>Ga0105050_10007468_pt1 | contig 13042 bp, 10 predicted proteins | sample FRY01_FD_78088 | JGI IMG/M metagenome (GOLD analysis project Ga0105050, IMG submission 78088) | Freshwater microbial communities from Lake Fryxell liftoff mats and glacier meltwater in Antarctica - FRY-01 | ecosystem: Environmental > Aquatic > Freshwater > Ice > Glacier meltwater ... | reverse complement strand
TAAAAAAAAGGGGAGATGAAAAAGTTAGCGATCTACCCTAAAAATCATGGTAATGTTAAAAATCGATAAAAACGATAAAAATAACGGGGGTTTGGTGGAGAAAACCTTAGGGATGCTGAAGTATTTCTTGGGTCAATAATTTAAAAAATATATATTTAAAAGTGAATCAAGTAAAACAATTGATTTCTGATTAGAATTTTTATTTTTCATAACAAAAGATATAGAAGAAAAATGATTATCATTTGAAAAAACACTTGTTAAAACAATAATTGGAATGGGATATTCTTTTTTAAAAATATAATATGATCTTTGATGTTTTAAATTTGAGGAAAAAAAAGAATCTGTTAATATTATATAATTATAATTCCATTTATCTAACGTAATTTGCCTAATTTTTAATTTCAATAAATAGACCAAATCATTTTTTATTATATCATATAAAAATAATTCTTTACTTGTTGAGATTAAAATTTTTTCTATCTCGTTTTTAGAAAAAAAATTAATATATTTTGGAACTGTCGTAAATTTAAAACTTTTCGAAAAAATTTTTTCTATCTTTGGAAATAACTTCCAGATTTGTACTATCGAGGAATAGGCAACCACCAAAAACTTTCCACTTTTGGAAATATTAAAACATGTACAGTTTTCTTTAAAAGATATTTTTAATTGTTTTTGGATCCTAAAGGATCCCATGTTACATATTTGAACGTAAATTTCTATTAAACGTTTCTTTTTTAAAACTGCGATTTTGTTTCCTGAAATACTACCTTTAATTTTAAAAGAAAATTCTTTTTTTATAATGAGATCTCTATTTATCATCTCGTTTAAGATTGTTGTTTTTAAAATAGAATCAATGAGTATCGAATTAGAGTTTAAAACTTTTAGTATACTATTTTTATTCGTTAATAATATCTGTCTACCTATAGAATCAATAAGGAATGGTAAAATTTTCATTGGAAAAATTAAAATATTTTTAAATTTTCCAAAAAAATTGTTTTTTGAGTTTGAAGTTCTCGGAATTTTTTCGAATCCAGTTAGGATAAAAATTTCGTTCAATTTAACAGAAGATTGGTGTAATCTTATATCACGCGTAAAAAAACAATAACGATTTTCGTTTCCCAATATAAAAAAACAAAGTGACGAATCAATTTTAATTTTTTTTTCGTAGAATGATATGTTACAAATAAAAAATTGAAGATTTTCATTCAAAATCATAAAATTAAGATTTTTTGGACAAAATCTCAACCAAAATATTTTACCAAGAATCTCGAAAAAAGAGCAATGTTTTGATAATGTTTTATATTTATATAAATTTAATATATAATTTTTTTTATTAAAACGAATTAAAACTGAAAAATGATTGATTATACATTTTATTAAAACAGGATTATTATCTAGTTTTAGTTTTCTTAAATAATTAATGTACAGAACACCCTTATATTTATTGTTCGAAAGGGATAAAACATTAAAACACCCATCTTGGTCTCCAAAAACCAATGTGTGCCCTTGAATTGCTATGGAAAAAATATTTCGTTTGTTACAAAATGTAAATTTTGAAACTTTGTTAAAATTGTTCTCGTACATGAAAATCAAAATTTTGTATTTTTCATGAATAATTAAAAACTTATCATTTATTGTGTTAAGATTTAAATTATTATTTTGAGACATAGAAACTAAATTTGATAATACTATAAATTTCATCTCGTTCAAATTCAAAAGGTAAAGTTTAACATAATTTATTGGTTTTTTATCTTTGGATGAAATAAAAAACTCTTCACCAATTAGATAAAATAGGTTTCTGCTTAATTTCAATTCGATTATACTTTTAATTTTAAGGCCCAAAAAATAAAAAGCTTTTTTAATATACCAATAAGGAGTGAATATAAATAATAAATAACTTGATAGACAAATAACGAAATAGTACTTATTTTGGACAAGGCTTAGTGAAATAATATTTTTTTTAGATTTTAGGGAAAAATCCAAATAACAACTAAGAGTACTAGACTTTATTGTATTAATGGTGTATATCTGGAGATTTTTCTGAAACCTCAAAAAAAAAACTTTTGAAGTAACCCATTCTCCAAAAAAAATAAAATTACCATGTTGAATGTAACCATGTTTTAAATCCATAAAAAAATTAAATTAAAATTGTCTTTTACTTATATCACTTTTTTGTTTAAATGTTGTTTATTAGTTGCCAAGTTTTACAATTAAAATTCTCGAACACAAAGAATACCTTTAAAAATGAAAAAAAATTTAATATGAAGAAAAATCTATCTTTAAATATGTCTTCCAAATTTAAATACAATATATTTTTAAATGGAGAAAATCGCGCAAAGAGAATTGTTACAAATGAAGATAGATATGCAATTTTACAAAAACCATTAGGGATTATTCTCGAAGAAGGGGATGATAATATGGTTTTTATTGCTAAAATCGATCCGGCGGGTAATGCTGCGACATCAGGATTTGATATTAGAGTTGGAGATGTGATAACGGCTGTCTCTGCTACTTTTGGTGATGAAATTTGGTCAACGAGAGGAGTTGGATTAGACAGAGTTTTAAAATCAATTAAAATAAGATCAGGTGACTTTGTTACCATCGTTTTAGAAGCCATAGATGAGAATGAATCTCAAAAAACAATAGCTTCAAAAAATGCAGAAGAAAGAAGAAAAGATGCTAGAGAAAAATTTGGAGAGCCAGTGATATTAGATCCTATTACATTAACTCCAATAAACCAAGGAGATTTACCAAATAAAAAAGGCTTCTTTGATTTCTTTAACTAAAAATTTTAGTATTTTATTTAATAAAAAGTATAAATTTAGTATTGAGACTAGAATAAATTTTTTAAATTAAAATTCTAAAAATTATCAATTGGCATATTTTCTTCAGCATAATTTTTCTTTTGAAATTTAAATTAAAGATATAAAAGGTGTATCGGTAACACTAATTCTGATTTTTTTATTTTTTTTCCTTAGACTATTTTTTATTTTGCATTCGTTAAGAATAAAACAATTGCATATTTTTATTTGATTTTTATTTTTTTTGAATATTCCTATTTTTTTTGAATATTCAATTTTTAATAAATATTCTTTTTTCATGTTAATTAAATAATTCAGGAAAAATTTCCCAATGTAGTTGAAAATACAAGACAATGAATAAGGTCTAAAATGAAGAAAAAAATTTATTAGATTTAAACAAATTTTTAAATTTTTTTTTGAACGGATTATTCTAGGTTCAACAAGAAAACTAATAAAAAAATTTGAATCAATGTATGGAGCATTAGATGGTATTTTATCAATAGAATATACAATTTTTTCAACTAATTTAAAATGTGCACACTTTAATCTTTTTTTTAATATATACAAGTAGCTTATTATTTTCCTAGACCGTCCATATTTAAATTCTGTCTCTATATTTTCAATCATTTTTTTTTTTATATTTTCTTGAAAAGGTTGATTTAAAACCTCAACTATCATTAGTTTCAAATGGTATTTCTTCCAAAAAATTACCATCCTTTTTAATTCAATTGCTTTCTTAGATATTAATATTGCATTGAATAATTTTTTAATAGGGATTTTTAAATGGTTGACAGAAAAATTTTTACAAGTGGGTAAAATTTTAACATAATAACTAATTGATTTTTTAAAAAAGGTATCAGTACAGCAAAATTGAATTAAATCAAAATTTGATGATATTAATTTTTTATTTTTTTTTACAAAATCAAAATACAATAAACTACCCATCAAATATCTTAAATCATTACATTTAGAATAGGTCGAACAATTTTCTTTTTTAAACCTAATAAAACTAAAATTATAAAAATTTTTATCATTTAAAACCAACCAATCTGAAACATTTATCAAAGGTACAAAACTGACGATTTCATTTAAAATATTGTAAAGTGTATTCATTATTCAATTAAATTATTATGAAAAAACTATATGTATTCATATAATTAATTTGGAATTTAGAGTTAGTGGTATCCTGTATAATTTAAGTTTTTTAGAACAAATTGAACTATTTGAATAAATTTTTTTGGAATTTAAGTTTTTTTTTAATTCAATTATTTTCACTTTAATTTTGGGGTTCTTTTCAAATAAGGTACGATCAATGTTAACCTGTAAACTCGGAAGTTTAGTATTCTCTTTACTGAAAACAAAGTAACTATTTTTGAGAACCCATTTTCCCTCGTACAATTTGTTATTTATTCTTATTAAGGGCCGTTCGTATTCTATACCGTGAATCTTCAAGAAAAAACTTCTACCTACCATCTCTCTATCTTCCAGTTCTGGTATTTCGAATTCCACATAATGAATAAGGAAATTTAGATTCATTCTAATAAAATTAAAAAACTATTTATATTTTTTTTTAATGTTTCTAAGTGTACAATTTAATTGATTTTTTATCGAAATTCTTTCCATTCTATATGAAAAATTCTTTAGATTTCCGTATTTTAATATTTCCCTATTGGTAAAGCCCCTGTCGTTTACCCACAAGGCGTATTCAGATAAAATTAAATTGTCTTTCACATGAAGAAATTCAAAAGAAGTAAACGAAAATATACTACTACCACCGTTAATAAGCTCTCCAATAAAAATAGGATAATCTTTCTGGAAGATTTTTTGACCTGAGCTTAAGGACCACAGAATTGTACATCTGATTAAATCTTCTGCAAAATCATAGTTTTCAGATGGTAAAAAATCAGTTTTTACAGTATTTAGATTATATAATAAATTTTTCTTTAAGTTATTTTGTAAAATTTCCATTTGAAAGATTATTTTCTGCTTTGTAGAAAATATACTAGGATAAAAAAAATAAATACGGTCTCTAAAAAGAATTGAGGTCTTAAATGGAAAATAGTAAATTGCATGAAGTAAACCTTTGTCTTTTGAAATATATTTTTGTTTTGTGATTGAACAGTGGATGTGTTCGTGCAAATACCATGAACTTTTTATATCAGAAATTTTAATATCAATAATTGTCTGAATCTGGTTATCAAATTCACCTTTAAAATATTCTTTAAAAACAGCCTTTCCTTGCTTTGCTAAAAAAAACCCTTGAATCTTTCTGTTTATAGCTAAGGGTTTGTACCTCTTTACCATAGTGTAAAGACAAAAAACACAAATCATATAAAATATTGAAATATTTACGTAGGTTTGATAATTATATAACTAATTAATTTAAAATTAATAACAGAAACAAAGTTGTATTTATAATTAATTATACAATTATTAATAAAGCTTAAAATTTTTTTTAGTTTAATTGCTTAAATCCTGAACTAGACGGATTGCCTCTAGTGCATCAATAGAATCGACTTTGTTTGACATCCTCATTTTAGCAATAGATTCGGACACTTTGATCATTGATTCTAATTTAGAAAGTCGGTTTTTTACGAGCAAATTTTTTAAATTTTTTTTACTGGAAATTTTAAGGAACACATATGCACTTTTTATAAAAAATGAAGCTTTTTTTGATAAAATAGGTCTATATTTTCTACTGACAAAAATAATATAATTTCTAAGAAATTCAAAATTGACTTTGTTTAATCTAGTGAATATTGAGTCAAGATTACTATTTAGAGTAAAATTTGAAATATAGTTATTATTAAGATTTTTCTTAAAATCTATTGATACGATAAATTCTGGAAATGCAAAAACAAAATCAAACTTGTTTATATTTTCAATTAGAAGAGAAGATTCGCTAGTAAAGTTTTTAGATTCATAAGAGTTTTTTTTAAAACATCCATCAAAAAATGCAAGTGTTGAAATTATATCATTATTAGATAAAAATAAATTTTTTCTTCCAATATAGTAAGTTGTTTCTAAAACGTCCCCTAATTTTTTTTGGTCAGTAAAATTTAGATTTTCAAGTTTTTCAATTAAAGCGATTCCAGAATTTTGAGAAATCCATGTCAATTCTGAGAAAAAAATCTCTCTTGTTATCACTTTTCCATTATTTGTATCGTTATTATGTTCTTTATTTTCGATGATTTTCTTTTTTTTAAATGATGAACCGAGAATTTTAAAGTATTCATAAGTAATAGAAAAAAGCTGACTATTTTTTCCTAATATCAGTATATTAATTTGGCCATTAAAAAAATAGCCATTTGTTAAAATCTTTTCATTTCCTCCAAAAAGCATGCAAGCTAACGCTGTTTTAAAATCTGTAAACTCTTGAATATTAGGAATAATTAAAGAGTTTATCCATTTATAAATATTTTTGGAGTGAGCGAATTTAATGAATTTTTTATCTAAATTGTCATGTAATCCTACTGACTGAAATTTGAGTGTAAAACTTAATTTTGAAAATCCCATCACTTTGATCGTTGAACAAGTATTTTTATCTTTAAATTTTTTTTGTTTATTGTAATTGTTTGGATTAATTTGGAAATTTAAAAAAATACCTGTTAGAAAAAGTTCATCTCCTGGAAAAAGTTTTCCTACCATGATTTTTTCTAAAATTAGTAAAAATTCTGTATCTTCAAATTGATTTAATTCTTGGTCAAAGAATCCTTTTGCCATCACCGTTTGATAATCATAAAATAGACAAGAATTTTTAAACCAATTGAGGGCTGAGTCTTTATCCTTAGTCAAAAAATTTGAGTTATCTTGAGACAGGAAATTTAAATTATCTATATTTCTTTGATAATTATCAGGGTCTTCGTTTTTAATCGTTTTCAATTTTACAGGAGCGGCTGAAAGAATTACTACCTTTATAGATATTAATTCTCCTTGAACTATACTGATAATTTTTTTAGGTATTGTATAAAAAAATTTTCTTAAAAACATCAATTGAAAATTTTCGAATTTAAACCTGCTGTTAATCTTACTTTGTATTTTCTCAAATAAAGTTTTAACTGTAAATTCAAATAAGATAATTAGTTTTTCAGGTTTCTTTAAGAATAGACAATATAATTCATTATCAAAAAATTCTATATCTTCCAAAAAGACCTTTAAAATTCTATTGGAAACTTTTTTTGATAAAAAAAAAATTTCATTCCAATAAGTACATCTGAAAAATGCTTTTATTTTCGTCTGGATGGAACCAATATTAAACTTCATTTCGGTATTGATTAACTAATAATTGTTAATTTATTTTTATAAATTATTTTAGCATCGATATAAATGTTATTAATATAAATTTAAATTGGAAAAACAAATTAATGTTTGTAGGAAAATTATCAAAAAATCTATTTAAAAGCGAAGGTTTAGAAAAGGATATTTCTATTTTAAAAGTAAGTTGAAGGTTCTGATTTTTATCTGAGATCTTTTATTAACACAAGAAAAAATAGAGTCTTGTAAAAAGAAATATTTTAGAAAAAAAACGATTAATACAGGAATTAAAAAAAATAAAGAAAATATGTTTACCAACAAATCTTTTTGTACGAAAAAAAAGTATTTTTATTAATGTAATGGTTTTTTGGAAAGGTGTAAAAATTATTTTAAATTCATTAAATTTTAAAATTTTTAAACGAATCCAAAATTTTAGAATTATCTTTTGGGAAAATAGAACTTTCTTTTCAATTTTCAATTTAAAAAAAACAATCTGTAATAAGGAAATTATTTTTTTTGAAATTTATAGTTTTTTAATTAGTTTATATGAATGGGAATCTAGTATAATTCTATTATCTTATTCAAATTTTTACTTAAAATCTATTACAAAACATTGTCAACAAGAATTAATTACGTTTAAAAGCACTAAAAGAGTAAAATCTATTAAAAGCCAAACCTTTTTGAAAAAAAATTCATTATTATTTTATTGGATTCCCAAAATTGAATTTTAATATAAATTAAAAAAGAATTTTAGTAGATCGCGCCAAAAATATTATGAATATATTTGATAGCAGTAGCTTGATTGATTGTTCCAGGGTTTTCACGAGAAATCTGGATTTTTTAAAAAGGTCTCTATCAATTGACTTTAATGACAATAAATCAAACAAATTTTCAGCTTTTATAAACCCGTATTTTTCAATTAACTCTTTAAAAAAGAATTTTTTGGTTTTTGAAAATAATTCACACAAAGTTTATCAAAATTCCCTACCAAAAAAATCATCTAGACTAAAAATGTCTGGACAAAAAATATCAGATTTAGAAATTGGGACAACTAACAGAGTACGAAAAAAATTACATAAACTATCAGAAGGTGAAATTCAAGAAGTAATTAGATCATTTGTTACTCAGCATGGTTTATCTAAAACTATTGTCGAAGAAGACGATATTCCAGGTAAAGGACAAAGTGCTAAGGGTCTTCAAAAAGCAGACGATTCAGTTAGATGGTATCTTCAGTTGATTGGTAGAGTAAGATTACTCAGACCAGAAGAAGAAATTCAACTTGCTCGAGAAATTTCTCAGCTTCTACACTGGGAACATGTAAAAATTTCTCTTCGTGAAAAATTAAGAAGAGAACCAACAAGTTCTGAATGGACAGCTGCTTGCAAAGTTTCTGATGTAAAAAAATTCCGCTCAATCTTACATAATGCTCGTCGTGCAAAAGAGAGAATGGTTGCTGCAAACCTTCGTTTAGTTGTCTCTATTGCAAAACGATATGTAAATCGAGGTATGTCTTTACAAGACTTAATCCAAGAAGGAAGTTTGGGTCTAATACGAGCTGCCGAAAAATTTGATAGCGAAAAAGGTTTCAAATTCAGTACTTATGCTACGTGGTGGGTAAAACAAGCTGTTACAAGAGCAATAGCAGACCATTCGAGGACCATTAGACTTCCTGTTCATCTATATGACACAATTTCTGCAATAAGGAAAACAACGAGAACTTTAAATATTGAAATCGGTCGAGCTCCAACTGAAGAAGAAATTGCAGAAAGAATGGATATGTCAGTTGAAAAATTAAGAAGTGTATTACAAAGTGCACAGCCAACACTTTCACTTGAACGCCCTCTTAAAAATGACGATGACACTTCCCAACTTTCAGATTTTATAGAAGCTGACCAAGAATCTCCAGAAGAACACGTCGAAAAATCAATGTTAAGAGATGATTTAGAAAACGTAATTAATAGCCTAAGTCCAAGAGAAAGGGATGTTGTGCGAATGAGATATGGGCTTGATGATGGAAGAATTAAAACTCTTGAAGAAATTGGACAAATTTTTAGTGTAACAAGAGAAAGGGTAAGGCAGATTGAAGCCAAAGCAATTCGAAAATTAAGACAACCTTACCGAAGCTCAATATTAAGAGACTATGTTCTATCGACAACGCAAAACATGGAAAAAAGTTTTACTACACGGACTCCCAATATTATGTTTCAAAATAGACAAACAACCAGAACCCCATCTCGATTTTTAAAAGAAAAAAAGTAAACATTTCATATTTAAAAAAATGTACCAAAATGAAAGTAGCGTTGGGTTTGTTTTGTGAAAAATATTAAATATATGATTAAATTTTTTTATTACACTAAAAACTTTAAAAACAGTTATCAGATTTGGAATATTTCTGGATCTACTTTAAAAAGAATCACCAAAAATAAAGTAACTTATTATCCTAAAATTTTGACAAAAATCAAATCTATTCTCTATTTGAGTAAGGATCGTCCAAAAATCTATCATAATTCTCAAATTTTAACTTTTAAAAAATTTTTACCATTATTTTTTGTTTTTTTCACTCAGATGACATTATCAACTCCATCTTATGGGTTAGTGGATGAATCTGGAAATACTATTAACTCTAAAAAACTTTTAGTTCCTCAAGTACAAAGTAATTTCACTGAGGATAGATTTTTTTCTGGAGAAAATAGATCGTCTGCAAATTTTAACTATACTGATATACCAATATTAAAGCGGGCCTCAGACCTTCTTAAAGAAATGGACCATCACGTATCTAGACCCGTTAAGGATGCTCTTATTTTATTACTAGCAACTGTTTTTGTTGTGCCTCTAATGAGAAAATTCAATACCTCGCCGATATTAGGGTTTCTTGTTGCTGGCCTATTTCTCGGTCCTAATGGTTTTGGTTTAGTTCATAGAATTGGTGCATCAAAAACATTGGCGGAATTCGGGGTAGTTTTTTTTTTGTTTGAAATGGGATTAGAATTATCCTTATCTAGATTAAAATCTCTTGGAATGGACGTATTTGGTCTAGGTTCATTACAATGGTTCATAACTGGAATAATTCTTGGTGTAATATCCTTAATAAACAATGCACCGATAGAGATTGCTTTAGTGATTGGATTTGGACTAGCTTTATCTTCTTCTGCATTTGTCCTCCAATTGCTTTCGGAAAGAGGTGAAGTTGGTACTAGATTTGGACGGGCTTCTTTTGGGATTTTATTATTTCAGGATTTAGCAGTTGTTCCACTTTTAGTTGTTGTTCCACTTTTAGCTGTAGGAGGAGGGGATTTTTCTAGCCTTTTAAAAGCTCTGGGAACTGCAGCAGGAAAAGCTGCTGTTGCACTTGGAATTATTTTTTTAGGGGGAAGAGCATTTTTAGAACCTATTTTTAGAATGGGCGCAAGTGCCAAATCTCCTGAAGCATTTGTTGCAACCATTTTAGCTACAGTTTTGGCAATGTCAACACTTACAGAATCGCTTGGATTATCTGACACATTAGGTGCATTTCTAGCTGGCGTATTACTAGCAGAAACAAAATACCGACATCAAATAGAAGCTGATATTGCTCCATTTAGGGGATTACTACTTGGCTTATTTTTTATTACTGTAGGATTTGGAATAGATGTTTCTTTAATGACTGGAAATTTTTTGATTGTTACTTTTCTATTGATAAATCTTTTGCTTATAAAAGCTTCAGTTATCACAGCTTTGGGGAGAGCGTTTGGAATTAACTTTGCCAGTTCTCAAAGAACTGGATTAATTCTAGCTCAAGGCGGTGAATTTGGGTTCGTTACTTTAGGATTAGCCCAAAAAAGTAACCTTCTTGCACCTCAGCACGCTCAATTATTGTTTTTGCTCGTAGCACTGTCAATGGCTATGACGCCTTTTTTAGCCTCAACTGGATCCAGAATCGCAGCTTCCATAGAGCGAAAACGAGGGTTAATTGGAGCACGAAAAGAAGATGTCAAAAATGCCAAAGACTATGTTGTAGTTGCAGGATTTGGTAGAGTAGGTCAATCTGTTTGTGAACTTTTAGATGCAAAATTGGTGAGATATATGGCATTTGATATGAATCCTGGAAAAGTAATTGAAGCTAGAAATAAAGGACTACCTGTATTTTTTGGAGATGCGTGTCGTCCTGAGGTTTTAAAAGCAGCAGGTATTAAAAGTCCAAAGGCCGTAGTAGTAACCTTAGATGACAAACATGGGGCAAGTAAGGCCGTAAACGCATTACGTAGAGAATACCCTACAATACAAATTTTTGTTAGAGCTAAAGATGCAAAACACCAAAAAATGCTACAATTAGGTGGAGCAACAGCAATAGTGCCTGAACTATTAGAATCAAGTTTATTACTTGGAGGTGCGGTTCTACTATCATACGGGACTCCGATTGAGGAGGTCAATTCTTTAATTGAAGAAGCAAGAAAAAAAACACTTTTAGATGCAGGTCTTGATATTAGTGGATTGGCTGGTTATCCATCTTCAAAAGCAGAATATAGTGTTAAAAACTCAAATAAAAACAAAGAAACTATAAATGAAATCAAAGACACACTAAGTGGATAAAATTTTTCAAGAATTTTATTGATTAAGTGGCAAAATCTAATTTAAAAACAATGATGATGTTGCTCCTATACTATTCGCAATTTTAGCCTGAGATTAATATTGTAAACCAACAGATCTTGGAAGGATTTCCTTGGATGTCTGAGCCAGAATTTTTATCGACTTTTTATTTCATACCACAAGTTTTGTTTTAATATGGGTAATTCGTTATTCCGGACAGTTTCCGGAAAGGGTGTTTTAATACCCTTTCTTTTTATTTTCCATCTACTGTTTTCTTCAATTTTTGTGGAATTAAAATTTCCTTTCTCAGATAATAAAAGAATTTCGATAGTGTTTTGGTTTTCCGTGTCAGAAGAGTTTAAATTTGAAATTGATGATGCTACAGTATAAGCTGGTAAAAGTTTTTTTGTCGTTTTAATAGATTTTTTTAACAAAAAAGTTTTAAACGACATTGGAAGAATTTCAATATTTTTCTTAATTTTAACAAATGCAACATAATAAAGAAAAATTAAACATGTAATTAGCATTAAACTATAACTCAGTGTGGAAAAAAGCCAGAAGTTAGTTAAAATATAAGAATATTTTTCTTTTTTAAGGCAAATAATTAGGCTTAATAAAAAGTTTGGGAAATTAGAAATTTCATCCAGAAAAAATTTAAAATATTTTGTAATTAAGATTTTATTAATAAAATCAAGTGAAAAAACTACTAAAAATGATGTTTTGATTTGCCAAAGTAATTTTTTTTTTATTTCACTTGAAAATGGAAATTTTAAAGTGTTGTTTTTCCCATCCCATAAATTCTTATAAAGTATGAAGGTAGAAATTATCTTAAATAATATCCAAGTATTCTCAGCTCCCGAAAGTAGAATACATTTTTCGGTAATCAAAATTGAATTCAAATATATGTAGAATAAGGTTATTTTACTCAAAAAACGCGTTTCAACTTTTCTTTTGGAAAAAAATAGTACTAGATTAAACAATAAAAATATAAAGATTGAAAAATTGAAAATTTTTTCTGTAATGAAAATAAAACTAATTGAAATTACCTCTATTTGATTGATAAAAAAAATAATACTGTAAATAGAAAATATTACCCAGATTAAAAATTCAAAAAATTTTGTTAGTTTCCACTGTCTCAATTTTAAATAACAATTAGTTTTCTTTTTTAAAAGATCATATTTATAAAGAAAATGAAATCTTCTTTTTTTATTTGGATAACCAGACAAGATTATATATCGACTTCTATTTTCAATAAAATTTTTCGAGAAAGATTGATTCATTGAAATAGTTTGGCTAATTGGATAAGAAATCAGCATTATATTGTATTCAAATAGAATAAATAGGTATTATTAAATAGGTATTACTAAATAGTTATTATTAAATAGGTATTACTAAATAGGTATTATTAAATAGGTATTATT
>Ga0105050_10007467_pt1 | contig 13042 bp, 16 predicted proteins | sample FRY01_FD_78088 | JGI IMG/M metagenome (GOLD analysis project Ga0105050, IMG submission 78088) | Freshwater microbial communities from Lake Fryxell liftoff mats and glacier meltwater in Antarctica - FRY-01 | ecosystem: Environmental > Aquatic > Freshwater > Ice > Glacier meltwater ... | reverse complement strand
TAGCTCCAAGGTCAGCGGATGATTCGGTACTCGAATTGCCACTCGATCCAAACCGGAAGTGACTAGATCAGGGATTTGAGGTGCTTTAGGCAAGAGAAGGGTCAGAGGTCCTGGCCAAAATTTTTCCGCGAGCTTGTGAAGTGCTTTTGGAAATTCTAAAATATATTGATCTACTGCTTGGATAGAAGCCACATGGATGATCAATGGGTCAAAACTTGGTCGATTTTTAGTATCGAAGATAGCTGCAACAGCTAGCGGATCTAGCGCATTCCCTGCCAATCCATAGACCGTTTCGGTAGGAATTGCTACCAATTCCCCTGATTCAAGGAACTGTTTAGCCAAATTAAGATCAGTAGAAATTGCCACAGGAATTACTTACAAAAATCGTCTACCCAAGTTTTTGCCTCAGTAAAACCCATTGAGAGGGCAACTTTCAGATCTGCACAGCCTTCCTCTTTTTGTCCCAAAGCACTCATCCGAGTCACACCAAGTAGGTAATATGCCGCTGCATTTTTGCTGTCCAAATTCACTGCATTGGTTAAAGATTCGAGTGCACTGGCAGGATCATTATTTCCCAATTGGGCCTTACCTCTATTAAAATAAACTAATGCTTGATTGGGATTTACCTTGAGTGCCGCATCAAAATCAAATAAAGCATCTTCGTATTGTTCCATACTTAACAAGGCTAACCCACGATTATAATAGACATCTGTTTGGGCTGGATCTAAACCGTTCGCCATGTTAAAGTCTGCTACCGCCTGCTTGAAATTACCAAGTTCGAGATTGGAATTTCCCCGATTGAACCATGGCTTGTAGGAGACAGAATCTGATGCTATAGCTTCAGTGAAAACTGGAATCGCTTTATCATACTCTTTCAGCTGAAAAAGTGCCACACCTTTAGCATTCAATGCTTGATTATTTATTGGGTTTTTCTCCAAGAGCCTATCGAAGTATTCGATCGCCTCTTTCCAGGATTGAGCATCCATCTTTGCCATACCGGCTTTCAACAATTCCTCCTCAGAGGGCGCGCAATTTGTAAATAAGGCTAAGAGCAGACCTACAATCAGAAGTTTTTTCACAATCAGAATTTTGCATAAAGATAGGCAATCGCCTATTTTCAATCTGTCTTAGCTGAAAATTTCTCTCGGAACTTACCGGGAATGGGAGTAGACTGCATCGAATGACGGGCTACCGATACCATCACACAGGTGCAATGTGCAAAGGTCACTGAAGTTCCATCAGCAGTTTTTCCAATCAAATATTGCTCAATATCAAAGGAAGCATTGCCCAACCTTGAGCACCTGACTAAGCCTGTGACCTGATCACCTAGATAGATAGGCTTGTAATAATCGATCGCTACTCGACCGACCACGGTTCCGATTTCCATAATATCCCATTCAAACAGGTCATTCAAAAAAGAAGCTCTTGCGTGTTCGAAATAGCTGAAATAGACACCATTATTTACGTGGAGATAGGCATCAATATCCGAAAACCGAACTTGAATTGGAATAGAAAAATCAAAAGTCTCGATGAGCTCCTGTGGGTCAGGTTTCGTAATCAATTTGTACAGAATTAAAGTAAAATCTCAGATTTACTGGTTTTTTCGAGCATTCGGAGGATGGACGGATTATATCCAATCACATCTTGTACGGAATCAAAAGCCACCCAAGCGAGGGAAATACTCTCATTACTTTTTATCAGACTCTCGGTTAGATCTGCTTCCAATATGTAACGCACATCAAAATGAAAATGCTGGGGCACATGCGGCCGCTCGGGAATAATATGCATATCAAGATCGAAAATGGTCTCATCCACAAATTCCAAACTTTTCAAGCCACTCTCCTCCTGTGCTTCTTTCATTGCTACTTCCAATAGATTTTCGTTGCCGTCGGCATGTCCTCCTAATTGAAGCCAGCGACCTAATTTGCGATGCAAGGTCAATAGGGTATGTGTTCGGTTCCTATTGACTATCCAAGCAGAAGCAGTAAAGTGACCAGCTAATCGATCCCGATCGTAGGCTTGTGGATCATCCGTAAGTGCTATGAAATCTTCTATGAACCTAGCCTCCTCTTCATAAGGAGTTCGATACTTACTGAGTTGATCGCTTAATTTATTCCTATTCATGAATCGTATTTTTAAATAATTGGTTTGCTAGTTCCTCAAAGGGCATTGGATCCTGATAAAGTCTGTCGGAGTAAAATGTCGCCAATACCTTCAAGTAGTTGGGTTGATTATTCAGAGTTACTTTCTCTATTGCCAAATTTCCATAGAGCTGAGAGATCGGCTCATTTTCCACAGGAAGCTGCAAAGGGGGTTTAAAATAAAATTTTTCCGTAATTCGAACTTCATCGTTTATTTCTTCCAATCTTCGATCTGAACTCACCTGCTGATACCCCAATACTAAAACTCTTTGCGCAAAAGTCAAGAAAACATGTGAAAAAGTTTTAGGAGAAAAGAAATCCTCATAAGTTATCGCAAAACCCTTTGCATACTTGGAATCAAGAATATGGACTCTGGGCATTTCTTCCAGTTTGAGTTTTTTTAACTCATAATTTCTAAAAAGCTTTGCTAAAACTACCGATCCTTCCGACCCTTCCGACCAGACTTTGGCCAGCTCCAAATCAATAGGTTTATGTTCAATATTTTGTTTGTGATTCATCTGGGTCCGCTCACCTGATTTGAAAAGACTGGCGTATAAATCGTCGAAAAAACTACCCATTACGTTTTATGCTGAATTTACCCATTGGCGATTGAACTACCTGCTCTTCATCCATCAATTTTCTAAGTACATGAAGGTTCATTTCGGAAGTAGGAATACGAAGTTTGTCAAATAATTCTTGTTTTGACAACTGTTGGCTCTGGCTTAAAGTTTCTAGGATTTTCTTTTTCAGCTTCATTTCCGCCATTTCTGGCAGCTTAGACTTCCTGAAACTAATACACCAATCACACACTCCGCAATGCTGATCTGTATGCTCTCCAAAGTATTCTTGAATAAACTGAGTTCTGCAGATTTGTTCTTGATGGCCATAGGCAACCATCTGATTGGCTTTATCCAAAGTCAAGGCTCTTCTTAATTTAATCCTAGCAAAATCCATCGGGAGCTGAACCGCGTCATATCTTGGAGTCAAAAATGTAATTTGAGGTTTATCTTTTCGTTTATCGTAAACCATTACTTCTAGACTCTCCAATTGGTTCAGCCCCTTTACCAACTCTGATTCTATCCTATTCAAGGCTTTGGAAAGTTTGGATTCACTGATAGAAATGTATTCAGAAAAAACATTTCCCCCGTAGGTCCGCATGATCATTTTTACAATTGGGTCCAATTTAGCATAGGCAATCTGGATTTCGTAAAGCCTTGCAGGATTTACCGTAAAGTGAATTTTAGACGGAGAATAGTAGCTTTCATTCAACCCAATAAAACCCTCTTCTTCCAACACCTTTAGTGCATAAAATGACTCTAAGACACCAAGTTTATAGGTTTGGGCAAACTCGCTCCATTCAAAATCAAAACTACTTAGCATATTGCTACCAACAGCTATTCGGAAATAATTGGCCAGACACTGGTATACTTTCCGTACAAAATCAAGAGGCGGATAGACCAAAGCTGCACGTTCTAAAACCTGCTGAAAATCCTGCTCGTTGGACAGCAAAACCGCGTAAGCTTTTTGTCCATCGCGTCCAGCACGACCTGCTTCTTGATAGTAATTTTCTAGATTTTCTGGTAAATCACTGTGGATAACCACTCTGACATCCGGTTTATCAATTCCCATCCCGAACGCATTGGTACTGACTATGACTCTAATCTGATTCGATTTCCAAGCCTCCTGTTTTTGACTTCGGTCGGCCATAGCCAATCCAGCATGATAGGGAGCAGCGGAAATTCCCATCTGAAGAAGTGATTTGGCTATTTGATGGGCTCCCTGCCGGCTTCTAACATACCAAATAGCAGAACCGGGCACACGCTTCAGCACTTCTAATCCCTTTTCTAACTTATTTTCAATCAATCGAACGCTGTAGCTAAGATTTGCTCTCGCAAAGCTTTTTTGAAAAAATGCTACTTGCTTCATTTCCAATCGAACTTGGATATCTTCACAGACTTGTGGTGTGGCCGATGCCGTCAGCGCAAGGATAGGGATAGTTGGATGAAAAGGCCTAATCGTTGCAATTTCGAGGTACGAAGGTCTAAAGTCATACCCCCATTGAGAAATGCAGTGCGCTTCATCAACGGCAATCAGATTAATTGGCATTTGTTTGAATCGAGCTATAAAAAGATCTGATTTCAAACGCTCCGGCGATACATATAAAAATTTGTAGTCTCCATAAATACAATTGTCAAGAATTCGATCAATTTCCCTAGAGCTCATCCCCGAATAGATTGCAGCGGCCTTAATACCCTTGACTTTTAATGCGTCGACTTGATCTTTCATCAATGCAATTAAAGGACTGACAACAAGGCAAATTCCATTGAGCACTAAGCCTGGGAGCTGAAAACAAAGCGATTTCCCTCCACCTGTTGGCAAGAGTGCAAGTGTATCCTTACCAGATAAGACTGACTCTATAATCTGATCTTGGACTTCTCGGAAATCCAGATGCCCAAATACTTCCTGAAGAATCAATTTCGCCCGGTCAATCATTTACCACGATGGCTTGGATTTAGATATAAAAGCTGCAATTCCATGCTTACAGTCCGCATGCGCTCGTGCTTTAGCATTCAACTCTGCGGCATAGTTTAGTGCCTTGATCCTGCTTTCTTTAGTCAATTCGCGGAGCAACATTTTGGTTTCAGTCATAGAAAAGCTTGAGTTATTAGTAATAAGCTTTTGAGCAAAATCAAAAACTGTCTTCTTCAATTCTTCGGATTGGATTACTTCTGTAATCAGACCTAATTCGGCAGCTTTGGAAGATGTAATTAACTCACCCGAGAGCAATAATTCTTTGGTTTTGGCACCACCGATCTGCTCTAATAGAAAAACAGATACAAGCGCAGGAATAAAGCCAATAGCCACTTCAGTGTAGCCAAAAAGTGCCGCTGGTGCAGAAAAAGCAAAATCACAAACAGTCACCAAGCCACAGCCCCCGGCCAAAGCATGACCTTGAACTTCAGCAATCACCACTTTTGGAAAGTTATAGACTAACTCAAAAAGATCCTTGAGTCCATGACTATCCGCTAGATTTTCTTGAAAAGTAAACGCTTGCATTTGCTGCAAATAAGCCAGATCGGCTCCGGCACAGAACGCTTTTCCAGAAGCGCTTAGGACTACGACTTTCACATCCTCATTCAATTCCATCATGAAAAAGGCCTCCTTTAAACCTAATATTATTGCAGGGTTCAGTGCATTACGCTTTTCAGGGTTATTTAGTTTTATATACCCGATTCGATCTGAAATACTGGTAAGCACGAGGCGATTCATGGAGTTTTTAAGTTTTCATCAAGTTAGGTGCAGAAAAAGGCAATGCCAAAAAGCAAGTCAGAAAAGTATTCGAAAAGCTGCGTCTCCAAGCTTCAAGGTATCGCTGTATTGCTTTTTCTTCCATTTTCCTTCATTCCAAATTTCGATTTCCCTAGGATTTTGATTCACAAAATAAATTTCAGAAGCGTTCATGTTATAGATCAGTGAAGACGGAAAAAGCAGAATCTGATCCACCGAGTGAGGAATCCCAATTATTGGTTTGGGAATCAGTGGCAACTGAGTTGCTATCCGATTAGGATCTACGATGAAACTTAGCTCCTCCAGTTCTATTCTGGCATTCCAAGAGAACACCTGATCGCCAAGGCTATAATCAAAGGCTTGCCCCTTTTTTCCCTGATAAATCACTATCGCCTGTCGAGGTGCTCTTATTTCTCCGGCAAGCATAAGGCCAGACCAAATAAAAACCATTCCATAAAAAATATAGATCAATTGTTTCTTATTTCCCATTGCCCATCCTGCCCAAATCAGCAAAATAAGCCAACAAAATATCATACTTGAAACACTGATTGTCAGCCTATCTATTTTGCCCCAAGGTAAGGTCTGTATCAACAAAACAACCTGATTTTGAATCCAAATGAGCTGACTCAACACCCAACCCAAGACACTTCCTACACCCGGAATCCATCCGACCAATAATAGTGGAACTCCGACCTGCATAATCAAAAATGCCAAAGGAATAACAAGGAGATTTCCCAGTAGGAAATAAGTTGGGAATAGATGAAAATAAAATACTGACAGCGGGAAGGTGGCTAATTGGGCAGCAATGCTGACACTGGTAAGTTGCCAGAAATATTCTAAAATACGGTTTTTAGGCAGCCACCAATTGAGAATCAAAGGTTGAATCAAGACTATTCCTGCCACTGCCAAATAAGAGAGTTGAAAACCAAGTTCGAAGATCACTTCAGGATCTAATGCAATCATCAACATGGCAGAAAAAGCCAAAACATTAAATATTGAGGGCTTTCGCTCACGCATTTGTCCTAAAGTTAAAAGACTGAACATTATCGAAGCTCGAACCACTGAAGGCGACAAACCGGTCAAAATTGCATAGATCCAAATAAGCAAAACGACTAATATCAAGTAGAATTTAGCCCATTTTTTAGAGAGTTTGAGCGGCTTAAACAAGCCTAAAAGTAAGGCATAAATGATTCCTACATGTAATCCCGAAACTGCCAAAATATGCATCACTCCAGCTTGAACATAGCCATCTCGGAGGTTTCGATCAAGGCTCTGCTTTTGCCCTAGCAGCAATGCCATAGCGACCTGTTCGGATTGACTATCAGGTATTACTTGTCCCAGTTGATCAGCTAGTTGACTCCTTAAATTGATGAAGAGAAAGTCTATGGAAGACTCAGGTAATGAATCAATGATTAGAAAATCATCTCCAATAAATTGCCGGAAGTGAATTCCTTTTCGGAGTAGGAAGGCTCGATAATCAAATTCATGGGGATTTTTTGGACCTTCAATTTGCTCTGGCGTTTTCTTGACTAAGAGAATTTGGCCTGGAATAAGCGGCAGTAGCGCTTGGTGATAAACCAAAACCGATCCAGTAGCAGTTCTCCATTCTCCGGCTCTTTCCACAGCTTTTATAGCCAATAGATTTTCGGAGGAATTTGGCTTTTGAATATCAAACTGGCGCACTTCTGCCAAATAGCTGTCGAATGTCATCCCAATCCTCGGTTTCGATTCTTGAAGCATTTTTAGATTGATAAGTAGGATTCCCAAGCAAAAAATCAACAAGTAGCCAATAAAAGAAATAAGGAGTGTTTTTCCCGGGGCCGTCTTGTGATTGACCAATAGAAAATACACCAACCAAAGACTTGTTATACCTATAATCGCTAAATAAACATTAAATGATTCTATTTTCTTGCCAAAGAGAATGCCTCCAATCAAAATTGGCAAATATTTCAAAAAAGGATAATCCGAAAATCGCATGCTGAGAAAAAAAATTAGCTCTTTAATTTAAAGATTTTAGAGCATAAAAAAAGCCTCACTGATGAGGCTTTACTATTTTTTTGTCGTTCAGAATCGGTAACCAAGGCTAAAACCTCCATTAACCTCAATAGCTGCAAATCGATCGGATACTTCGCTACTGAACCCACGAGCGATACTTACATATGGACCAAATGCAAAACTATCCGAAAACTCCCACTTGTATCCCCCTCCCAAGCCTATAATAAATGCATTCATATTAGTAACAACCAAACCCCCGTCTTTTACTTCTTCGAAGTTTCCAAATCGAAGCTTCGCAAGGGGATAAATGTAGGTTCTACCATTTTTATTATTTCCAAAATAAAAATTCATGGCAGCTTGAACCGAGTTAGTTTTATAGTTGTCATCCCCACTCTGAGAATTATAACCGAACCGATCATTAATATGAAGCTGTATGTCTAGGGAATGATTCTCACTCAAGAATTTTTCATAACCCACCTCTATCGATGCCAAAGCGATCAGATTCAAAAAATTGACTTTAACTTCATTTGAAAAATCCCCTGTACTGTTACCACTACTTGAAATTATATTTTGGCTGAGGGCAGCAGAGGCGATCATTAAGATAAATGAAATTGACAACACTATTTTTTTCATAACTACGTTGTTTTGTGATCGATTAAAGCTTAAATCAGCTCCATTTTATAATGCGATATATTACATTCCTCAAAAATGTCTCCTACTTTTTGGAAACCGAATTTTAAATACAGAGGGACTGCTGCAAGTTGGGAATGAAGATATTTGGTCTTGTTTTTGGATAATGGATCTGCTTGGATATCTTCCAATACAGCTTTTACCAATGCTTGGCCGACTCCTTTCGCTCTCGCTTCTTTCAAGACTGCAAACCTTTCTGATTTCACTCCATTGGATGTAAATCTCCATCGAGCTGTCCCTACTGGGATTCCATCTATTCGAGCCAGAAAATGGACAGAAGAATTCTCAAATTCATCGTATTCCTTGGCTGGATCTACTTCTTGCTCGATAACAAAAACCTTTTTTCGAATTTCAAAAGCAGTGTCTAAATCTGATTGGTCAGCTATTTTTTCTACCTGAAGCTTCATTTCTTTCTGATTCTTTGGCAGCATGATCATTTTCATACGCTTCAATGATTGCCTTGACTAATTTATGTCGAATCACATCTTTACCACTTAGACTCACTACTCCGATTCCTTTGACACCATCTAAGATTTTCAGAGCCTCAGCGAGACCTGATTTTTGACGTACGGGTAAGTCTACCTGTGTTTGATCTCCAGTTATAATCACTCTAGAGTTTGGCCCCATACGGGTAAGAAACATCTTGATCTGTTCACTAGTTGTATTTTGCGCTTCATCAAGCAGCACAAAAGCATCATGCAGCGTACGACCACGCATGTATGCTAGTGGTGCGATTTCTATTACGCGGGTTTCTTGATAGAATTTAAGCTTTTCTGGTGGCACCATATCTTGAAGCGCATCATAGATAGGTCTCAAGTAAGGATCAAGTTTATCTTGGAGATCTCCTGGGAGGAAACCTAAATTCTCTCCAGCCTCCACTGCTGGCCTAGTGATGATGATTCGCTTTACCTCACGATTTTTCAAAGCCCTCACTGCCAATGCAACAGCGATGTAGGTTTTACCCGTTCCCGCCGGACCAAGTGCAAAAACCAAATCATTCTTCATTGCAGATTCGACAAGCCTCCGTTGATTCGCCGACTTAGGCTTAATGACTAGTCCTTTATTCCCAAATACGATGACCTGATCCCGATTAGCTTCTTCAAAAGGAATACTTTCTACGTCAAGGTAATCTTTCACGTTTTCAGGAGTCAAATGTCCAAAACGATCAATATGTTCTAAAAGCAGATTGAGGATATCATTAATCCGTAAAATCTCAGGAGCTCCACCCTGAATTCGGATTTCATTGCCTCTTGAAATTATTTTGCTTTGGGGAAATGCTGCAGCAATTTTCTTGATATTCTCATTTGCCTGGCCTAAGAATTCTGCCAGGGGGACGTTTTCTAATGTGATTACTTTTTCGACCAAGCTATTTTATTGATTTAATTTGTTTGAAGGCTAAAGATTAAAATTTCTATTTTTGTTTAAATACCTTTAAAACAAAACTACAAAATTTTAATATACTTGCTTCTATGGCAATTGTGACCTTCCTCTCAGATTTCGGGGATAAAGATTACTACGTTCCCGCGGTGAAAGCCAAAATTCTGGCAATTAATCCCCAGCTTAACATTATCGATTTAGCGCATAATATTGAACCATTTGACATCGCGCACGCGGCATTTCTGCTGCGATCTACTTTTCGAGATTTTCCTAAAGGGACTGTCCATTTGGTCGCCATGAATACAACCGGGAGTATCACTCACGGATTTATTGGGATCAAATTGGAAGAGCACATCTTTATCGGACCAAATAACGGAATTCTCAGTTTGTTAGCGGACCAAGAGCCAGGCATTATGGTTCAGTTCGCTGATATCCATTTGAAGAATAGGACATTTCCAGCAAAAGACATCTTGGCTCCGATCGCAGGCAAAGTAGCCAGCGGTGCAGCAATTCATGATTTTGGCGGTCCTTTGACCAACTTCAGAAAACTCATGCCTCGGCAACCAAAAATAACACGGGAGAAAATAGTAGGTCATGTGCTCCGTGTGGACTGTTATGGAAATCTGATTACAAATATTAGAAAAGACATTTTTGACGAGTTGAATCCAGGAAATTTTACAATAGAATTTGGAAGGGAATCGTTGACCAAACTTCAAAAAAGTTACGATCAGGTGGAGCCCGGAGATTGCTTCGCACTCTTCAATAGTATCGATTTATTGGAAATAGGCATCTACCACGGCGATGGTGGTGGACTGCTAGGACTGAAATACGATAGTATAATTCATATTAATTTTCAGATATAATGCTAGTTCGGACAGTTCGCATGACTTTTAAAGCGGGAAGCGGAAAAGATTTTCTTCAAATTTTCGAAGAATATAAATTGGCTATTCGAAATTCATCCGGATGTCATCATTTAGAACTTTGGCAAGATGAGCTTGATAAAAATATTTTTCTGACTTACAGCCATTGGGAAAGCCAAGAAGCGCTAAATCAATATCGTGATTCTGAGCTTTTTAAAAAGGTCTGGGGCTTTATCAAAGTACTTTTTTCTTCAAAGCCTGTGGCGTTTAGCTCAAAAAAATTAGAAGAAGTGAAGCCTTGAGTTTGTAGAAAAAAGAAATTGTTTTCATATTTGCAGGCCTTAACGAAAGGAAGGGAACTGAATCAATCGAATAGAAAGATTCTCTAAATGAGGCTTGGATACAGACCAACTGCTTAAATGTTTGAATTTTAATGCCCAGGTGGCGGAATCGGTAGACGCGTTGGTCTCAAACACCAATGCCTTCGGGCGTGCCGGTTCGACTCCGGCTCTGGGTACATTGCGAAAGCTCTTTCTGAAAAGAAAGAGTTTTTTTTGTGACTTTAAAGTCGGAAGAGAAGTTTATCCCGATGACATGAAGTGGATATCGGGAACTCCGACGCTAGATTCGGTAGGAAGACCTGCATACTTAAGGCTTATCTAGGTAAAAAAGCTCCTGCGTGATCCTTAACCTTTCCAATCTGTCTCCAGATCGCTCTCGAATGTAATTTTGTATGTAAGGTTTTGTCAGGTTTTCATAGCCAATCTGCCTTGCAGACCGCTCGCTATAACCTGCTGTCTTCGCTGCATCAGTTGCATTGAAGGTGCAGAGGTAGTTTTCTGCGAATGCGATTTCTTTGGGGGTCATAGCGATTTAGAAAAGGGCCAAACAATTTTGTTTAGACTAATAAATTACTCTTCCTTCTTATCTAAGATGATATCTTCATTCAAAATTTTGGTCAAATCTATTGTAGACAAAATAAAACCATTCAACTTGGTCTTACTCAAACGCTCATGAAGAACCCCCCTAGCAGTACCTACCGTTAGGGTCGCAAGGTGTCTCGAAAGTGCAACGGGTATCACGACAGATGTTTTTTTCTTTTTTGTAACTAGAAGCCTCAGGAATGCCTCAGGTTCTATATCAAATTTGACCTTGACTTCTAGAGTTATAAACGAAGCTGATTCACAGTTAAACTGGACATTCAAAACTACTTCAATTGAATGATCATCATCAGATGCTGAAATCGGAACTGCTACAGACAAAGCAATATCGCAATCTTCCTTGTAGACACTTGGATCTACTGCAAATTGCGAGGTTTCAATTCCGATAATTCGAAAAGGTATATTTGGAACTATCATGATTATGCTGCCATTGCATAAGAATCTTCTACTGCCATAGCCGGTTTAGGTAAATAAGACCAAGGCTTCCCATTTCCAATTTCGATTTTAGTCACTTGCTGAACAGGCTTAACATATTTCCAAGTACCTTTTTCAACAATTTCTTGATCTGACTGCAATACAGGCACAAACTCAACACCAAGCACTTTTTCAAGCTTGCAGAGAGTTTCAATCTTAAAATTCTCATCTCCTCTCACATATTTACTTACCTGCTGAGGAGAAACATCTAGCTCTTTTGCCAATCGAGCTTTGTTCCAACCTAGATCGTCTAGTGCGTCCAATATTCTCAAAGCGATCTCTGCTGACTTTCTTAGCCATTCTTTATTGGCCTTTCTCCATGCCACCTTCTCCATCCATTTTTCGGTGGATTGGACGCTAATATTTTTGATTGATTTATGCTGACTTGTCATAATTCTATTTATCTAAATAAACTATTTTTCCTTCGATACCATTTCTACTTAGGAATTTCACAACAGTATCAAGTTTATGCTTTTCTAATCTTGTATGATCTCTATCTTTCATCCAGTGGGTAAGTTTAACTGTACCACCTGTAATCACAAATTCATCGCCATACCTAACGGCATAGATCCTTAAGTAACTTTTAACCTCTGATCCTTTTGCTTTTAGGGATTGCCGCTCATAGGTCTGATCTTTATCTGAATTATTTAAGGGCTTGAAAATCTTATCTAATTCATCACTTTTAGAATACTTTGTAAGATCCTCGAATAGATTATCCGCAAAATCAATTGCTTCAAGTACCAATCTATTGATGTTACTAGATCCATAAAAGTTAAAGTAATCTTGTTTAAATTTTGAAAAAAACGCTCGAAACCAACTTGGGTCGCTCCATTCTGCTGTCAACTTTGAGAATGCATGCTGAGGATGCCCAGCCTCATCTTCCTCTTCACCCTCAAACTGAGCTGCAAATAATTTTCCATTCGTATCAAAGAGCTCAAAAATACAAATAACTTCCATTTTATTAACCTATAAGTTTACTTTTTGATTCTTTTTAACAAAAGAAATAAAAATTTGATAGCGATGACTTAACCCCTCACCACAAAATAAGCATCCCTTATCACCCTAGCAATCATCTTCCTTCGCTCCAAAAGAAAATCCAAATACTCCATCTCTTGCCAGTTTTCAGGCAGGGCATGCCAGTAGTACATTTGCTCCTTTTCTCCCTGCTTCAACCTTTCCAAGTAGTATGGTAAGTATTCCCGAGGATGCTTTGCCGATATGTTTATGTTATCGCTCCATTCCACCAAAGCATAATTGGCAATCTGATTTCTCACTG
>Ga0105050_10007466_pt1 | contig 13043 bp, 11 predicted proteins | sample FRY01_FD_78088 | JGI IMG/M metagenome (GOLD analysis project Ga0105050, IMG submission 78088) | Freshwater microbial communities from Lake Fryxell liftoff mats and glacier meltwater in Antarctica - FRY-01 | ecosystem: Environmental > Aquatic > Freshwater > Ice > Glacier meltwater ... | reverse complement strand
TCGGCGAGCAAAGACTCGCCGAGGCTGCCCGCACCATTGGCGCGCTATCGACCGAGATATCCCTTCCCAGGTTGCGTCCCCGCAGAGCCTGAGTCGAGCCTGAGTCCTTTTTTCCCGGTACATTGCTTGTATCGCTCGGCAATTTCAGATGCAAAATATCATTGGACGCAGGAGCGGATGCCTAAAAAAATTCCGCGCCCTGGATTTAGCATGGGCGAAGACCTCAAGATTGTGCCAACCCTGAAACGCTGCTGAAAACCAATCTGAATCTACCCACAGATTTTGCGCAAGAGCCACCAACAGCTTTACGCTGATGAGCGAGTTCCTCAATCCGGAGAGCGTTTGGCTGCTTGAGTATTAGATCGGCCCGTTTCGAATGACGGACCAGATTCACGACGCCTCTTCCAGATGTAGCCTTGTCGTTTATCGCTTCTACGCATCGCCGCGACGGATTCAACCATTGCGGCTTTTTTCGTTTCCAGGCCTTGGGATGACGCATTGGGGCCGCGTTTGTCGCGTTGGAGTTGGCAAGACTTTTCGGCCGGTTCCAAAACCAATTTTGGGTTGGTACCGAATTTCGCGATTATGCCGCCCAATTCGTGAATGCAGAATGAATGAAATCTTCGCGGACGAAAGGTTGACGCTAGAGCAATGGCGAGCAACTGCTAGACTAAAGATGTCTGCCCTTCCGCAAGCGGATCCTGGCTTATCGCTCTCGTCTCGATGGCAACCGACGGTGGATGAAGATTCCCTGCTAATCGAACGAACTTTGTCGGGCGATCGCTCCGCGTTTAGTGATTTGGTGACGAAGTACCAGGATCGATTGTACTCGTCGATGTTGGGGTGACGGGCTCTGCCGAAGAAGCCGAAGACGTCGTGCAAGATGCGTTTGTCCGCTCGTACATGAAGCTGGACAGCTTTCAGCAAAGCAGCCAATTCTTCACGTGGCTTTACCGGATCGCATTTAATACCGCGCTCAGTCGTCATCGTCGTCGACGAAGTCGTGTTTCGCTCGATCATGCCCGCGAAACGACGGGGCTCGAACCAATCGATGACTGCGGCGCTCCTGACGAACCGATGCTGAGGCGAGAGCGGGTCGACATGGTGCGGGAAGCGATGGCGCAGTTGACCGAAGAGCACCGCACGATATTGGTGCTTCGAGAAATGGAAGAACATCCGTACGAGACGATCGCAGAGATTTTGGAAATTTCGATCGGTACGGTCCGAAGCCGACTCAGCCGGGCGCGTCATCAATTGAAACTGACCCTGGAAACGATGCAAAACACCGAGGATTCGCACTGACGCCAAGCATCTTCGTTCGCTTGTAATCGTCGATCGATCCCACGTTCTGCATTCGCGGATCTCGAACTACAATCCTGTCTGCGGTGCGTAAACCCGCGAACTATTCGGCTTGGTTTGACGTAGCAACGCCAAACTACGGTTCATCCCCAGGATTTTTGTCGCATGTTTTTGTCAGCTCTCGGTTCCGGCGCACTGCTCGGTCAAATCTCCAGTTGGATGCCGGTTTGGCTAACTCCGATTTGGGTTTTATCCCTCGGATTGCTGCTCGGTGCGATCGCCACCGCCATCGTTTTGGCGATTTTTGCGGTCATTTCATTCACGCCGCTCGGCAAAACTGCTGACTCTCCCAAAACCGCGGTGACGGCCTCCTTGGTCCTTGGCGGAATACTCGCCGCCGTCATGTGCGTTATTTATGTTCCTGGCAATGGCGAATTCCAAGGCATGCTGATCCTGCCGCTGCTCACCCTCGGGTTGGTCGCCGGGTTCGCCATTATTTATGGCGTCTGGGAACGAACGAGAAAAGAAATTTTCACCATCCTTTCCGAAGGGATTGTTCCCTACGTCCTCGCCACCGCCGCAGGCTTTGCGTTGATCGGATTGGCCGCTTCGCCGCTCGTCAAAGAGCCATCGCAAATCATTGGTTCGGTTTGGCAAGTGAATCTGCTCGGTGATGGGACTCAGGAAATCGTTCGCACGGTCGAACCATTGCCGCTGGACGTTAACCCAGACGAAGCGTCGTTTCAGAAGGTGCCGATGGATTACGTGATGTTCAACGTCGCCGAATTGAACATCACAAGCGATAAGACCATTATCATCGCCGATGGTGAATCGTCGGCGAAGTTCAACATGACACCCGTTCGAATCAACGCCGGTGAGACCGTCCGCTATTTGCGGGAGAATCAAGAGGCGCCGCCGTTGCCACTCAATCCTGATTCCGTCTACATGCAGAACCGCGAGATCGACCCGGCGACGGTAACGTTGACATTTGTGATGCGGCCCACGGTTCCCGAAGCGTCATCCGTGGTGACAACCGCGTTCGCGTTCTTCATGTTTGTCATGGGCTACATCGCACTTCGCCAAGCGGCACCACGCGTTTCCGCCGTCGCCCTCGCGACCGCGAAAAGCGAAATGGCCCAACCTCTTTACTTGCTGCTGTTGCTCGTCGGTGTGTTCGGCATGTTGTTGTTTGCAATCATTCCGTTCAACACACTCGGAGAAGACATCCGCTTGATGAAAGACAGCGGTGTGACGTTGTTGATGGTGCTTGGCATGTTGCAAGCGGTTTGGTCCGCAGGTACCAGCGTGAGCGACGAACTCGAAGGTCGCACCGCGTTGACGGTGCTCAGTAAACCACTCAGCCGTCGATCGTTCCTGATTGGCAAGTACATCGGCATCATGTTCACTGTGCTTGTGCTGTTCATCATCGTGGGTTCCGTCTTACTGATTGTGCTCAGCTACAAGCCGATCTATGACGCTCGCGAAACGACTCGCGTCACGCCGGAATGGCAGATCGGTCATGAGGAATTGGTGACGACGGTGCCAGCGCTGGTGTTGTACTTCATGGAAACCATGGCGATCGGTGGTATTGCCGTCGCCCTCGCGACTCGGTTGCCATTGGTGGCAAACTTCGTTGTTTGCTTTGTCGTCTATGCCATCGGCAACCTCACCGCACCTTTGGTTCGATCGACTAATGGTGAGAACGAGTTAGTGGGGTTCGTTGGCAAATTAATCGCGGTCGTCGTGCCAAATTTGAATGCATTCAACGTTCAATCAGCGATCGATGCGAGTAACCAAATTCCGCTGATCTACTTGGCCGGTGCGTTTAACTATCTGCTCTGCTTCGCCATTATGATCTTGATGGTTGGCATGCTGATGTTTGAGGATCGTGACTTGGCATAAGGAAGCGATATCATTTGTCGCTTCATGTTCGCTTAAGGTTGCCTTTGGTAATCTCGTCGCGATCGTTTCGTCCAGCTTCCGCCAATTGAACGGTTTCTGCAGTCGAGACTCGCGAATTTGAGAGGCCTTTGATGAATCGTAAATGGTATGTCGCGGGAAGCCTCGGCATTGCGGCAATCGGAATCACAGTTGGACTCTTTCTAAGTTCTCGGCCGCCCGGTCGTCGTGTAAAACCAGGCATGCTTTCGCGCCCGCCGATCGAAGCCTCCGCCGCTGATAAACAAGATTTCAGCAACAGTGACGAAGTGGACATCCAGCTGATCACTACCGCAAGCAACGCGGAGTTGTCCTTATCTTGGGGACGTTTTCGAGGTCCCAACGGAACCGGGATCAGCAGCGATACGGCGATCCCGACGAAGTGGAGTGATCGCGAAAATCTGCGATGGAAAGCGGAACTGCCTGGCGCGGGTTCTTCCAGTCCCGTGCTGACGGAAAAGTATGTCTTCGTGACCTCGTTTTCTGGGTATGGCGAGTCCGCCCAGTCGCCCGGCAATATGGGACAATTGAAACGTCATCTCAGTTGCATCGATCGGCAAAGTGGCGCCCTGATTTGGTTAAAAGACTTCGACGCCGTTCAGCCCGAAGATCCGTATCAAGGCATGGGTGTGCCGGAACATGGATACGCGACCAATTCTCCCGTCACCGATGGTGAAATGGTCTTCGCGTTTTTGGGCAAGTCCGGCGTCTTCGCATTTGATTTGGAGGGCAATCAACGATGGCAAGTATCCGTCGGCACCGAATCGGGTAACCGAGGCTGGGGTTCGGCGGCGAGCCTGATGCTTTATGGTGACATGGTGATCGTCAATGCCGCCGAAGAGAGCCAGTCAATCGTTGCTTTGGAAAAATCATCGGGCAAGGTTGTCTGGAAGTCACCCGCCGCGACCTTGGAATTGTCTTACGGCACCCCTGCGATCGTACGCGTCGATGACAAGCGTGACGAGTTGGTACTTGCGGTGCCAGGTGAAGTATGGGGCATGAATCCCGTCACCGGAAAACTGGTTTGGTATGCCGAGACGACGATGACAGATAACCTCTCGCCAAGCGTCATTGTCGATGGTGATCGCATCTATGCCTTTGGGGGTTATCGATCTTCGGGAAGCATCGCAATGCGAGCCGGAGGAAGCGGCGATGTCACCGATTCCCATGTGTTATGGACGAGTCGCAATTCATCTTATGTGGCGACGCCGGTTCTGTTGGATAAGAAGCTTTACTGGATCGACGACCGCGGCGTTTACTTTTGCGCGGACGCTGAAACGGGTGAGATGATTCATAAGACACGGACACCCGGAATCGCCAGCGGCGAACGGCCTGTCTACGCGTCACCGCTTGCGATTAATCAAAAACTTTACATCCAGACTCGGACCAGCGGCCTGTTTGTGGTCGAGCCCTCGTCTGACCTGAAGGTGCTGCAGCAGAACAAGTTCGAATCCGACGACAGCATCTTCAACGCCTCTCCCGCGGTGGCCGATGGACAACTCTTTTTGCGTTCCTACCAGTATCTCTACTGCATCGAGTCGACTTAGAAACAATTCTGTTCCGTCGTGATGCCTGACGAGGACAGAAAGCACAACGGCGTTTGCGAGTGCCCCGTGGAAATCACAATATTGGGAGGTTGAGGCTCCTGCCGAAACGACTACCAGAAAATTGGGAGGTTGAGGCTCCTGCCGAAACGACTGTTCAAAATAAGTTTCGGCGGTAGCCTCAACCTGGCTTGATGAAACGGTGCTGTGTGGAATAGTTTTGGCAAGTTCAGCAAGTCATTTCCTCTTCAGGGGAGGGGGGGGCGGGCATCGACGAGGAGAGGGTATCGCCGACAGCCAGGGAATCTCGCATTGTTAACTCCGCATGGTGCCCTCTCCGGCTGGGCTGATGAAAATGTTTGAATGTTGCCCGAACGTCAAACCCGAGAATCACCCTCCCGTTTCGGGAGGGTCTGACGCGGTAGCGGCCGGGGAGGGCCGTTTTCGCAGTAAATTGCATGAGTGCTACGCAAACTCGTTGAACCCTCTCTTCGCCTCGGACTCGACTCTCCCGGAGAAGACTGCTGAATTAGTCCGAAAACCCGCTTTGATGTCACTGCAGGTAGTGCTAGCAGTAGCATTGCCGCTACCGCAGGTAGTGATATCAAAGAGCAAAAACCGACTATTTCAGCAGTCTCCGAAGGGAGAGTGTTCTCGCAAGTCCGACGAAATTACCAACTCGAAGACATTTTCATCAGATCACTTCCCCGGCCCTAAGAAGCCGACACTCCCGCTGCTTGAGAGGGTGAATTGTCCGAACCGTATACCGACGTGAATTACAATCCATTCGTCAATCTCGCCTCAACCTTGACCAACAATCGATGGTTCGGTTGCTGGCTTACGCAAACGAGTTTGACATCGAGTTGATCCTGACCAGTTCCGCGGGCGTGCCTGGTGAAGTCAAGAAACCAACCACACGCCCCGACTTGGTTCTGCAAATTGTTGACGCTTATGAGGCGGTGCTTCCCAATCTTCGCAAGCACGCGGCGAATTGGCCGGAGCCGAACCAACTGCGCGGCACCGTCAAGATAGGCAATCCACTTCGCGGAATGAAATGCATCGGCGAAGGTCATGACACGGAGGGTTCCTACGCTCTCATCAAACAAGTGGATGCGGGTACGCCGGACCGGCCGCTAAATGTCACGATTTGGGGAGGGCAAACTGATCTCGCTCAGGCCCTTTGGCGAGTACGAAAGGATCGAAGCGAGGCGGAGTTTGCGGAGTTCGTAACGCGAATGCGAGTCTTTGACATCAACGATCAAGACCGCATTGCAAACTGGATGCGAGACGAGTTTCCCGGCATGAATTACATCTTGGCAAAGGCGTTGCCCAATCGCGACAAGCGAGAGGGAATTTATCGCGGCATGTATCTCACGGGAGATGAATCATTGACCAGCCACGAATGGATCGCAGCAAATGTGCTCTCCAGCGGTCCGCTTGGCGCGTTGTATCCAACGAAGACTTGGACCGCACCAAACCCACACGGATGCATGAAAGAAGGTGACACGCCGTCCTGGTTTTTCTTCCTAACGCTCGGCGGCAACAATCCCGCGGATCCTTCGAAGCCAGGGTGGGGCGGCCAATATGAAATGGCGAAGGACGGTTGGTACACTGCAGTCTCGCCTGCCGACGGTGGTGATCCTCGAGCGTCCGTCAGTCGCTGGCGTCCCGAATTTCAAGCGAATTTTGCCCGCCGCATGGCTTGGTGCCGTGAGTGATTCAGGTCCGCTCGACTCATCGGCGACACGATTGACCGCGTCTTCCTAAGTCTGAATGCGTTAGCGGAAAGATCGCACCGGCTCATTTCAAGGTCCGCTATACTAAACCTCAAGATTTTCTCAAAGCTTGACAGCGAGCCGTTAGAGAAAATTCTCCCGCCTTTCCACTCGCCTACCCAGAGATGCAGCATGCAATGGTCTCGCGCACGTCTTCTACGTTTCGCCGCAGGGGTTTTATCACTCGGCTACTTCATCGTTGGTATCAATGACGCAAACGCGCAGTCAACGACGCCATCAACCATGGTTCGCGACTCGTTGCATCGCGATGCGGAAACGCATTTCGAATCTTGGCGTAAAAACTATGACGCGCGAACGGATTTGAAAGATATTGCTGATTATCAAACTCGACTTCGCACCGAGTTCATCGATCGCATTGGCGGCATTCCAAGACCGACGGCGCTCAACGCAAAGATCACTGGCACGATCCAGCGACAAGGCTACAGCGTTGAAAAAATATGGTTCGAAAGCCAACCCAAGTTCTATGTGACCGGCGGCTTGTTCCTTCCCGATCCCAAAAACTTTCCGCCACCATGGCCAGCCGTTCTCGTTGTCTGCGGACATTCAACCGAAGGCAAACAGCAGCTTGGTTATCAAAGTGGCACAGCGCTGGCCGCGTTGCACGGTTTGGCCGCATTGATCATTGATCCCGTCGGTCAGGGTGAACGAATGCAGGTGCTGACCGATGAAGGAAAACCAGCGATCCAGGGCACGACGACCGAGCATACGGTTCTCGGTACCGGTGCTATCCTCGTGGGCTGGAATACGGCTCGATGGATGATCGCGGACGGCATGGCAGCGATCGATTACCTCCAATCACGCAATGACATTCAAGGAGATCGCATCGGATGCATGGGCAACAGCGGCGGTGGTACTCAAACGAGCTATCTCATGGCTCTTGATGAACGAATCACCGCGGCTGCTCCGAGCTGTTACATCACCAGCTTTAAACGGCTACTGGAAACGATCGGTCCCCAGGACGCGGAACAGAACATCTATGGGCAAATTGAACTTGGGATGGACCATGCCGATTACTTGATGATGCGGGCGCCAAAACCAACGTTGATCGCATCGGCAACAAAAGACTTCTTCGACATCCAGGGCACTTGGGGAGCCTTCCGTGATGCGAAGCGATTGTTTCAGCGTTTCGGTGCCGGACGTAACATCGAGCTTGTCGAAGTCGATGCCACTCACGGTTGGCATCCGATGATACGCCAAGCAAGTGTTCAATTCATGATCCAGCACCTTGCCGGAAGGATCACTGATGTCGTCGAACCAACGCTCGAAACATTGACGGTCGAAGAGATGAATGTGACTCCGGAGGGACAAGTGTTGTTGCTTCCTGAAGCCATATCGGCGTTTGATCACGTTCGCCAAGAAAGCGATCGGCTCGCTCTAGCACGATCCGTCGCTTCGCCTGATTTGAATTCGTTTCGCGTCTCCGTCCGTGAAACCGCGGTCATTCGCGAACTTGCCAAACTGCCCGCTCCGAAGATTCAATCGCTCCCTGAAACCAAGATCGGAAACTTGACTTATCAAGCCGTGAAGCTGCATGTTAGTGATGAAATTTATTTGCCTGGATTGATCGCTCGCCCCGACAAACCTGCGACTTCCGAAAACCGAAAAGCCAAGGGAAGCCAAGTGACTTGCCTCGTGCTTCCCGAAGGGAAAGATACTGCCACAGGCGCGAACGGCGAGGTTGAAAAACGAGTCGCGATTGGCGAAACGGTATTCGTGCTTGACCTTCGCGGTACCGGCGAGACCTTGCCGATGGGCAAGCGTTGGTACCACGAACGATTTGGTGCCAACGGAGGTAACGCGACCGTCGCCTATCTGCTCGGCAAATCAATGGTTGGACTTCGCGCCGAAGATTGCCTCGTGGCGGCTCGCTGGATCGCTGAAACAGAAGGCGTTGAACGAGTCAATCTTGTCGCAAGCGGCGAGCTCACGATTCCGGCATTGCACGCCGCGGCACTGGAGCCCCAGTTGTTTGAGCAACTCCAGTTGCGTGATGGGATCGAATCATGGGCAGAGGTTGCCGCATCGCCATTCGGTGAAAACCAAATCGCCGGCCTCGTCCACGGAGCCCTGCGAAGCTACGACCTTCCTGATCTTGCGAAGCTTGTCGGAGATCGATTGTGGGTCATCCGCACGCCGAAGCAACGTTGATTTCAGAAAGTCAACGTCGAACGCTTATCGAGGCCACGGCTTTCGCGGAGCATCATTCACGGGAGCCGCGTAGACGTCGACATAACATGACAACGAATCATCACAGTTGCCGAGACTATAAAGTTTTTCGCAGCCAAGAGATTGTGGAAGTTCTTCGAGAGTATTGCTTCTTGATGCGATCCAGTAGTCAAAGTCGAGACCACTGACATCCTGGTACATCCCAAGTAGCGAAGCATTAACGGGTTTACGTCCCAATGCCTCAAACTCAAAGACATAATCCGACGCAACGATCAGCTTTGCGTCCTTGGGAAACCGCTCGGCAAGCTGGCGACAAAACGCGGTGCGGTTGTAATCGACTTCGCCCCAACGTGTTAAATAGACCCAGAACGGACGAACGCCTGATCCTAACGCGAGCGATGCCATGATCGCCAAAGCCGCCGACGCCGTTAGCAAACGAGAGTAGCGCAATTCCGCGATCGATGTCGCGAAGGCTTCTAAGGCGAGCACGGTCAACAACGTGACCCAGGCCCAGGTGTAACACCAATAATCGATCAATGTATGAAATCCGACACTTGCCAAATGCAGATACAAGGCAGAAAATGCCAGCGTCACTCCTCGCTCGACGGCGGGGTTGCGTTTGACGAAACAAATCATGACACCGGCAACAATCGCGAAGCCACACAGAACCGTCTGAAACGCCCCGTTGCGATTCTGGAACAAGCCAAGTTGAAAAGTCAGTGACGCCCAAGGCCACACCAAACGGCTGACCAGCCCAGGGCCGCTGCGTGACAACACGTTGTTTGAAAATTGCACCCAAAATGCATCTGGATCAACCAAGATCAACGGCACCCAAAGTGCCAGCGCGGCGGCGGAAACGAGGCCCGCAATCGTTAAGCAAACGATTCGTTCTTGCCAATCGACTCCATGAGCGAGAAACAACATCACAATCGCAAGTTGAAACGCGAACACGATACCAAACGGATGAGAGAGCAAGCCCAGTCCAACAAAAAGGCCGGCGGTCGCCGCAAGACGACGAGATGGTTGATCGAGAAACTTGAGCGCAAACAACATCGCAGCCAAGCCAAACGCGGCGCACATCATGTCAGGCCGTGCATTGGTCCAGGCAAAAAAAAACGGTCTCGACATGCCACAGATGACGACGGCGGCGAGCGCGACGCTGTCTCGTATCCCGAACCGTTTGGCGATCTGGAATACTAAAAACAAAGCAACCATGCCCGCGATCCAAGATGGAATTCGAGCCGTTGTGTAGGTTGCAGGAAAGATCCAAAAGAAAGGTGCCTGCGCGTAGAACAGTGCCGGAGGAAGTGCAAATAATATGTCATGGGCGCGGTAAAAAACACTTTCGCGATCCTCGACGGGAACGTAGGGCATCCGAGGAATACCTGCGTTCGCAACGGTCCATCCGGGCACCGAAAACCAATTCTCGTCCTGCATCCCGGGCCCAAACACGATGAACGGTAATCGTAATATCGCGAGCGCAGCGATGACCACGCCAAGGAAAACCAGTACTAAACGTGGCGTTTCTGGTCTCGTGGAAGATGGGTGATCGATTGACATTGAGCAAATACGTGAATTTCTAAAAAGGCCAAAACCCGTTACGACGAACAACTCAATTTATTTTCGGTCGCGATGGTAATCCCCGCGGCTGAAGTATTTCTCAAGCCAAACGTACGCGATAATAAAGAAGTAACGACTGCCCATCTCCCGAAGTTTTAACTTCGCTAAACCTGTGCGTCGATTTCGCCAAGTGATCGGAATCACTTTCCAAGAGTAACCGCGCACGATTGCCTTAAGAGGAAGCTCGACCGTCAAGTTGAAGTGAGGAGAAAGGATCGGACGACAGCCCTCAATCGCCTCGCGTCGATAAGCTTTAAACGCGTTCGTTGTATCGTTGAATTTGATGCGAAATAGGATTTGAATCAAGTGATTGGTCAAGCGATTGAGTCGCAACTTAAACCATGGATAATCGATCGTCCCTCCGCCTTTTGCGAATCGGCTTCCAAACGCACAATCGTATCCCTCGCCTAGCACGCTCCAATATCGCGGCACATCACGGACATCATCTGATTCATCCGCCATGAAAATGGTGACCGCATCACCTTGCATGTGATTCAAACCCCAGGTGATGGCATTTCCAAACCCCGAAGGTCCTTCGTTTCGAAGCGGTCGCAATGTCGGCACGTCGCTGATCAGTTCCGTAAGAATGTCCCAAGTCTTATCGCTGCTATGATCATCGACGACTATGATTTCATGCTCAATCGACTTTAAATTCAGCTCTAAATGAAGGTGCCTGACCGTCGACCGAATGCAACCTGCTTCATCGCGAGCCGGGATCACGACCGTGAGCAGACGCAGCGGTCTTTCACGCATGCGCCGGGGTTCATCAGGTTCGGTTTCGGTTGCCATTATCTGCCGAGAATGTGGTGCAATGTTTCGTCTCCACGATCGATCCATGAAAAGATATCACGCACAACCGTTTCAACGTCACGAGTGGGCTGCCAATTGAATTCGCAGCGGAGACGCGAAGCATCGGTGATGTAAATCGGAATATCGACGGAACTTGTCCTTGGTTCTGATTCAATGATGATGCGGTGGCCAGTCACTTTCTCACAAAGTTTCGTCAGCTCGAATAACGAAACGCTTTTCGCCGTTCCACCGCCCACGTTGAACGACTCAGCGTTCCAGGATTGTGTGTTGCCAAGCTGCGACAGAATAAAATCGCAGAGATCATCGACGTGCAATACGTCACGAACTTGTCGACCGCTGCCGTCGAACCCGGTGTATTTGAGCGATTGATTAAAATAGTGTCTCGCAACCCATAATGCGATCACGCCTTGGTCGCTGCGAGCCATCTGGCCCGGTCCGGAGACCAATCCCGATCGCAAAATCATTATCGGCAAATCATAGTTGTGATGGTACTCGCTGACCATTAACTCCGAGGCGAGTTTCGTGGTTCCATAGATTGAACGAAATCCTTGGGTGGAAAACTGCTCACCGATCCCCTTCCGCGGATCAAAGCCACGTTCGGACGCGTTTGCATCCCACGAAAAACGCGTGGACGAATCGGTTCTCGGAAGATTGCGAAGCGAGGCGATGCTGTAAACTCGGCTCGTGCTCAATAACAAGACCGCAGACTTATGTTGACGCGCGGACTCCAAGCAGTTGAGCGTGCCCACTAGATTCGTGCCGACGGTGTATTCGGGAGACGAATCGATACCAGCCGTGACAGTGGGTTCGGCGGCGGCAAGCACCATCATGTCGACGCGTGGCAGCAGGTTGACATCATCCTTCGATCGAACGTCGCCAATGTGAACGCGGATACCATGATGCCGGAGTTCCGATGCATTTCTTTCGCTGCCGCGACGTCGCAAATTGTCGATCGCGTGGACGTCCCAACCCGCCGCACGAGACGCGATGCACAATCGCGATCCGATGAATCCGCAACCACCGGTGACGAGCAATTTCATGATGAAAATTCGGTAACCAGAACGTAACGGCGAAGATGCGGCGGCATCGGTGCTCCAAGCGTAAACGAACGCCACAGGCGACGAAAGGGTGCCGTCCATCCCAGGGACTCGATCGACGTTCGCATAATTCAAACTTGCAAATCAGGCGACTTCTGAGCGGCCGCATTTTTTTGGCTCTTCGGCGGAATCTGTGGGTGAAAATCGATGAGTATTGCGCCTGATGCTGCTCTCATTGCCGTAAGGTTTATCGCATTGTGGCCAAATCCGAAGTAACGGAAGTGCGGCCGTGATTGTGTTTTGCACCGCCGCGACTTCGGCCTCGGCACCTGAGACGGCGCTCCGGTTGCACCTCGGCGTTGCCCTATCCTCCGCTCAAGTACTCGCAGCCTAGAACGAATTTGCAGCGCTCACAATCAAGTGGGAAATTATCGTCGGAAAATGAAAATGCATCTTGGAGCGGCTCTCGTAAGCTGGTGTTATCTAACGACATCGGTCCACAAAGAAACACCACAAGATAGAACTTAAAACTATCCTTAACCTGGTCGAAAAATACAAGAGCTTTGTTTACGCCGAGGCGTGCTGGGGCGATTGCGACAAACAGGAAATCGAGTTTGTAATCGAGCCTCGCCGCCATTCACGGCCGATCTGTTTGGGCTGTGGCAAACAGCGACCGGGTTACGATCGTTTGACTGCCCGGCGATTTGAGTTTGTCCCCTTGTGGGCGATACCGGTCTACTTTGTTGGTTCTTCTTGGATTTTAGTGGCAAGGGTGAGGTTCGATTTCGGTCTTTCGACCTCGGAACAGGGCGGTGGATTTTTGCAGGCATCCG
>Ga0105050_10007465_pt1 | contig 13044 bp, 11 predicted proteins | sample FRY01_FD_78088 | JGI IMG/M metagenome (GOLD analysis project Ga0105050, IMG submission 78088) | Freshwater microbial communities from Lake Fryxell liftoff mats and glacier meltwater in Antarctica - FRY-01 | ecosystem: Environmental > Aquatic > Freshwater > Ice > Glacier meltwater ... | reverse complement strand
TACATGGACGGGTAGTCATCAAGTCGGTCCATAAGCATCCTGACAGCTCGATCACGTTGTTCTTTCGGATATTGCTTGGGCATTGCACCATCATCCTTCACTCAAAAGGAAGCGGCAAGAAACCCCTTACGATTCACCATGCACCGCCGCGTTTGTGGGCGGCTCTACTTAGTTTTTGCGTGAAGGATCGTTACCCGGTGGGGCCGAAACCGTTACGGGTTCGACGCGCTTGCGCGTAGAGCCTTTGCCGTGGGCGGTCAATGCGCAAGGCCTTGTTGATGCGTTCGGCGAGGGTGGGTGTGGTGTCTTTTCGTTGTTCTAGGGGGCGACGGTTCACAAGCTTGATGAGGGCCTGGGGCGCAACGGTTGGGAACAATGCTCGCAGTGGATCGATCCGTCGAGTTCGATTACGGGGGGGGTGCACCCAAACCGAGTGCACTGAGTGTCAGGCGCCATCGCCACCTTCGCCGGGAACGATCTGTGGACGTCCGTCGCGGCGGATCACTCCGCGCAGGTGCGCGTCCTGCAGGTGCTCTGGGAGAAGCCCCTCAGGGAATGACTGGAAGGTCACGGGCCGCAGGAACCGGGCGATCGACGCCGCGCCGACTGAGGTCGTCGATGAGTTGGTCGAGGCGGGATAGGGGCCGCCGTGTTGCATCGCCCAGGCGACGGCGACACCGGTCGGCCAGCCATTCCATACCAGCCGCCCCACCTTGTCCTGCAGTACCGCCACTACGTCGGCTGCCACGGCGGCATCGTCGGGGTCATCGGCGATCCCATGGATCGTGCCGGTCAGGCTCCCTTCGAGCATGGACAGGGCGTCGAGCAACTGCTCGACGTCGTCGTACTCCACCACCACTGTCAGTGGACCGAAGCACTCCTGGGTCAGGATGTCCCGCTTTTGCTGGAACGCATCCCAGGACGCCACCGCGACACGTGGCTGCACCCAGAACCCGGCCTCATCAACGTCCTCACCTGGTAGCGACACGTCCACGCCGTCGAGGTCGGCCAGACGCGAGGCTCCGGTCAGGAATCCCGATCGCATGCCGGCGTTGAGCATCACCCCTGCCTGTGCGTCGCCGACCCGCGACGACGCACGCTCAGCGATGCCGCACGCAGTCGGGACGAACACCAGGCCTGGCTTAGTGCAGAACTGCCCCACCCCCAACGTCGCCGACGCCAGTAACCCGTCTGCGATCTCGTCCGGATGGGTCCGTGCCGCGGCGGGCGTGACAACGACCGGGTTGATCGACCCCAGTTCCCCGTAGAACGGGATCGGTCTTGGCCGTCCGAACGCCAGGTCGAACAGCGCTCGCCCGCCGCGAACGGAGCCAGTAAACGCCGCGGCATCCAGCCGTGGGTCTGTGATGAGCGCGTCCCCGGCCGGCATCCCGTGCACCACCGCGAAGACGCCTTTCGGTGCGCCGGCCATGCGCAGGGCATCGGTGACAATCTCACCGATCCGCGCCGACAGCACGGGCTGGCTGGGATGGGCCTTCACGATGACCGGGCAGCCCGCCGCCAGGGCCGACACCGTGTCCCCGCCGATGACACCGAACGCGAACGGGAAGTTGCTCGCCGCCCACACCCCCACCGGACCCACCGCACGCAGGCCGCGCCGCAGCTCCGGCCGCGCCGCCTCGTCAGCACTGTCGATCACCACCCCAGCGAAACTGCCATCCCGGAGCACGTCCACGAACAACTTGATCTGCGCGATGGTGCGGTCCAGCTCACCGTTTAACCGAGCCTCGCCCAGAGCAGTCTCGTCATCGGCGAGTGCCACCAGTTCGTTTCGGAAGGATTCCAAATCCTCGCCCACGGCCTGAAGCCACGTGATGCGGGAGGAGGAGGCTGAGGCAGCACACCGGGATCGCACGTCGGACGCCTTCCGCAGATCTTCGTCGAGATCGTGTAACGACGTTTCCTCGACCGTCTTGGGCAGCAGTGCGCCAGTTCGTGGGTTGTGCCCAGACAATTCGGTCATGCGATGCTCGGGCGAAGGTGCGGGACCTTGAGGGAACCGCTCAGGATGGCGAAGTCGCCCGGTCCGACCGACACGCGGTTAGTCAGGCTTCCGATCTGCTCGATTGTGATGCTCACGACATCGTCGGCATGCAACGTGAACTCAAGGTTGGGGACCAGTCCGGTTCCTGTCGACAGGACGGCTCCGTCGGGGAAGGTGTCGGCGCGGTACAAGAACTCAAGGAGGTCCTCGAACTTCCGGTGCATCAGCGCCGTGCTTGTCGACTCACTCCACACATCAGTTCCGTTGCGCTGAACGCGTGCATCGATCGTCAGCCGGGCGGGCTCGGGCACCTCCCAAATCGGTCTGATCCCGGGACCGAGGGCACAGGCACCGGCGTAGATCTTCGCTTGGGGAAGGTAGAGCGGGTTCTCACCTTCGATGGAACGCGACGACACGTCGTTGCAGATCGTCAGGCCGAACAATTCCCCGTGCGCGTTGGCGACCAGCGCGAGTTCTGGCTCAGGGACGTTGAGTTGCGAGTCACACCGAATCCCCACGAGTTCTCCGTCGCCGACTACTCTCCATGCCACGGACTTGAAGAAGAGCTCCGGCCGCGCCGCGTCATACACGAGCGAGTAGACGTCCTTCACAGACGACTCTTCAATACGAGCTTGCCGTGATCGTCGGTAGGTCACACCGCTGGCCCACACTTCCGTCAGCCCATCTACGGGAGGCAGGAGCCGGTACTGGCCCATTGGCACGGCGGGTCCAGGTGATTCGACGATGCGTCGTGCTCCCTGGACAGTCTCAGTGAGGAGATCTGAGAGATGTTCAACGTCCAGCGGCCGGAGTTCACCTGACTGCGCAAGCACGCCAACGCAGGCCTTCGCTGCAAGGTTCTGGATGAAGCGGACGATGAGCATGTTGGGTCTCCGTACGTCGTGACGCGATGAGTGAGCGGGCTTCTAGAGGACGCGGTGCCGGTCCCAGACGTCAGCGAGGTAGGCACCCTCCTTGAGCATGTCCAAGGCCGAGGATTCAATGGTCGCCTTGTCCATGGCACGAGGGACAACCTCAGCGACGGCGGCGCGCGGGATTACCACGGTGCCATCGGAGTCGGAAACGACGAGGTCGCCTCGGGTGATCGTCACGCCGCCGATGCGAACGGGGCTGTCCTGGCGAACGATGCTTAGCCGCCCGAGACTGTCGGACGGATCAGCGCACAGGGCACGGATCGCAAAGCCCGTGGGGACGATACGCCGGACATCCCGAATGGCGCCGTTAATCACCGCGCCACGCGCTCCACGCCCCACAGCCGCCGTCGAGAACAATTCGCCCCAAAAGGCGCTGGTCGATCCGCCACAATCTGCGACCACGACGTCGCCCGGAGACAGTGAGTCGACGAACAAGATTTCGTTCCCGTATGGCGCATCAGGTGTATGAGCTATGGGTGCCGTCTGAACGGGACGGGCCCATCCGACCAGGGTCAGATCAGGCAGCGTTCGCGCCGTGATGGTGTGCGGCAGGGTCTGGTGATGCAGGCCGATCTGGTCGCAGATGTCGGAGAAGACGGCACTGTAGGTGACGCGGGCCAGGCCGTCAAGATCGATGTCGTCGATGTTTGTGAGAGTCATGCGTAGAGCTCCGATCTGATGCCTCCGTCGACGAGAATATCGGTGCCGGTAATGAAGCTGGCATCGGGGCTTACGAGGAAGTACACGGTGGCGGCGACTTCTTCGCTGGTGCCGAGGCGGTTGAGAGGGTGGGCGGCGGCCCATTCCCGGCGCATGTCCTCAGCAGTGCGGCCTTCGAACTGTTCAGCCGCGATGCGCACCAGTGGGGTGTCGATGGTGCCTGGGGAGATGCTCACGCAGCGAATCCCGTCCTTGGCGTGGTCAATGGCGATGGTGCGGGTTAGTCCCATGACGGCCGCTTTCGAAGCGGCGTACGCGGCGGTGGTCTTCTGGCTTGCGTGTCCGAGGATCGACGCGGTGTTGATGATGACGCCGCTTCCTTGTGCTCGCATGATCGGTACGGCCAGGGATGCCGAGACGAATTGCGCCGTCACGTTGACACGGAATGTCATCTCCCAATCCTCAAGCGAGAGAACATCGACGGTCCCGTAGCGGGCGATTCCGACGTTGTTGAAGACAGCATCAACTGTGTGCAGCGTGGTCTGCACCAACTCGAAGGTTGCGGCGATCTGGTCTGCAATGGACACGTCGCAGGTGATGAACGTTGCGCGGGCTCCCAGATCGTGCGCCAACTGCCGGCCTTCGTCAGCGAGGACGTCCGCTAAAACGACGTTCCAGCCGCGTTCGACGAAGAGCCGGGCGGTAGCGCCGCCGATCCCCCTCGCTCCGCCGAAGATCACAATGCCGCGGCCATCCTGCAGAGTCATGTCAGCCTCCAAAAGGTGTTGTCGGGAGCCCAATGACTCCAGGGGTACATCGGAACGTTGATCCTGATAGTGGCTGGTCGCGGAGGTCGGCCGCTGTGAGTTGAAAGGAGGCCGAGGTGACGAAGAGGTCGGACAGAGTTGGCCCACCGAAGCGCGCTCCGAACTGAGTTTCGATGCATGTGCACTCCTTTTTTACCGACCTCCGGATGAGATCAAATAAAGTATCGTGCAGGATACATCCTGTGTCAAGGGGACGACGTGCCTCACCTTCTTTGAGCGCGTGGTTGGGACTGGTGCCTCACCTTCTTTGAGCGCGTAGCAGCCACTTTTTGGGTGCAGGCTTGCCTGTATGGAAGGCAAAATACCGATGGCTGCTAGGCGTCATGTGACAAATAAGCTCCGCTCTGCTTATGGGCAGGCGGGTAAGTCTGATAAGTCCAGGATTCTGGATGAGGTGATGGCCACGACTGGGGTGGGGCGTTCCAGCGCTCGTCGAATGCTGACCGGTGGTCATTTACCTGACCCGAAGGAACAGCTAGATGGGCGTCGTTTGCGGCCGAAGGGTTTTGGGGATGATTCACGGTTGTTGCTACAGCGTGTCTGGACTTTGATGGGGTTTCCGTGCGGCAAGTATTTGGTGGTGATGTTGGACCTGTGGTTACCCTTGATGCTCAAGGCTGGAGACCTTAATCAACCTTTTGCCACGCAAGAGGCTATTGCTGATCTTGGTGTGATGAGTGCTGCAACTATGGATCGGTATTTACAACCGGCGAGATCTTCAATGCGTTTGCGCGGTATTTCCACAACAACCCCGTCACCTTTGTTGCGTAATTCGATCGGGTTAAGCAAAGCTGGGGATACCCCAGCAACGATACCTGGGGTGATTGAAGCGGACACTGTTGCGCATTGCGGGCCCACGTTTGCAGGTGAGTTTGTTCGCACCTTAACCATGACGGACATGGTGACAGGGTGGACAGAGAACTACGCCATTCGCAATAACGCATCAAAGTGGATTACGCATGCTGCCGGCGAGTTGGAAACCCGATTCCCTTTCCCGTTACGGGTGTTTGACTCAGATAACGGTTTACGAGTTCATTAACCACGAGGTTGCTGCGTGGTTGCAGCAACATGACATTGGCCAGACTCGGTCCCGGCCATACCAGAAGAATGATCAAGCAACAGTTGAGTCAAAGAACAATCATGTTGTTCGCAAGCACGCGTTTTATTGGCGTTACGACACAGAACCTGAACTCGAACTCCTTAACGAGTTATGGGCATTGGTGTCACTGCGGTTGAACTTTTTCACCCCAACGAAGAAACCCACGGGTTACACCACTGCAGCAAATGGACGCCGTAAAAGGGTTTATGACCATCCGCAAACCCCCTGGCAACGAGTGAAGAATTCTGATCTACTGAATACGAAAAAGATCAACGACGTTGAAAAAAGAATCACCGGAGTCAACCCCGCCGACTTGACCCGAGGAATCACCATGATCCAAACCCAACTCACTACTCTCGCTGCGCAGAAAACCCAGACGGCCCTGGCATCACGTCATTTGGATATGGCATCCTTGAAATCATCAATAGAACGACTCAACCCAACTCAATAACCGCAAGCCCACGCGCTCACAATGCGTGAGGCACCAAACCAACCCACGCGCTCACTATTACGTGAGGCACCTCGGGGGAATTGGTAACGAATTGATACCGTCACTCTGGAGCACCTCGGCGCGCCCATCACATGTAGAGGGTCGGTCGTCGACACCACTGCGCACCGCGCCATCTCGATGAATGTGTCGTGAGACCAGGGGGCTTTCTGAGTCGGGCCCATGCGGTTCGGCAGGGAGAGTCCTCGCGACGGACGTTGCCAATGCCCGCCACTCGCACAAGGTTGCCCAGTGGGGTTCGGACCGAGCACATGCTCAGCCCAGCCTCGTCTGGGCATTCGCGACGAGGCGCCGGTTCGCACCGGGTTCACTGACCGTCAGGCCTCAACACTGAATCGTGTTCGTGTCGAGAAGGCGAGATCCCGGAGGGCACGCGCGAGGTCGCCAGGGTTCCGCCTGTTCAGGACCCCGCTTCTCAGTAGCGGTCCTGCCTCATCCTGGAAGTCCGTGAACCCTGGGTACCTGGGCCGCAGGTACCCGGAGTCCAGCCCGGGAAGTGTTCGGGCAAAGAAGTCGCCGCTGACCTCATTGACCGACGCGTCAAGCCAAGCGGCTCTGCTGCCCGGCTGTCCGCCGTGGTCCACGTACAGGCCGGACTGGACTTGCGGTGAGCACACCCACGCCGCGTAGCGGATGGCGTCGTCACGATGCGACGACGTCGCGGAGACAGCTATTCCAGCGCCCCCGATAACGCCGCCTACTCCGCCGAGGCCGGCCGAGGGAAGGGGCGCGAACGTGACGCGTCCCGCACCCAGTGTCAGCCGGCTGTAGTTGCTGTATCCGAATAGTGCTGGGGAGTAAGCCCAGTCTTCGCTTTCCAGCATCCGATCGAGCACGTGGATGGGGTTGCACTGAAGAGAGTCGGGCACCACCACGGAAGTAAGTTTCGCCATGAATTCAATTGCCTGAGAGCCCGTCTCGATGTGAATCGGCACGGCAGGGTCACTGAACGGCTCGGCGCCCATGTTGGCGCAGATCGAGAAGAACAGGCACAGCGCGTCAATTGGCACGAAGGGGAGCGCGAAGCGCCACCGCCACTCTCGGTCGCTTGCTTGGGTCAGCACGTCACGCCAACTTGAGGGCGGGCGCGGCATCAGGTCAGCACGAAAGGCGCTCACCTGTGCTGCCGCGTCCATCGCCAACGCCCACTGATGACCATTCCACTGGTAGCTCCTGTGGCTTCGGCCGACAGACTGGGCCTCCTGGCCGGCGATGTAGCCGGCGGGCAGGTGCTGCTCGAGTGGGACAAACGCGCCGCTGCGCGCCGCCAGGCCAATGAATGGGTGGTCGATGACCAGGAGGTCGTAGTCACGACTCAGGTCAATGATCGAAGCGTCCGCAAAAGACTGCAGCGAACGGGCATCCCAGTCGACTCTCGTGACTGTCGAGGGCCCGAAAGCAGGGTCGAGCAGCCAGGAGTCCGAGATGTCCCGCAGGACTCCTGCGCCTCGCTGGTGATCCCAGGCGATTCCTTTGAGGGCGTGCGTATCGCTCATGCTTTCCCCATCTCGTGGCGGCAACTGCTGCCGTTTTCGTCCCAGTGGCGGAGACGCGATCGATGTGCGTGCAGACGGTGACAGGCTGACGCAGCGGTGGGCGTCCGGGTGGTCAGATGACAGCCCCGTCGAGAGCATGCCAACGCGTCGCGGCACGTCCCTGACGGGCGGCTGACTCCAAGTGGGCTCGACCTACGGTGGCGGTCTGGAGATTGACACCCCCGAAGTTGCCTAGCGTGTTGATCTCGTTGGCCACGTCGACGATTCCGACGCTTCGGCGCGTCGTCAACAGGCGCTCGACGAGGGCATCGACGGTGTGGACCCATTCGATGCTGCGCTGGATCAGCGCTAGGCCCTCGTCGCGCGACAGGACGGGGCCGTGAGTGGGCGCCAAGGCGTCGAAGTCGAGCGCGAGCAGCCCCTCCAAGCCTTGAATGTAGCGCTCACGACTGTGGTAGAGCGGGGCGAGCACGATGTCGCTGTTGCGGAAGGGGGTTCCGCTTCCTTGTACATCGTCGAAGGTGAAGAGGAATCGGGATGTCTCATCCAGGACCGCCAAGTGGCCGGGGCTATGCCCACTGGTGGTGATGGCGCGCAGTGTGGTGTCATCGGCAGGAATCGCGTCGCCGTCTCGGAGCAGGTAGTCCATGCGTACACGTTCTCCAAGGACATCTCTGACCCAAGCCTCGGTCGGTGCGTCGAGTGTGAACGACTCTTGGCAGGCTCCCCACAGCTCGCTGATCAGTCGTTCGTTGTCTTCAAGCCAGATGGCTTCCTCTGCGGGCCCGGCGAATTTCGCGTTGGACAGGCGCTTCAGATTTGCATTGCCCCCCATGTGGTCCGGATGAGCGTGGCTGTTTACGACTAGGGAGATGTCCGCGATCTCTCGGTCGAGCGAACGAATCTCGTTAACGAGCGCGGCTTCGGGTGTTGAGGCGATCCCCGTGTCAAGGAGGGTCAAACTCGTTCCGTTCTCGATGAGATAGACCCACAGCGGGAATCCGCAACATGCCTCATAGTCGGTGTCGAGCCGATAGACGCCGGCCGCGATCTCTTCAGCCATCTCGCACTCCTTTGGTTTCGTTCTTGGGACGTTGTGCCCCTAGGTACTGGTGGTTGTGCTCCCCCAGACGCGGTGGTGCGGTGATTTGAAGGTTCTGATGTTGAGACAGGTGCAGGGAACCGCCCGGAGCCCGGAACTGACCGCCTCCCGGAAGGGGTATGTCCATGAAGTAGCCACCCTCTACGACTTGCGGATGGTCCACGAGATCGGTGTATCGATGCACGGGACCGCACCAGACGCCCACGGCATCGAGCCGCTCAATCCAGGCGGCAGTCGAATCGGTCAGCATCGCTTCGGCTGTGGAACGCGTGATGAAGTCCTTGCGTTCTGCAGCAGCCTCCCACGACTCGATCTCGGCCAGGGCATTTGACCCTGTGGCCGCCGCAAGACTCTTGGGCTCGGCCATGGCGATCGCGATCCATCCATCCGACGTTCGAAAGACACCGTACGGTGGGTTGAGATAGGCGTTTGCCCGACGTTCGAGGCCCCGCTTGGGCTCCATTCCGCAATTCAGGAAGGTGACTAGCTCTTGCGCCTGGGCATCGAGCATGGCTCCCAGCATGCTGACCTCGACGTCTTGGACGACGCCGTGACGGTCGCGGTCGATCAGCGCGAGGAGAATGCCTTGCGCCAGAATGTGGGAGGTGATGACGTCGGCTACGAAGACCGGACCTGGCGTTGGCGGATCACTGTCCGCCCCGACGGTGAATAGGGTGCCAGCGTAGGCCTGTAGGAGTAGATCCTGGCCGGGCCGCGCCGCGTCCGGACCCGTGGGGCCGTAGCCAGTCACGGTGGCGGTGATGAGTCGCGCGTTGATGGCCCGCACGGTCTCTGAATCCAGCCCCAGCCTGTTCACAACCCCAGGGCGGAAATTGTGGACGAGAACGTCTGCTGTTCTCAGCAGTTCGTTGAATGCCGGGCGCGACGCTTCGTCCTTCAGGTCGATGCAGACAGAGCGCTTGCTTCGATTCAACGACAGGAAGACAGTGGTTTCTCCATCGATTCGCGCATTCCCTACGGCAGCGTTCCGTGAGAACTCCCCCTGCGGGGGTTCTACCTTGATCACTTCTGCACCCCACTCAGCCAAACGCTGCGTTGCGGCGGGACCGGCCAGTGCAATGGTGAGGTCGACGACGCGAATCCCTGACAGGGGAAGTTTGACCGTCACTTCGCGCCTCGCAGGGACACCGGCGAGCCGGTCGCATCGCTCGTCAGCAGACCGTCGACCACCGTGACTGCACGGGCCGCACAGGCGAGTGGTGATTGATTGCGGACGCCCTGACCCGTGATGAGGTCGACGAAGCGGTGGACGGGCTCCACGCATTCGTAGGCACCGTCTCCCGGCGCGCACGGATATACCATGGACTCCCCCGAGCGGAGATGAATCTCGCAGCGCTCGCGTTCCACATCGAGAAACAGAACGCCTCTGTCTCCGAAGATTCTGATGTCCAATTGGAATCCACAACCGGCAGGGAGCCGGGCGTTCCCAGTCACGGTTCCAACAGCCCCATTGGACAAGGTCAGAACAGCAGCATCGACCACGTCGGCGTCGGTGCCGCTGCGGCGCACTTGGCCGTAGACCGATGCGGGATCGAGATCCACAAGCCAGAACAAGAGGCCAAGGGCGTGAGTGAGTTGGCCAAAGCCGTAGCCGCCACCACGGCTCGGATCCGCCCATGTCCCGGCGCCTGCGCGCGTCTCGATGCCGGAAACGACGGTGCTTCCGTAATCCCCCCTTCCTTCGAACAAGTCGATCGTCGGTGATGCCATCTGGCAAACGAAAGACTCGACAGTGCCGAGAGTCCCCTGGGCCAGTGCATCGAAGGCGTACTCGGTGAATCTCTTGTAGTTCCATCCATACGGCACGAGTGCGTGAACGCCAGTTCGCTCAGCAAGCGTCACCAGATCCCAGGCCTGCTCGGCCGTCACTCCCAATGGCTTCTCGATGAGCAGGTGCATGCCCCGCTCAAGTGCTTTCACGGCATGCTCGTAGTGGAAGCTGTTCGGGCTCGTGACGACGACGGCGTCGACCCCAGCGTCGAGAGCTTCGTCGACATTCGAGGTGACCAAGTCGAAACCGAATTCGCGCCCTACTGCATCCAACTGGGAGCCCGGTAGTCCACAAACCGACACCAGTTTCACGTCCTGGCGCCCGCGCAATTGGGGGAGGTGGTTCGCCGCGGCCCAGAATCCAGCGCCAATGTTGGCGATTCGTACGGGCGCTCTGTCCAATGTCACCAGTGACTACCGTCCTTCGAAATTCGGTGGGCGCTTGGAGAAAAAAGCGGCAATGCCCTCATCACGGTCACTAGTGCCCATGCATACTGCGACCAGTTCTTCCTCGTACTGCATCCCGTCGGCGATACCCATCGAATAGGAGGCTCGAATAGCTGCCTTCGTCGCTTGCAGGGCAATCGGTGCGTTCCTTGCCATCCGGTCCGCCAGGGCACCCACGACGTGGTGAAGTTCCGCTCGAGGGACAACGCCCTGCACGAGGTGACGGCGATAGGCCTCAGCCGCATCCATCGGATCACCGGTCAGCAGGATTGCGGATGCGTCGCCAGCGCCACAGATGCGCGGCAACAGCTGGCTTGAACCACCGCCCCCGACCCAGCCCAAGCCTACCTCCGGCGCAGCGAACCGTGCGTTGTCTGAGGCCACGCGCACATCGCATGAGATCGCTAGCTCGAGTCCGCCACCGAATGCAGCGCCGTTGACGGCCGCGATAATCGGCTTGCGTAGCGCCCAAATGGCGTCGCAGTAGTCAACCCGCGCCCGGAAAGCCCAGGGAGTGTCGTAGTCATTGAGCGTGCCCAGGTCTGAGCCCGCACTAAAAGTGTCTCCAGCGCCTGTCAGGACGATCACGCGCACGTCCGCGTCACCGTCAAGCCGACTGCACGCCCCCATCAGGGCCTGGGCCATCGCCGGCGTAACGGCGTTTGCCTTCCGTGGTCGGTTAATGGTGACGGTGGCCACGTAATCGTCGATGGCAACATCGATCGACCCGTCGTCGGTTGTGAGCATGATCCTCCCCTAGATTGCAGATAATCCTACATGATGTATCCTGTGTCAAGTGGCTAAGCAGCCCAATTCGATAGTATTTGAACAATGTGGAGGAGTTATGGGCTTGATTGAAACCGGCCGCGTCGCTCGCGTCGGACTGGCCGAACAGGTTTACGAGACCCTTGAGCATCGCATCCTGAACATGGAGTATCAGGGAGGCGAGAGGCTGAACATCGACCAGATTGCCCGGGAATTGGGCGTCTCCAGTACGCCGGCGCGGGATGCATTGACCCGCCTTTCTGCCGAGCGACTAGTGGTGTTCGCTCCCTACACCGGCTTCACTGTGCGCACGGCCCCAGGTCCTGACGAGCTCCGCGAGTCGTTCGACGCTCGTTGCTGCATTGAAGTCGTGGCAACGGTGCGGGCAGCGTCCCGCTTGAGCGCTGAGGACCTCAGCATCCTGCAGGAGCTCAACGATAAGATAGCGAATGCGCAATACACTAGTTTGGCCGAGAGCTTCCTGCACCTAACCCGTACGAACAGGGAATTCCATCGCACTATCGTCTCGAGGTGCGGCAATCGCTTCCTTGTCGAGGCTTGGGAGAACCTTAACCACGACGAGTTGGTTGCCTTCACACTCCACGTACGCGGGGTACCCGACGTAGAACGCATCGTCGAGGAGCATCAGGCGATAATCGTGGCACTCGAGTGCGACGACAGCGTGGCTCTCGAGCAGGCCGTGACCCGCCACATCCTGGACGGAGCACAGCGTGTGTCCGCGGGCATGTTGGCTAACGCCACCGCGGCCTCACGCAAGTAGACGGGCATAGCAAACGGGGTGGTCCTGTTGGCGCCGATAAGGATTGCTGTCGGTCTGGTTGACACTCTGATCCGCTAGGGATTGTCGGCCGCAGCGATGAGGAGCTTGGAGGCGACCTCGCTTCGGACATCAAGCTACACGAGCCAGGCCGGGTCCGGCGAAGCGGACGAGCGCGGACGAGTTCGATGGTGGCCGCGGTGATCTACTCAGTCAGGGTCGGCCAGCGCCTCGCCCGGGTCCGGACCGCACGTCGGGTCGGGGCCACTGGGTCATGCCCACCGCTCCACTCCAACTAGATCGTTAGACCCCGCTAACTTCCGAAGCTCCACTTAAGCCCTCATCACGCATAAGCCGGTCAACGGTCCCAATGCTCACCGCGTGACCGGTGCGTCGAAGATGGGCTGTCATTTTCCGCCGCCCATACAGGCCTTCCGGAGTTCCTTTCGTCGCGAGGATCGCATGCGTCACCTACGCGTCAGACACGGTCCGGTCAGATGGGAGAGATTTTTTTCCATGCTCGGTAGGTTCGTGGGGCGACCTGGCAGCCCTGCTCACCCGCGACCGCGCAGACCGGACACGACCGGCGAACCCTTGAGCTCTCATCGCATCGATGAAGTCACAAATCAAC
>Ga0105050_10007455_pt1 | contig 13057 bp, 10 predicted proteins | sample FRY01_FD_78088 | JGI IMG/M metagenome (GOLD analysis project Ga0105050, IMG submission 78088) | Freshwater microbial communities from Lake Fryxell liftoff mats and glacier meltwater in Antarctica - FRY-01 | ecosystem: Environmental > Aquatic > Freshwater > Ice > Glacier meltwater ... | reverse complement strand
TGGATAGTTTCTCCTGATGCAAGCGGTCAACCCGCCAGTTCGTGATCTGTTGCTGGTGGGCGGTGGCCATACGCATGTCCAGGTGCTGCGCAATCTTGGCATGCAGCCGATTCCGGGTGTCCGCGTGACACTCCTCACTCGAGAAATTCGCTCACCGTATTCAGGCATGCTGCCGGGGCACTTAGCCGGTTTTTACTCTCGCGATGACATGCACGTCGACCTGGTGCCACTGTGTCATCGGGCCGGCGTGCGTCTGATCCATGGTGAAGCCACCGGTCTGGATGTCGAGAACCAGAAGGTCATGGTGCATGGACGACCACCCGTCGCATTCGACTGGTTGTCCCTCAACAGTGGGGCCTTGCCAAGTGCGCCCGCTCGTGGCATTGCAGTCAAACCCATCGGCCGTTTCCTGCCTGCTTGGGACCAGGCACGCGAGCGACTGCCCGCCGGCGCCTCGGTGGCAGTGGTCGGCGCTGGTGCCGGTGGTGTGGAACTCGCGTTTGCCGTGCTGGCGGCGCGTGCCGACCTGCAGGTCTCGATTGTCGGCCGGCACTGGTTGCCCGGCTTTTCCGACAGGGCAGGGAAGTTACTGAAGCAACAGGCGATGGCACGCGGCATCTTGCTGGTACTGGGTATGGAAGCCAGTGACTTCATCGATGATCAGTTGCACTTCACCGATGGGTCGTCACGCCTTGCCCATGAAGTGTTCTGGGTGACCGATGTGGCAGCGCCGACGTGGCTCAGCAAGAGCCAGCTCAGCACCGATGAGCGCGGCTTTGTGATCGTCGACAAGAACTTGCGCTCGGTTTCGCATCCGCAGGTGCTGGCGGCCGGTGATGTCGCTTGTCTGCAGGGTCAGGAACGTGCCAAGAGCGGTGTGTTTGCAGTTCGGGCCGGGCCGATACTCACCCACAATCTGCGCGCCGTGGTGGCTGGTACTGCCCTGCAACGATTTTCTCCGCAGCAGCACTTCCTGCGGCTGCTGGGTACGGGCGATGGTTCGGCGGTTGCTTCCAAGTGGGGGCTGACGGTGTCCGGCTCACTGATGTGGCGGTGGAAGGACTGGATCGATCGACGATTCATGCAGCGTTTTTGCGATCTGCCCATGCCGATGGCACCAACCGAAGGACAGCTGCCGGCCCGGTTACCTGCCCAGGTGCCTGCAAAGCTGCCGGAATCGATGCAGCGTGATGTGCCCGAGCTCATGCGCTGTGGCGGCTGTGGTGCAAAGCTGGGGGCTGTTCTGCTGCAGCGTGTGTTGTCCCGTTTGCCCATCAGGTCGCACACAGGCGTGCTGCTTGGCATTGGCGATGATGCCGCAGAAATTGTTGCCGATGGCTCGGTGCTGGTCAGCACGGACGGCCTGCGATCCATGGTGGATGACCCCTGGCTCTTTGGTCGGATCGTCACGCATCACAACCTCAACGATCTGTATGCGATGGGTGCGATCCCGACCAGTGCCGTTGCCCTGGCGACCATTCCGCTCATGGGTGAACAGCTGATGGAAGAGGATCTGACGGCACTGCTGATGGGCGTAGTTGATGTACTCGAAGCGCATGATGTCCCGCTGGTAGGCGGGCACTCGTCGGAAGGTGCCGAGCTGTTTCTTGGCCTGACGGTCACCGGTCGACGAGGACCGGTCACGTTCACCAAGGGCGGGCTCAAGGCAGGTCAGCAGCTGATCCTGACCAAGCCGATTGGCACGGGTGTCATTCTCGCTGCGGCCATGCGAGGTCTGCCGGTCGCCGATGCGCTTTCGGAGGCGATCTCTGCCATGGATGCCAGCAACGCTGCGGCCGTACACATCCTTGCGGAGAGTGGCGCGACGGGCGTGACGGATGTCACCGGCTTTGGTCTGCTCGGCCATCTTGCGGAGATGCTGCGGGCCAGCCAGGTCGGTGCCCGTGTGGTGGTGGATTCGGTACCGGTCCTCTCAGGTGCGCAGACGTTGATGCAGGATGGGGTACGCAGTTCCCTGCAGCCCGGCAACGAACAGGCACTACGGGATTTTGTGGTGAGCGCAGGTGTTGACGCACGCATGTTATGCGATCCGCAAACTTCTGGTGGACTGCTGGCCGGGGTTTCCAGTGACCAGGCACAACAGTGTGTGGATCGCCTGCATGCAGCGGGCTTTCCGCAAGCCGTGGTGATTGGTGAGGTGACCACGGTATCATGCGAACTGCTCCAACGATTCTAACCAGGCGGATTCAGCGCGATGCGACGGCACTGCTGACACAACTCCCGCACAAAGGTGAACGCCCTGTGAGGATTGTCTGCAGCGATGTAGTCAGGAATGGACTCGAGATCGTGTTCGGCCAGCGGCGTGAAGCGCAAGGGATCAACGGTTCTAGCCCGGACTATTCATGAATCTTCTGCTGCGGCTGCCGATATACGTGAAAACACAGCGCGTGCTCCCTCCAGGTGCTCGCCGTACTGCTAGTACGACTGCGCGCCCTCCGGTTCGCGCCATACTGTCTTTTCGCGCATCTCGTCTCTGGCGACGAACCTTCATGAATAGTCCGGGCTGGTGTGCTTGTTCAGCGGGGGGTACCCACACACGCCTGCTGGCAGGGGGTGATCTGGATACCGATGGACTCCTGGCGCTTGTTGAAGCGGAGCGCGCCAGGCGCCCAGCGTAGTCAGAAAAAGCTGGCGATGGCTGGTCTGAAACGGTCCATGTCCACCAGAAACGAATCATGCCCCTGCATGGAGTCGAGTCGCGCAAAGCGCACATCCTTCACAAACGTCTTCAACCCCTGCGCCAGTTCCTCCTGCTGATGGATGGGAAACAGGAAGTCGGTTTCCACGCCAATCACCATGGCCCGCTCCAGACGCACCCGTTCAAGGGCTTGTTTCAGGCTGCCACCGTGATCGGATGCATCAAACAGATCCATCGCCCGCGAGAGGTAGAGGTAACAGTTGGCGTCAAAACTGCCGATGAACTTGCGGGCATGGGCTTCCAGATAGGCTTCGATCTCGAAGTCGATACCAAACGGGTGTTGCGAGGGCGGTTCGTCCGTAGTCCGCTCGCGGCCAAAGCGGGTTTCCCATTCTTCGGCCGAGCGATAGGTAATCATGCCGAGCTTGCGGGCCAGCCGCATGCCGGTCGCCGGGCCTTGACCAGGTATGCGGTACTCGCCATTTTTCCATTCAGGATCACGCCGGATCATCTCCCGCTGCAGGGAGCGCAGAGCAATCGAAAACGGCAGGCTGCGTGCTGCGGACGAGATGCTGATCAGTCCCGCCGTGCGTTCGGCATGCAGCATCGAAAAAGCCAGCGCGGTCATGCCGCCCATGGATGCACCGATCACCGCAAACAGGCGGTCGATTCCCAGATGGTCGAGGAGTGCAGCACCACTGGCGGCGATATCTTCGAGGGACAGCACCGGGAAGCGCAAGCGGTAGACCTTGTTGCTGATCGGGTCGATCGAGGCAGGGCCGGTCGATCCGAAGCAGCTGCCCAGCGAATTTGCACAGATGACCAGGTACCGATTGGTGTCGATGGGTTTGTCAGGCCCGACCATGTCTTCCCACCAGCCGCTGGATGCGTCGGCTGAACTGGACGCCACATGCGCGGTCGGCGACAGACCCGTGAAAATCAATACTGCGTTGTCGCGCCGTTCATTGAGCCGTCCCAGCGTTTCATAGGCGATGGTTGGCGAATCGATTTCCCCGCGTCGCATGGGAAAACGTCCATCGATAAGGAAGGATTTTCGTGCACTGGGTGCGGCTGCTTCGGGCATCTGGCTTGTCAGTTCTACGCAGGGGCCGCGAAAGGTAGCAGAAAGCTGCGAGTCCGTCCCGGGGACGCAGAAATTGCCCTCCAATGGATCGGTGCCATATCAGGATTGGTGCGCCGATCCGCTGCGATTTCAGCCTTGGCTCAGTCGTGCCTCAGCCGTTTCAATGTGGCTTGCTGCCTGCCGTCGCAGGCTCGTAGTATCGCCAACGGTCAAAGTGACCTCTGGCCAGATCGCCAATGGTCAGAGTGCAACAGGAAGGCTTTACAGGAAGGCACTCCGGGAAGGCACGATCGGAAGCCACCACAGGAAAGCATCATAGGAAAGCACCATGCGGTTTCGTTTTGTGATCTGGATGTTGTGCTGCCGGTGTCGATGCCGGGCAGCTTCGCGCAGGCGGCGGGTACTGGCGTGGTCGAAGGCACGGTCCGATTGGATACGTCGACTCGGCCAACGACGGTTGTCCAGTACCGTACCCGTACACGCACGCCGATTCAGTCCGCAGATGGTGCCCGCGCCATCGTCTGGCTGACACGCAAGGACGGGGTCTGTCCCTCCCTGTCGAAACTCCCGCAGGCGCAGGTGACCCAGTCGGGCTATCAGTTCCGGCCGGGCATGATGGCGGTTCGCGTGGGCAGTTCAGTGACGTTCCCCAACCAGGACGATGAGTTTCACTCGGTATTTTCCTATTCGCTGACCAAGCGTTTCGCCCTTGGCCGCTTTCGCAGGGACTAAACCAGCCCGCCGGTGGTGTTTGATAAACCCGGTGTGGTGAAGATTTACTGCGAAATTCATCGCCACATGCGCAGCATCCTTCTGGTACTGGAGTCGCCGTGGTTCAGCATCACGGACGAGGCCGGCAGCTTTCGGCTGCAGGACATCCCAGCGGGTGACTACACGGTGCACGCTTATCTGCCCGACGACGACCAACCGACAAAGCCGCTGCAGGTTGCCGCAGGCACCATGGCGCAGGTCGAGTTGGGCAACTGACCCATGGCATTCAGTGTCCGTCTGCTGCTGGCGATATTGACGGTGGTGCTGATCACGACCAGTGCGACACTGGTGATTGCACAATGCCAGAACCGGTTCACCGATCGCGCCGTGGTGGATGAACTATTCACGCTGCAAAGCACGGCGTTTCTGCGCGAGCAGGAGTTTACTCACGCCGCCGCAGCGGCCCAGGCGGCGCGCCTCGCCACGTCGGTGCGTTTGTTTGCGGCGCTGGAAGAGCGTGATCCGGATCTGTACAAGATCGCACCGGATGAATTGCGCACCGGTGACTATGCCTTTTTCCGGTTGCTGGATCGTGATGGTGTGGTCTTGCACCCACCGCAGGACAGTCGGGCCGGGGTGCCGGAACTTGCCGATGCCTCGCTTGCACCGTTGTCCGCCGCTGCAGCGGCTGGTGCACAGCGGCGTGATGTGCAGATCGGCTTCATGACACTGGCCGACCACCAACAAAAACTGCAGCCGTATCGCGTGGTGACGATTTCCATCAACAGCTTTGGCAGCCACGTGGGCTCGCTGGTCATCGCGCAGTCGGTGAGTACCTCGTTCGGTCAGGTGAGCAGCACCGGCGCCAACCCGGTGCGTTCGGCACTGGTGATCAACAATCGCCTGATCAGTGATGAGATCGACGCGGCTACTGCGCAGGCGCTGCAGGCACAACTGGACCTCCCGGAAAACGATTCAGCCACGGTGGTAGCCGTGGGGGAGTCGACCTCGCTCTACCGGAAGTACGTGCTCAATGAAGGCTCGGTGTTTTCACCTGCGTACCTGTTGTCCGCCATCTCGATGGCGTCATTTGATGCGGACCAGCGGGCACTGGCCTGGCGGATCGCGTTGATCGGTGGCGTAGCCTCGTTGCTGGCGGGTCTGCTGGCCCTGTTCCTGTCACGATTGCTGGCTGAACCCGTGGCTCGCCTTGTCACCGCCACCCGGGCAATTCGTGCGGGCGATTTTGCGCTGCGATTGCCGCCATCCTCAACACGCGAGATGAACACCCTCGCCGAGTCGTTCAACGACATGGCGGCAGGCCTGGAACTGAAGGAACGGCATCACTCGGTATTGCAACAGGTGACCGACCCACAGGTTGCCGAAGGGTTGATCTCAGGACAGGTGAAACTGGGCGGTGAGCTGCGTGACGTGACCGTGATGTTCTGCGACATCCGTGGGTACACCGCGCTGAGTGTTGGTCGCAATCCCGAGGAGATCATCGAACTGCTCAACCATCACATGGGCGCCATGACGCGCATCGTGCAGGCGCACCGTGGGGTCATCAACCAGTTTGCGGGCGATGCGATCATGGCCCTGTTCGGCGCGCCGAAGACCTATGGTGACGATGCAGAACGCGCCGTGCGGTGTGCGCTTGCCATGCTGGACGAGCGAGATCGCATCAACGTTGAAGTGGCCGAACCCATTCGTGTCGGCATTGGACTTGCATCCGGGGTGATGGTTGCCGGTTGCATCGGTGCCGAAAATCGCAACGACTATACGGTGGTGGGTGAGCGTGTAAATCTGGCAGCGCGACTGTGCAGTATGGCGAAAGCGGGTGAAGTTCTGGTGGACGACAACACCCGTGCCCGCATGGGACCTGCGTTTCCCTCCGAGTCGATGGCGCCCCTGACGCTCAAGGGTTTTTCTGAACCCATGCCGGCCTTTCGTGTGCAGCGGTCTGTTAAGTGAGAACGGTGGCGTTGAGGGACTCAACCCGTCGGCTGCAACGCCGGTTCCTTGGGTTGATGCTGTCAATCACCGTCGTGCCCGCCGCATTTGCGGACGCATGGCGAGATGTGTTCAAGCAACCGCTGGTCGTTCAAGCGGAAGATGGGGATCCGTGGGCGCAGTTGTCAATGCTGGCTGATCTGACGGCCTACGCCCCAGACGAGCCTCCTCCCGGGCTGTTGTTTGACGCCGATGGCTCGTTTGTCCACCCTCGTATCGGACTGTTGCTGGATGCAGGCTTGGGCCCGCGACTCACTGGGCACCTGCAGCTGCAGATTGATCGGGGATTTGATCCGGGTGAGAAGCGGCGGGGTGATGTCCGCTTCGACGAATATTATCTGCAAGCCAATGTCATCGACGCCGCTCGTGTGCAGCTGCGTGTCGGCAAGTTTGCCACCGCTTTTGGCGGCTGGGTCAGCCGCCATCGAACGAGCGACAATCCGCTCATTTCCGCGCCTGTTCCTTACGAAGACATGACGGCGGTCGCGGACGATGTATTGCCAGGGTCCGTGGCGGGGTTTGTCAACCGCCGCAATCTTTCGGAAAACAAACTCTCCTGGCTACCGGTGGTCTGGGGACCATCCTATGCAACCGGTGCCTCGGTCAGTGGCGGCTTCGGCGATTTCGACCTGGTGATCGAGGTCAAGAATGCGGCCATCTCATCGCGACCTGAAACCTGGGATGCGCTGGAAGAGGGCTTTACTACCGATCCAACCTTCACCGGTCGATTCGCCTGGCATCCGACACCGGAGTGGACGCTGGGCCTGTCGCACAGTCGTGGCCCGTATCTGCCGGACGCCACACAACGACTGTTGCCTGCTGACCAAGGTGTGAACGACTACGCACAGACCACAACCGCCCTGGATCTCACGTTCGAGCGCCGTCAGCTGCAACTCTGGGCGGAAGTCATGCGCAGCACTTTCGAGGTGCCACGGGTGGGAGACGCGGACCTGGTAACCGCCTTTGTCGAAGTGCGTTACAAGGTGGCACCCCGCTGGTGGCTCGCCGGCCGCTGGAACCGCACGATGTTTGACGAGGTCGAGGGCTCGACACGCAGCTGGGATCGCCACCTGACCCGCATCGATATCGGCGTCGGCTTCCGGCAGGATGCCAACCTGCTCTTCAAGCTGGAGTACAACCGTGGTCAACAGTCAGGTGGCAACGTCAACGGGCGCGATCAGTTGGCGGTGCAGGCGGTACTCACGTTTTGAGTTCCGGGGCAACAGAACATGACAGTCCGCCACCAACCGTTTCAGACACTGCAGATCGCCGAAGCAGTCCTGGAGATTGCGCCTGATGGATCCAGCGTGTTGCCGTTGCTGCGATTTCCCGAAGGCAGCATGGCGCGGTTCGAGTTTGCGAGCGGGCAGGTTTCTCACGCCGTATTGCACCCCGGGCTCGATGAACTGTGGTACGTCGTTGACGGGTCCGGAGAGATGTGGCGTCGGCAGGAAACGCGGTCATCCATCGAGCCGCTTATGTCGGGCAGCTGCGCCAGCATTCCCCGGGAGACCGCCTTTCAGTGTCGGGCAGGCCCTGCGGGGTTGACCGTCATTGCCGTAACGCTCCCGGCCTGGTCGGGCGCCGCCGATGCAATCGGGGCGACCGGCCCCTGGGTGACGAACCCGGATTAGTCATCCGGCCTGGTGATTGGTTTGCAGATCCGTTCTGCGCATACTCATCGCCGCCGTTCAGAACCCAAATTGAAGGAGAAGCGCATGGTGTGGACAATTCTTGCTGTCATGGTGGCCTTGTTGCAGTTCGTCTACTTCGGCATCGAGGTCGGGAGGGCGCGGGGCCGATTCGGGGTCCAGGCGCCGGCCATCTCGGGTCATCCCGAGTTCGAACGCTACTTCCGGGTCCACATGAACACGCTGGAGCAGCTTGCTGTCCTGGTACCGTCAGCGTTTGCCTTTGGCTTTCTGGTCAGTGACCTGTGGGCCGCCGTGGCGGTTGCGGTGTACATCGTTGGCCGGTTCATCTATTTCAACAGCTACATAGCGGATCCGTCCAAGCGAGGGGTTGGCTTCATGCTGTCGGCCTTCCCGGCCTGGATCCTGGTGCTTGGCACGATCATCGCGGCGTTGATGGCGGTGTTTTAGATCCCGTCGTCGCTCAAGTCATAAACCACGCTCCAGCATGACCGAACCGCTTGCCGGCATTCGTGTAGTCGAGATGACCCTGGCCATCCAGGGCCCGGCTGCGGGCGTCTACCTCACCGACATGGGCGCAGAGGTGATCAAGGTCGAGCCACCACTGGGTGACCCGAACAGGCTTGGTCGAGGCGTGGACAACGATCTGTCGCCCGGGACAATGAGTGCGCAGTTTGTGGCCTGCAACCGAGGCAAACGATCGGTGTGCATGGATCTCACCACTGAGCTTGCCCGTCAGGCGCTGCATGCCCTGCTGGCCACCGCGGATGTGTTCCTGACCAACTACCGACAACTGGCGCTGGACAGGCTCGGACTCAGCGAAGCGGTGCTGAAGGCGCTGTACCCAAATCTGATCTACGCATCGGTCAGTGGTTTTGGACCGGTGGGTCCGGATGCAGACAAGGCCATGCTGGATGGCGCGGCCGTCGCCCGAGGAGGGCTCGCCGGCATGACCGGTTATGCGGATCGACCGCCGGTGTTGCCGGCAGCCGCGATTGGCGATCACGCCGGTGCCATGCAACTGGCTCTGGGCGTAATGACCGCGTTGCTGGTTCGTGAGCGACAGGGGATCGCCCAGCGTGTACAGACCAGTGCACTCGGCGCGCAGTTGTGGCTGCAGCAGTGGGAATTGACCCATACCAGCATGACCGGTGCCAGGCTGAACCGTGCGGGACCCCACCATCCCAACATTCACGGGCCCTATGGTATTTACCAGACCTCCGACGGTGGCGCGATCATGATCGCGCAAACCATGCAGGAGGATGCGTGGGATGCCTTCTGCATCTTCGCAGAAGTTCCGGAACTGGCCGTCGATCCACGCTGGCTCACACCCGGCAGACGATTGGGTCAAGGGGCAACCCACGAAGATTCGGCAGAGGTTCGCAACACGTTGAGGGATGCGTTTGCCAAAAAGACCGCCGCCGAATGGGAAGACTTCCTGCGCGGCCAACCCGAGATCATCTGGGATCGTGTCCGGCAGTGGCACGAAGTGCTCGATGACGAGCAGAACATCGCCAATGGTTATGTTGATACGGTTGAGGTGCCGAACTTCAGACCGACACGCATCGTCGGCAATCTGGTGAAACTGGGCACCACACCTGGCAGCGTCAAGGGTGGGCCACCGGAACTGGGTGAAGGTAACGACGAAGTTCTCGCAAGTGTCGGTGTGAGCACTGACGACCGACGGATTATCCAGGCTCGCACACTATCGGAGCGGGAGAGAATCATGGCTGCACTGAACAGGTGAACAGGTGAACAGTGTCACGGCCAGGCTTTGTGACAGGATCCCAACCTCTTTTTCAACCGGACGAACGACCTATGGCACTTGAACCTGGTCCAATGCGTGTGATCAAGAACGCGTTCAAAACGAAAGCGGAAGCACTCGCCGACCTCAGTCGTCTCGACCTGTGGCCGACTACTTATGTTTCCGAACGAATGGAAGAGCTGCCGCTGCAGTGGCACGACGTCGATAACTGCGGTTACGTGCTCGAAGGATCGAGCTACGTACTCGACGGCCTGGGTAATCGCGTCCCTCTGTCTGCCGGTGACAAGCTCGTTCTGCCGGCAGGCGCTGTCCACGCAGAAGGCAAGGTGACGGAGCGGATGGTGTACATCGTCGGTATCTCGAAAGCGGCCAACCTGTTCGATGCCTTGTTGCCGTTGCGTGATCCGGCCAGCAGTCCGCTGAAGGGGATGTAGTTCAGTCACGTGCGTCTGGGACGGGCAGATTCGGTGGCTGATATCCCGGGCCATTCCCGGTACACCCAAGCCATTGGTCCCCGAACACCGGTTGAGATCCCACAGCCGATGCCGGGAAATACGACACCCTGATCAAAACCACCCACACGCACGAGTCCGTGCTCGATGCCGGCTTCGACGTTGATGACTGCCACCCCTTCCTACGCGCGCTGTAAGACCTTGGTTACCCTCTCATTCGTGTCGGGATACAGGATCATATGCCTCGCGCTGCCGATCAGTCCCTTCTCCCCCAAACGTTCCCGATCATCCAATCTGTTGGCTAGCACTGCCCTTTACCCACAAGTCTTCACCACGTTGAGCGCGTTGGTCTGGGCATTGTTTCAGTCTTCCAGGTGATATAACGCTACCGCTTCGCACATGGCGGCCAGCTTCATGCGGCCATACCAGGTGAGGTCGGTGCCCGGCGGCGGGTCGTGTTTGCGGTTCTGGTAGCCACCAAGGATGGCGGTCCAGATCACGGCGTCGTTGAGCGTCAGGATCAGCTTTTGTTTGCGTGTGCTCGCATAGCGCCGCAGAACCTTCAGCTCAATGTCCGTGAACAGTACCTCTGGCGGCAATGTCGGTGCTTGGCGACCGAGCAGGGTCATCAGCATGATCCGCCAGGCGATCACCATCCGGATCGAGATCGCCCGGCTCAGGCGCACAGCGCTGTCGTGACCTAGTTCGTCGACCTTGCAGCCGGTCTTCAATACCCGGTGCCAGTCCTCGATGCGCCACCGTAAACAGTACCAGCGCAGTACCTCTTCCGCCTGCGCCGTATGCGCGATGGCCACCGTTGTCAGCAGGCACCATTCCAACCCCTTCGCCCCTACCGGCGGTGATTGCTCCCGGGCATGGACCGCCCATAGCCTGACCGGTGCCTGACCGGCATGCTCCGCAAGCGTCGAGCCGATGGTCACCTGCCGCCAGCTCAGCGCCATCTGCGCCGTGCGCGCCGAGCGCCCGGGATGTGCCGGGCATCCACTGAGCTTGGGACGCACACTCGCGCGGGCAACGGACAGCAACACGTGGCCTTCGACTGGCTGACTGCGCAGGGTCTCGAACAGTTTGCCCACTTTCACATAGTCAGCACGCGCCGCGTCCCATTCGAGCAGATTGCGATTGGTCTTTGCACGCACCAACACGTCTACCGTCGGCGCGTCCCGCTGCGCCGTGTACAGGCTGAAGCAGTCCGCCTCGCGGTCCATCACACTCACCAACCGGGTGCGGGGCAGTTCGCTGGCGACTGCCCGACAGTCGGCCAATCCGTCGAGCCAGTAGCGTGACTTGCGCGCGCCGGGTTCACCCCGTCCCACCGAGGTCTTTGGTGCGGGGGCCTCGAAGCGCGTGTTCAGCACACCCAGCGGCAGACCGCTGTCACTCACCGCCAGCGTCGAGTGCACATGCAGATCACGACTGCCGGCACCAGTCTGGTTGCGGCCGAGCACACCCAGCCCCCGGGTCATTGGCCGGCTGGTGAAGTTCAGGTCGGTACCCTCCTGTACGCAGAGCACGGTGCGTTGCGCGCGCATGCGCTGCACCGTGCGCTGGCGATGCGGGGCCAGGATGTTCGCCGCCGTGACCGCCGATTCCTCCGGCTGATCGATCAGCCGGTAGTAACCCTTCACCGCCGCCCAGTCTTCCTTCGCCACACGCGTGAAAGCCTGGGTCGGATCGGCACCCTGCAACGCTGCACTTTTCACCAATCTTCGCTCCAGACGCTGGTCGCCGAGCGGCGCACCGCCAAACTCCTGCTCGGACCAGTCGTGACTGTCCAGACCCGCGCCGGCGGCCAGGGGCGCATCCGCCAGCAACGGCGCAGGTGGCAAGTCGAGGTGTCGGCGCCAGTCTTGCACCAGGGGATAAACATAAACATGCTTCGGCGTCTGTGCCGATGCATGGGCCTGGTCCTGACGGCCACGACCGGTGGTTGCGCCCAGGCGAATCCAGTTGCCGGCTTTCAGACTCACCCCGGTGTGTGTCGGCGTATCGACAAAGGTTTCCACGATCCATGGGCGATAGCCGTAGCGGGCCTCGAAGGCCTGCGGCAAGCCACGCAGTACCTGACCAACGACGTGGCTGGCCAGGTGCGGGCAGCGCACACCCGGCCGGATCAGCAACCGCGACAGGCCGACGACATGGTGTAGATGGCGCTGACGGGTTGCGTCGTCCCAGCCAATCCAGTGATCCCGGACCGCCAGGCGTCTGGCCGCAGCGGCAAAGCCGATGGCACCGAGCCAACCGGCGTCGCAGCCGATCAGATACCGCAGCTGTGCACCGAAGAAGGGACCGGCACCGCGGGGGTGTTCGTGGTGCAGCAACTGCGTCCAGATGCGACGCGTTGCCGCATCGTCGACCAGCACGACCTCAAGGCCCGTCAGGGCCGTGAGGGTCGGCACGTCAAGGTGGATCGACTCCGGTATCGACGGCACCGTCGAAGGTCGCCTGTGCCGTGGCCGCGGTAACGTGAGGTGTCCCTGTGCTTCCAGCGCACGCAACGCAGCCAGACAGCTCGCGCGCTGTGGTCGACCACGTGCATCCCGGAAGCCGAAAGTGGCACACAGCGAATCCACCAGCTGTCCGCAGCCACCAATCGCCTGATCTTCAAGGCAGGCACGAACCCGGGCCAGACCCGCCGGGGTCGACAGCACCCCGGCAACCAATGTCTGTGTCCACATGACAACAACAATACCGTCGACACAC
>Ga0105050_10007453_pt1 | contig 13062 bp, 11 predicted proteins | sample FRY01_FD_78088 | JGI IMG/M metagenome (GOLD analysis project Ga0105050, IMG submission 78088) | Freshwater microbial communities from Lake Fryxell liftoff mats and glacier meltwater in Antarctica - FRY-01 | ecosystem: Environmental > Aquatic > Freshwater > Ice > Glacier meltwater ... | reverse complement strand
ACTGCAATAATGGTGGGGGTAGGTAAAGGTGCAGAGAACAATATTCTCATCAAAGATGCCGAAAGTCTTGAATTAGGATATAAAGTCAACGCAGTTATTTTGGATAAAACCGGTACAATTACTGAGGGAAAGCCTGTTCTTACAGAAACACATTGGGCTCCTGAAATTAAGGATCATGATGCTTATTTGAAAATTCTCTTCAGTCTGGAAATAAATTCTGAACATCCTCTGGCTGATGCTGTTATTGATAAATTAAGGGAGGATGGGATTTCAGGAATTCAGCTTGATTCATTTGAAAGTGTCACCGCCCGTGGAGTAAAGGGTAGTTATAATGGGATTAAATTTTTTGCTGGTAATCTTCGGTTTATGGAGGAGCAAAGTATATTTTTAACTACAGATCAGGCTACTTATGTTAAGAAAAAGCAGCAGGAGGCCAATACAGTAATCTTTTTCGCTGAACAGACAAAGTTATTGGCCATAATTTCGATTGCCGATAAGGTGAAGGAAACTTCAAAAGATGCTATCAGACAATTGGACGAAATGGGAATTGAAGTACATATGCTTACAGGAGATAATGAGCAAACTGCTGCTGCAGTAGCAAAGGAAGTTGGAATCAGAAGTTTTAGGGCTGAGGTTCAACCTGCAGATAAGGCCGAATTTATCAAAAAACTTCAGTCTGAAGGAAAGTTTGTGGCAATGGTAGGAGATGGGATCAATGATTCTCAAGCTCTGGCACAGGCAGATGTTAGTATTGCAATGGGCAGGGGTTCAGACATCGCCATGGATGTTGCTAAGATCACCCTGATCTCCTCTAATCTACAGTCCATTCCAATGGCATTGAAACTTTCAAAAAGGACTGTTCAAACGATTCGTCAAAATCTGTTTTGGGCCTTTATTTACAATATTATCGGTATTCCGCTTGCTGCAGGGATATTATATTCCTACAATGGATTTTTGCTAAATCCAATGATTGCAGGTGCAGCAATGGCACTCAGTTCGGTTTCTGTTGTGAGTAACAGTCTCAGATTAAAAGTATTAAAACTCAATTCTAATTAAATAAACAATATCAATAAAAATGGAAACTATTAAATTTAAAACGAATATCAAATGTACAGGATGTCTGTCTCAGGTTGGTCCGGCATTGAACAACACTGCCGGAGAAAACAACTGGCAGGTTGATCTCGCTTCAAGTGATAAGACACTAACTGTAACTGGAAATCTTAGGGAAGATGAAATAATAGCAGCTGTGAAAAATGCGGGATATACAGCTGAAAAGCTTTAATAATGCATAGTAAAAAGGAAGAGTCCCTAATTCAGGATCTTCCTTTTTAAAAAGCTGTCTGTTATTTAGTGATAATGATAGTTCCCAAGTCTTTTACAGAACCCTGAACGACGGCTACATTTTCAATAGTCTTATTCAGATAAGGGCTGATTGGTTGTATTTCAACCTTGTATGTCCCTGCACCAACACCCGGAAACCAGAATTTACCTGTTGCATCACTAACAGTTCCTTTGATAGCATAGATATTTTAAGGCCGAAGATCATTTATGTATTCATCCATAGTATTTTCGTAAGTGTATACTGGATTTACATTGGTGAACCAATTGTTACGTTCTTTCATTTTTTGATTTGAAAAAATCTGGCTTGGTTTATGTTAGTATAGGTTATAACTAAATGAAAATCAATATGAAAGGATTAATGAACTATGCTTCAATCCCATTAATAGTCATTGGGCTTTTTTTAATGGGCTCTTGCACTAATAACGCTACAAAATCTGCAGAGCCAGAAGTTGTGGTAATGGATTCTGTATCAAACGATCTTGAAAAAGCAAACAATGAGTTGGAAGAGAAGAACGCCGAACTGGAGGCTTCCCTTGAAAAATTAGATAAAGAATTTGAAACCGCTAAATAAAGGATATCATGAAAAGAAATAATATTTTAAGGATTAGTATCCTTCCGCTAATTGTACTAGCAGTTTTGGCACTTTCAGATCCCCAAAAGGATAAAAACGGACAAGGTAAATCAGAAGGAAAAGAAAAGGATGAGATTGGAAAAGGTAGGGTTGGGAGACAGGGAGATAAGAACCAGAGGCAGGATAACAATAATAGCCAAGGTAATAATGGTCAGGCCAATAAAGACATGCAGGACAAACACAAGGATAAAGACCAGTACAAGGATAAGGGCAAGGATAAGGACAAGGATAAGAAGGAATATGGTCAAAATGATGACAATAATGGTAAATCCGGGAAAAGCAAAAATAAATCTAAAGACGGCAATTGGGAGATCAAGCGAGGTAAAGGCGATAGTAAGATCATGAATGGTAACAGAAATGCTACTATAGACTGGGGTTTTGATAATTGGAAGGATCGCAAGCATCCAAAGAAACAAAAGAAAGTTAGCATCTGCCATAATCCATCAGGGGATGATTCTGGTAGATCTGTGAACATTAACATTTCTGAAAATGCGGTACAGGCACATTTGAACCATGGCGATAGAATAGGGAATTGTCCAACTAACTATTCTGATCTTTGGACCCCTAATTACATACAATCGCGCGAGCTTGTTTATAATCAGTATGAACAAACTTATGAAACGATGTCTTATAGCGAAGCACTATTAAAGTATGCAATGGAGAAACTTTTGGGGGTAAGAACAAATCTGAACACTACCAGAGTAAATCTCAGCACACAGGAGGTTCAACGCCGCGAAGGGCTTATTTTGGATCTTCAGAATAATGTAACAGATCTGGAAAATCAATTAGATTTAACCCGGAACAAGCTTGATTCTGATGTGAATATTATTATCCAATTGTAATAGTTTCACCGACATTTTAAGGTTATTTGAAACACTTTCATATCTTGTATTAATTCATCACCATGTGAATTCAAGATATGAAAGTGTTTTTTTTATTGTTAATTTTCAACATAACTATTCCAGGATATTTGCTCTTTCCCGAAACAACAATTCAGGGGCAGCAGCCAAATCTTTCAGTAGACAACAAAGGAGTTATTCGCGTAGTTTATGGGAAAGGTGAGGGGATTTATTGCATCACTTCCATTAATCGGGGGCTCAGCTTCTCTTCAGAGGTACTTGTTGCTGAATTACCCGGGATGCATTTGGGTAATACTAGAGGCCCATTAATTGCATCCTCAAAAAATTTCTCTGTTGTAAGTGCAATTGATAAAGGAGGAAACATTTATTCCTACAGGTTAAACCATTCAAAAGGAGCATGGATTCCGCTTACAGAAATTAACGATAAAAGAGGCTCAGCCTCTGAAGGATTAATGGCCATTGCCGCCGATAAAGAGGATAATTTTTATGCCACATGGCTTGACATAAGGGAGGGCGGTAGTAATAATATTTTTTTTTCTTCGCTATATGCTAAATCTGTTAAATGGAATGCCAATTCCCTGGTTTATAAATCACCGGATAAACATGTTTGTGAATGCTGCAAACCAAATATTGTTGTGGGAAATCAAAATATCGCTATTGGTTTTCGTAACTGGCTGATGGGTTCAAGGGATATTTATTTTACAGTTTCTCGGGATAAGGGTAAATCTTTTTCAGCCGCCAAAAAATCAGGCACCGGAACCTGGCAATTAAATGCTTGTCCAATGGATGGAGGTAGTTTAGCTCTTAATTCTGCCGGGAAAGTTTCTGCAGCATGGAGACGAAATGGGGATGTTTATTACTGGTCAGAAAATCAGGCGGAAGTGAAACTTGAACCAGGCCGCGATGTAAATATGGCTCAAAATAATAAGGAAGTATATTTAACCTGGCAGAATAAAAAAACAGTGAGTGTAATTAATTTGAATACGAAAAAAATTACGGTTATGGGTTCCGGTGTTTCTCCAAAAGTTTACATTCTGGATAATGGAAAAGCAATTTGTTTCTGGGAGGATGATAAAATTGTGAGGTATAAAATAATATAATACCTGTTCATTGTTTTAGGTTAAGAATTTCTAAATTATTTGGGACCAAGAAATACATGTATTTATTTTAGCATCCCATGCTAAATAAGCAGTCTAAACCAATTCACCCACCAATAATGACCTTGGTAAACTTTCAAGATAATTTACACTCAAAGTGCTGGTCAGGAAGTCAACAACGAAGGGATATTTCTTTGCCCTCTCTGAATCTATTTCATCAATTGAATAGGAAGTAATGATTACCTTGGTATTTCTACAATGCGGATAGATTTCTGATGAAAACCTATAAAGAAATTCCCAACCATCCATAACCGGCATATGCAGATCTAGCAGGATCAGACCCGGAAAGTCGTTTTGTTTTTCTGTATTCCCGCAAACAAGTTTTTGACAATATTCAAGGCCTTCATGACCATTCAATGCGGTGATGACCTCCTCTGAAAGTTTGGATTTATTCAGAATCTGCTTCTGAATCCACAATGTCACTTCATTGTCATTGATACAAAGTACTTTTTTTAACTGTTCATAAGGCATATCCTGATATATTAATCTAATTACATGCCAAATTATACGGATTTACGGTAGAGAATGTTTCATGAATGAGGATATTAATTCTCGAAATAGAATTTAATTTCTTCTGAATATTTTATTGAACAGCGATATGTGCATTCTTTGCTGTTTTTGCTATTTTTGGTAAACCCTACCAATGAAAAGACTGTTATTGCTGTTTTGTTGCTTCCAAGTTTTTTCTGCGTTTGGTCAAAATGCTGCACTTGATAGCCGAAATGTCTTATTTAAGTTACCCGATGGAATAAATCAAAAGGATTATATACCGGGTGTTGTAATTGTTAAATTCAGGAAAGAGAGTTCTGCAATTCAGATACGTTCAGCAAGTGCTGCCTTAAGCGCAAAAAATCTGAAACTCAAAGTTTTTGACCTTTCAATTAATCAGCTTTTTAAAAATTCATTAAAGGCAAGCACTGTTGAGGCAATTCAGCGAAAGGCTATTGAAGATACGGTTGGGCTTGACAGGATTTATGAATTGAGGTTCAGTTCGGAGCAAGGGATTGAGAAAGTAATCAATGAATTACTGGTTAACCCCATTATAGAATACGCCGAGCCAAGTTATATTCATCATGTATCTTATACACCCAATGATCCACTTTATCCGGGTTTTCAAAGTCACCTTAAGCAGGTCAAGGCGGAGCAGTCGTGGGATCTAATCAGAAATTCTTCCAATACGATCATTGCTATAGTTGACACAGGAACTGATATGGACCATGTGGATCTAAAAGCAAATATTATTATTCCTGGAATAGACCTTGTCGGAAGAAGTGGATCTAATCCTCAGGTGGATAACGATCCTGATGTTAAAAGTGATTCAACAGATCATGGGGTGAGCGTTAGCGGTGTTGCTTCGGCAGTTTCGGATAATGGTATTGGAATTGCAAGTATTGCTTACAATGCTAAATTAATGATTGTAAAAGTATGCGCTGATAACAACTCATCTATAATTTATAAAGGCTACGAAGGGATTAAATATGCCGCAGATAATGGGGCACATATTATAAATTGTTCATTCAGCGGACTATTTGGTTCCTCTTTTGGTCAGGATATTGTGAACTATGCAATGTTAAAAGGAAGCCTAATTGTTGCTTGTGCAGGAAATTCTAATAGTTCGGCACCGGAATACCCGGCTGCATATGCAGGCGTACTTGGGGTATCATCAGTAGATCTAAATGATAAAAAAAATAATTTTTCCAGTTATGGATCACATATTTCAATTTCAGCCCCAGGAATGGTTTATTCAAGCAAGAATGGAAATAAATATGCTTGGGTTTCGGGAACATCTTTTTCAACTCCAATGGTTTCAAGTGCAGCGGCATTAGTCAGGTCGAGATTTCCTGCTTTTGATATGTTCCAGGTTGCAGAGCAATTGAAAGTAAGTTCAGATAATATTGATCAACTTAATTCTGGATTATCTGGTCAATTGGGATATGGACGGTTAAATGTGTTTCGTGCACTCACTGAAACTTTACCTTCTATAAAATATCAGAAAATTATACTTAAAGATAAAGGTAATGGATCGATTCCTGCAGGAGATACGCTAAATATTTACCTGGATATTAAAAATTTTTTATCTCCTGCTTCCGCACTTGTAATAAAACTGCTTACAAATAATCCGAATATTCAGATCATCATTGGGCAACAGACTGTTGCCACTATCGGAATTAAAGAAATTAAGACTATGATTGGTCCATTCCGGGTTTATGTGAGGCCGGGCACAGCTGATAATGAACTTGTTAATTTCAGTTTAAATTATACTTCAGGCAGCAAATATCAAAGTACCGAGCAATTTCAAATCCGCGTAGCGCGGGATTTTATGAATATTGATGTCAATCAAGTCAGTTCTACCATGAGCAGCAATGGACGGATCGGCTATTCCGACAGCAATTCCAAAGATGGTTTGGGATTTAATTATAAGTTGGAACCATTACTGGTTGAGGCATCCCTAATGATCGGAAACTCTGCTATGGCGGTTTCAAATAATACTAGATCAGATTTCGGAACGGCAGATGAACATTTTGTTAAAAAGCTTAGGGTTTTCAAAGATGATGATACCAAAGCTGCATTTCTGGGGCGTTCGGAGTTTGATGATTCAGGCAATCCAAATAGGTTAAATTTGTATGTCAGACACAGTCAGACTGCTTATTCAATCCAACCTGATGATAAATATATTATTTCGGAGTATGAGATTCGTAATTCAGGGCAAACAGTTTTAAACGGTGTATATGCCGGATTATTTACTGATTGGGATATTGATCCTATTGGCCGGGATGTCACAAAATACGATGCCTCCAACAGATTGGCTTATGTTTATGGCAAACATGGGAGTACTCCTTATGCAGGAGTCAAGCTACTCAGTATAAACGGACAAGCTGTTTACTACCCCATGGCCAATCAGGTTTCTTCTGATCCAATTTTTGCTGATGGTGAATTTAGCATAGCCGAAAAGTTTCAGTCACTTTCAGGTGGCATTAAATCCACAGGACTGGGTGAGAATTCACCTGATGGTTACGATATTTTGCTTGTCAGTGGTTATGGACCATTTACAATTCCCGTAAACGGAATGGTTAAAGTGGCATTTGCCTTGATAGCTGGTGATTCACTTAGTGATCTTCAAGTCAGCGCTGTGGCTGCACAAAAAAAATATGACGAATTAAGTAAAACTGAATTTACTGATGATGCCTATGGATTCGTACTCAGACAAAATTTCCCCAATCCCGGCCTCGATCAAACGGTAATTGATTTTACCCTGTCTCGTCCGGGTATCACAAATCTGATTTTATATAATACCGCCGGTCAGCCCGTCAGAGAATTAGTCAGAGATAACCTAGCCATTGGTTCATATCGTATAAATGTGGACCTTTCTGAATTGCAATCCGGTATTTACCTTTACAAGATGCAGTTTGAGGGCAAAGAAAAAACCTTAAAATTACTGGTGACAAAATAGTTCTGTGAGATTTAATTTCTGACCAATACCATTTGGTGCAAGCCTTGGATCGAGATTCGAATTTTGGGCAGGATTCAGATTGATCGTGCAAGACATTCCTGCAATCTAGCTTCCGTTACATTGATATCATTATAAGCAAACTTAAACAGTTCATTGTAATAGGAAATGGCCTGTAATTTACTTAGTAATACACTTAGACCCGGTCTTCCATTCTGACCGCTGAAACCCATTTCAGCATGAACCTGAATGGGTTGGGTGGTTTGCTGCTCTAAAGTGGCTGCCCGTTCATCCCAAAAGAATTTGCGCTCAACAGCAAATCTTGAGTTCACCAGTCGCATAGAATGTCTCTGAGTAACACCGCCCGAAACACCCAAACTTATTATTTCCGGATCGCTGAAGGCAAATTCCTGCTTATGGCAGCTGGCACAGGATATGGTATTGTTGATGCTCAGATTCTTATCATAGAAAAGCACCCGCCCAATTGTTGCTTTGACATTTGTTATGGTGTTGGCACCTGTATTGTCCTTAATGATGTATGCAGGTTTGCTCTGGCCGGCATATTCTGCTAAACTGTTAAGATTATCTTCTTCGTTTCTGTTTATGCAGAATAAGCAATTCTTCAAGCAAAAGAATTATTTAATTGCTTAATTTCCAGATGGATAAAAATTATTGCCCATTTCGGCATTAGTGGATAAATTTGAATAGCATTTATTCGTTTTTATATTCTCAGGAAAAACTCTTTAAATGCAATTATAATAAGGCATTAAAGCATGTTCTACAGCGGGGCTCGTAACTCTCTTTTTCGCCTAGTAATATTTTTGATTCGCTAGGTACAGTACGGTACGAATACGTGGCAGGACCACCACATTGCAAACAAACGGCATGAACCTTATTTACTACTTCTGCAATTGACATCAGGACTGGCATAGGGCCAAAGGGTTTACCCTGAAAGTCCATATCCAGACCGGCAATAATTACTCGTATTCCTCTGTTAGCCAATGTATTACATACATCAGGTAATTCATCGTCAAAGAACTGGGCTTCGTCAATGCCGACAACTTCAGTATTGGAACTCAGGAGCAGGATTGAGGCGGCATTTTCAACAGGTGTAGATTGGATGGAGTTCAGATCATGAGATACCACTGAGTTTTCATCATACCGGGTATCTGTTTTAGGTTTGAATATTTCAACGTTTTGCTTAGCGATCAGGGCACGGCGAAGTCTCCTGATAAGTTCTTCTGTTTTACCTGAAAACATTGATCCGCAGATGACTTCAATGCTTCCATTAAGCTCTTTTCTCCGGTTAAAGTTGTGTTCTGTGAATAACATTCTGCCTGTTCGTTCCTCTTTTTTCTGGGCACTAATATCCGATTTTTAATGGATTAAATTGTACAGAAAAGCTATTCCCTGAGCAATATTTAGTCAATAGATTTTATAAATTGTTTATATTTGATTATGGCTTTTTGCCTTGATACTATTTTCTGGCTGAATAGTCCCATTCGGCCCCAATATTCGATTTAGAATGAATAATAAAGAAATTTTTAAGAAAGTTGCAGGCATTATTGCTGAATTAAATGAGCAATATGAATATCTATCCCAGAATCCCGAAAATCTTAATGAACTTGAACTTGAGCTTTTTGCTGCAAATGCAGATTTTTTATCTGATCATATTAGAATTCTTCAGAAACTAAATCTCAATTCGAAATCTCATATTCCGGAGATTGAGTCTTCTGTTGCTGCAGAAAGCAGAATATCAGAACCGCATGTTCAAGAGAAGTTTACTGAAAATCTTATAATTGAAGAGGAAACTAAACAAACTATCCCTGAATGGAAGTTTGAGATTAAAGATGAATCTGTCCAATCTTTGGACTATGAGGAAAAAGCTGCACATGATTTATTTGATCGTCCGCTCACAGAGAAAGAAATAGAATTGATCGAGCAGAAAACCCAGTTGAAAGCTCAACCTGAAAATGAACTTGAAAACATCATTGAGGAATCTGTAGAATCAGAACCAGTTATGGAAGAATTATCTGAAACGATTTTGAATCCTGAGTTCAAGATCTTTGAAGAAATTAATGTGGAAGAACACGTTAGTAAAATAACAGAGACTGTAGCTGAAGAACATCCGCTAACGATGAATGAGATACTTGCATCACAAACTTCTCAAAGTACAGTTTCCAGCCAATTTGTTCACCGACAAGTTAAAGACCTTAAAAGTTTGATCAATCTGAATGATAAATTATTATTTGTAAGAGATCTTTTCAATGGCTATAGTCTGGCCTACAGTGAAGCAATCGAAATATTGAATCGCTTTGAAAGTTTTGAGTCTGCTGATAATTTTCTCAAGCAAAACTATTCATCTAAGAATAACTGGGCCGAAAAGCAAAATGTTGCCGATAAATTCTACGAAATTCTGAACAAGAGATTTTCTAGATAATCCCCATCCGGTTAGAATCAAATTTTAGCAAGATAAACAGCAGGATTGTAAAACTCCATAATGAAGATCCTCCATAGCTTAAAAATGGGAGTGGAATTCCAATTACCGGTATGAGTCCGATAGTCATCCCAATATTGATGAAAATGTGGAAGAATAGTATCGAGGCAACTCCATAGCCATAGATTCTGGCAAAAGAGGATCGCTGCCGTTCCGCAATATTCACAATTCGGATTAAGAGGAAGAGATATAAACATATTACAAGGAAGCAACCGGCAAAACCCCATTCCTCACCAACAGTACAGAAAATGAAGTCGGTGCTTTGTTCGGGTACGAAGTCATATTTGGTTTGTGTACCCTGAAGATATCCTTTTCCCCATAATCCTCCGGAACCGATGGCAATTTTTGATTGATTTAAGTTATAACCTACCCCGCGAGGGTCATTTACCTTTCCAAGTATCACATCAATCCGGTTTTTTTGATGGGGTTTGAGTATCTTGTTATAGGCAAAATCCACAGAAAATATAAATAAGATAGAAAATAGTAAACCGGAACCGATAATGGTTAAGGACTTTCTGCTTTTGCGATAAAAATAGGTAAGGGCTCCAGCCAGAGCGATAACACCAACTAGTACGATGTATTTATTATACAAAACTGTAAGTACAAAGAGTAAGATTGATAGCCCTTCAATAACTAGAAAATAGCCTGAAAGACCCTCACGATAAAGTACTAGAATTAATGAAGTAAAGGTTAATGCTGAACCGGCATCAGGCTGCAATAGAATAAGCGCAGTTGGTAGTATAATGATGAATGCTGCTATTATTTGGGTTCTGAATTCCTGTACTTTAATTGTTCCGGAACTAAGATATCTGGCAAGCAATAAACAGGTTGCAAATTTAGCAAATTCTGATGGTTGAAGTCGGAAATTACCGATAGGAATCCAGGCCTGATTACCTCCAACATTTCGACCGATGATCAGCACAAGGATCAGAAGCAGAATAGTAATGCCATAGAAAACCGGAGAAAAGGTATTGAAAAATTTGTTGTCAAAAAGTAGGATAGCAAAGCCAATGATGAATGCTGAAATAATAAAGATTAGTTGTTTACCGTAATTCGTATCCAGATCAATAATGCTTGGGTTCATTGGATCATAAACTGCAGCATGAATATTGAACCATCCAATAATGCACAGAGCCAGATAGGTCAGTATGATGAACCAATCTACATTAAAAAAAAGACTGCGTTGATTATTCATTGGATATTACCTTCGCTTCTGATAAAACTGTTTTATTTTTGATACTGTCTGCATCCGGTTTCCTGATCACTTTTCCTGAACCGGGGAGCAGGTTTGCATCAATCAGTCGATCCATATAAGCTTTTGGTCTAAGGATTTTTTTATTAATGTATTTTTCTACCATCAGGCTGGCAATAGGTGCCGACCATGTTGCTCCGAATCCTGCGTTCTCTACGACTACTGCGATTGCTATTTTGGGATTGTCTCTGGGTGCAAATGCCACAAAAACAGAGTGATCTTTCCCATGAGGATTCTGTACCGTACCTGTTTTTCCGCACATTTCAATATCCGGAATTCGTGAATACCATGCTGTTCCGCTTGGCTGATTAACCACCGCACTCATACCATCTATAATTACATCAAAATATCTGGAATCGATACCTGCGTTATTCTTTTTTAGAAATTCTTCTTTAATTACATTCTCATCACCTATTGCCTTAATCAGGTGTGGTTTATAGAAAAATCCACGGTTGGCTACGATAGCCATCACGTTTGCCATTTGAAGTGGCGTTATCCCCAACTCTCCCTGTCCAATAGAAAGGGATATCGTAAAAGCAGATCCCCATCTGTCGTTTTTGAATCTTTTAGAATAAAATTCTGCACTGGGAAGGAGTCCATTGCGTTCTCCAGGCAGATCAACCCCCAATGCTGTCCCGATACCGAAAGCAGAAACGGCTGTTCTCCATTTTTTATAGGCATTTACGGGACGCATGCCGGCCTGATCAATCATTCTGGTATAAGTATAGCCATAGTATGTATTGCATGATTCTGTAATAGAACCCTTCAGGCCAATGGAACCATGAACATGGGTACAAGCCATAAAACCTTGGCGACCATATCGGTATCCTCCCGGGCAAAAGAAATACGTATTTTCATTAATTAATCCGAACTGCTGGGCAACTAGTGCATTAACTACCTTAAAAATTGAACCCGGAGGATATTCTGCCTGTATAGGACGAACAAACATAGGTTTGTATGTATCATTGAGCAAGGCCATGTAATTATTACCTCGCTGACGCCCTATCATCAGATTTGGATCATATCCCGGGCTGCTTACAAATGATAAAATTTCTCCGGTTGAAGGCTCGATCGCTACAATACTGCCAATCTTGTTCTTCATCAATTGTTCTCCCAGTTTTTGCAACTCCTTATCCAGGGAGGAGATCATGTGCTCACCGGCAACTGCCACGGTATCATACTCTCCGTCTGCGTAACTCCCTTTTGGTCGGTTTAATGCATCAACCATTAGGTTTAGTACACCACGATGTCCCCTTAATAATGTTTCATATGACTTTTCCACACCAGTAATTCCGTGATAATCCCCCTGACTGTAAAAACCATTTGAATTTTCTATTACTTTTTGATTGACTTCACCAATATAACCGAGAAAATGAGCAGCGATACTGTCAGGATACCTTCTTACTGTTCTGTTTTGAACAAAAAATCCGGGGAAATTACTCAGTTGCTCCTGAAAAGATGCATAAATCTGTACTGAAAGCTGTTTCTCAAAAATAGAGGCTTTATATGGAGAATAGGAGCGAGCCTTTTTAAATCTTCTGTCAAATCCCTTTTTATCGATCCCGATCAGTTTGCAAAATTCAATCGTATCAAATTTCTTTACTTCCCTAGGGATAACCATCAGGTCATATACCGGTTCATTTTGTACCAAAATATTCTCATTTCTATCGAGAATAACCCCGCGTGCAGGGTAAATTGGTAATCTCCTGATCACATTGTTTTCAGCCGAAAGAATATATTCATCGCTGATCACCTGTATATAAAACAGACGTGCAAGCAGAATAATGGTTATGGTGATGAAGATCCCTTGAACAACAAACTTTCTCGCAAAAAAACTATTCATTAATTCTGTTCAAATAAAGATTTTTCGTTCTTT
>Ga0105050_10007451_pt1 | contig 13063 bp, 28 predicted proteins | sample FRY01_FD_78088 | JGI IMG/M metagenome (GOLD analysis project Ga0105050, IMG submission 78088) | Freshwater microbial communities from Lake Fryxell liftoff mats and glacier meltwater in Antarctica - FRY-01 | ecosystem: Environmental > Aquatic > Freshwater > Ice > Glacier meltwater ... | reverse complement strand
CGATAGTCATATGCTAGTCTCCTTTAGGGTAAACCATTTTTCTTTTTCCTACTCTATAAAGATAGTGATTCCGCTGGTGAAAATCAACCCCCTTCACGAAGAAGTGAAGGGGTTCTCGGAAAACATTAATAGAGCATTCGCCTGGGACGTCTTATACCGCTTACCAAGCTTGGTGTAAATAAACGGGTACTTGTGCTTCCGCGGATCGTAATCCACAAGCGTCTTGCCTGCCTTGGTCCGAACCAGATTGTGGTTTTCGATCATCCACTGGAGTCGCTGAGGCACGGTCACCTCAGTCGGCGCCCCGCCGGGTGCATCCACAAAAACACTATCCGTGGACACGGCCGTCAATGTCATCCGCGCATTTCCGGCGGTGTATCGGATTGTACCGATATCGAAAGCGACCCCGGTTCGAATTCCTACTTGCTTAAGCGCCGCCGCGATCTCCGCGCGGAGGCGCATGATATCAGACTTGGCGAAGGACTTCATTTTCATTTCTCTCTTTGCTACACCCTGGATATAATCATTGGGTGCAGCAATTGCAAATCACGTTTCCGTGATCACGGAAACAGGCATAATGCCGCAGGCCGTCAAAAACTTTGCGCGGCTGAAACGCGGGTTAAGAGTCGAAAACATTACAGCCATCGATAACGCCACCTCAGTCCTGGTAGCGATATCAGGGATATGCTTCAACGTCTCCGCAACCGCCTTAAAATGCTTCCTGGTCATTTTATCTTTTCCTCTCGCTCAACAGGGGTTAATAGGCCGGGCTCTAGCCCGGCCGGATATCACAAGGTTGCCATAATCGCCTTGGTCCGCTTGATTGCACGTTCTTCGACCTCGGAGAAATCCTCATATTGCGAAGGATTCTCAACCTCAATATTAGTCTCCCAAACCCATGCCACGTCCTTGAAGTTATTAAAGGTCTTACCGTTGGAGGTAGTGAACGGCACGGTTTCATCCGAGAGTGCAATACCGACCTTGTTCATGGAAATCGACCGATATCCAGCCCGATAGGAGCTAGGGTGAAGCTTGAAAACCTTGCCTGACTGACCCTTGTTATTCCGGCCTCGGACGACTCGAACCGTCTTACCGATCTCAATCTTGGCGGCCGCCTTGGTCACGTTTCCCTTAAGAATGTCGAGTTCCCGATTGTACACCCACTGGCTGTACTTTTCGAGAACCTCTGGCGTTGCGTCGACGGCTGCCATCTCCTGAACCTTTAGCTCCGACCCGACCGGCAAGGACCCGGAAATATAAACTATCAGAGTCTTGGGGCTCTGAGATTCCTCATCCCAGACCATGGCCTTAAGACCATTTTCCCAAACATCCGACATAATCTGGATTTCTTCGGTCCACACCTTGAGGGTGGCACCGGCATGCGAACTTACCACCGACTTGGTGTCGAAGATATATTGCGTGATCATAATTGTCTCCTTGCTACACCCTGGATATAATCATTGGGTGTAGCAATTGCAAATCACGTTTCCGTGATCACGAGGTGGTATCGTAGAAATTGGCGTTGGAGAAATTGGCGTTGGAGAGGTTTGCCCAGGAAAGGTCGGTGCGGAAGAGGTTAGCCCAAGCGAGGTTCGCCTGGCCGAGGTTGGCCCTGATGAGGTACGCACGGCTGAGGTTGGCCCCGGTGAGGTCCGCCCCAGAGAGGTTAGCCTCAGAGAGGAAGGCACCGGTGAGGTTGGCGTCGAAGAGGTCGGCGTTGGAGAGGTTTGCGTGCTTGAGGTCGGCGTAGGAGAGGTAGGCGCCGGCAAGGCCGGCCCCGGTGAGGTTGCCATCAGAAAAGTTAACCCCGTAGAGCTTGGCACCAGAGAGGTCGACGCCGGCGAGGTTAACACCAGGGAGGAAGGCGCGGGAGAGGTCCGCCCCGGCGAGGTCGACGCCGGTCTTTAGTGCCCACTTAACCGCGAGGCCAATCTTGGTGCTTTCAGCCGCCGCTTCATCGGCACCAATCAAGGCGGTGAACTGGATCTCGCCGGACCGGCGGTTGCGAATCTCAAACTTGATCATCTTGATCATACCATCAATAGTCCTCCGCTTCAATGGGGCCGTCGTCGTAGTAGTAGTTGCTGTCCGTCAGCACCTCGGGGCGATAGCGGGCCAGCTTATGCTTTATGCACACGTCGCAGACGCGCGCCAGCGGGATGCCGCGAGCGTCGCTCTCCCACCACGATCCGTCATTCTTTGTGTGGTAGTGTTCCTCGGGGCTATAAACCATTTGTAACTCCTGATGAATCATAGTGGACGATATTTAGTCGTTAACGATCAGAGCCGTGTATCCGACAGCCTTCATCTTCAACGGCCAGACGCAGGCATAGCGGAAGCCAGTGATATCCTCGCCGGAGCCGTCATATTCTGCTCCGATGAAGGCAAACACAGCCTCCATATGGTTGGTCTTTCCGACGATCCGAAAACCGTCGTCGCAGGCATCATTGTAAACAGGACCGGTTCGCATCAACCGAAGATCAGAAGCCTCAGCCACAAAGGTCTTGGTTTCCAGATCAAGATCGAACTTGTCTGAAAAAACCGCAGGGGGAAAGAGAAGATTTCCGGGACGAGACATTTGTAACTCCTGATAAATCACAGAGGAAGTGGAGAGTCGAGAATGGGCGAAACCATCCTACTCCATGGATATAATCATTGGGTAGAGGTATTGCAAATCACGTTTCCGTGATCATGAGATGGCGTCGGTGAAGTTGGCGCGGAAGAGGTTGGCCCGGAAGAGGTTGGCCCCAGAAAGGTCCGCCCCGGTGAGGTCGGCACCGACCAGGCAAGCGCGACGGAGCTTGGCGACGGCGAGTATGGCACCGGCGAGGTCGGCGTGGAAGAGGTAGACCCCGGTGAGGTTGGCGCCGGTGAGGTTGGCGCCGGTGAGGTTGGCGTTGGAGAGATTGGCCCCCGAGAGGTCGGCCCCGCTAAGGTTGGTGCCGCTGAGGTTGGCGTTGAAGAGGTTGGCGTTGGAAAGATAGGCGCCGGCGAGGTTGGCGTTGGAAATGTCAGCCCCAGTCTCTACCGCCCACTTGGCCGCACGACCAATCTTGATGCTTTCAGCCGTCGTTTCCTCCGCATCAATCTCGGCGGTGAACTGGGTCTCGCCGGACCAGCGGTTGCGAATCTTGAATTCCATGATATTTCTCTCTTGCTACACCCTGGATATAATCATTGGGTGAAGGAATTGCAAATCACGTTTCCGTGATCATACCTCATACCGTTCTGTGACACCGAAAGTGTCCGGTTCCCGAACGAAAAAGTCGACCTTGGGGGTTTCCTCAGATTCCAACACCTTGAGCCGGTCAGCCGTCGGGAGCTTAGCCGTTATATACACAAAATAGAGGTAAGCCGAGTTATCCATGATATTTCTCTCTTTCTACACCTTGGATATAATCATTGGGTGAAGGGATTACAAATCACGTTTCCGTGATCGCGCCGTAGGCGCCGCGCCGGCGGCGATGGCGAGGTTGGCCTTGGAGAGGTTAGCGTCTAAGAGGCAGGCGTCGGTGAGGTTGGCGCCGGTGAGGTCCGCCTCATAGAGGTCGGCACCGGAGAGGTTGGCCTTGGTAAGGTCACTACTGCGGAGGATGGCACTAGAGAGGTTGGTATCAGAGAGGTTGACACAGTAGAGGTTGGTATCAGAGAGATTGGCACCGGCGAGCTTGGCCCCGTAGAGGTCGGCGCGGAAGAGGTTGGCCTCGGTGAGGTCAGCCCCACTGAGGTTAGCCCCGGAGAGGTTGGCCTTGGCAAGGTCACTACTGCGGAGGATGGCACTAGAGAGGTTGGCGTTGGAGAGGTCGGCACAGTAGAGGTTGGTATCAGAGAGGTTGGCACAGTAGAGGTTGGCCCCGTAGAGGTCGGCGCGGAAGAGGTTGGCGCCGGTGAGGTCAGCCCCACTGAGGTTAGCCCCGTCGAGGTTAGCCCAGGAGAGGTTGGCGCCGTAGAGGTCAGCCCCGGTGAGGTCAGCCCCGGAGAGGTCGAAACCGGTTTCTAGTGCCCACTCGACCGCAAGACCAACCTTGGTGCTTTCAGCCGTCGTTTCCTCCGCGTCAATCAAGGCGGTGAATTGGGTCTCACCCGTCAAGCCGTTGAGAATCTTGAATTCCATCATAATCGTTTCCTTGCTACTCCATGGATATAATCATTGGGTGCATCAATTGCAAATCACGTTTCAGTGATCATGAGTTGGTAGAGACGAAATGAGTGTTGGTGAGGTTGGCGTTGGAGAGGTTTGTCCCCGCGAGGTAGGCGCCGACGAGTTCGGCCCCGGTGAGGTTGGCACCAGAGAGGTTGGCGCCGTAGAGATTGGCACCAGCGAGGTTGGCACCAGCGAGGTCGGCGTCAGAGAGATCAGCCCCCGCGAGGTTGGCACTAGAGAGGTCGACCTTGGAGAGGTCGGCCCAAGAGAGGTTGGCCCTGTAGAGGTCAGCCCCGCTGAGGTTTGCCCCGCGGAGGTTGGCATAGGAGAGGTTGGCGCCGGCGAGGTCGGCCCTGCTGAGGTTAGCGCCGGAGAGGTCCGCCCCGGCGAGGTCGACGCCGGTCTTTAGCGCCCACTTAACCGCGAGGCCAATCTTGGTGCTTTCGGCCGCCGCTTCATCGGCATCAATCTCGGCGGTGAATTGGGTCTTACCCGACCAGCGGTTGAGAATCTTGAATTCCATCATAATCGTTTCCTTTTCTATAATCATTGGGTAACACCGGTGAGGTTAGCGCGGAAGAGGGTGGCACCGGCGAGGTTGGTACCAGATAGGTTGGCCTTGGAGAGGTTAGCGTCTAAGAGGCAGGCGTCGGTGAGGTTTGCACCGGTAAGGTCCGCCTCATAGAGGTCGGCACCGGAGAGGTTGGCCTTGGCAAGGTCACTACTGCGGAGGATGGCACTAGAGAGGTTGGTATCAGAGAGGTTGGCCTCGGAGAGGTTGGCACAGTAGAGGACGGCACCAGCGATCTTGGCCCCATAGAGGTTGGCGCGTAAGAGGGTGGCCCCGGCCAGGTCGGCCCCTGAGAGGCAGGCGTAGGAGAGGTTAGCGTCTGAGAGGCAGGCGTCGGTGAGGTACGCCCGGCTGAGGTTGGCCCCGGAGAGGTTTGCCCAGGAAAGGTTGGCACCGTAGAGGTAGGCACCAGCGAGATTGGCGCCGGCGATCTTGGCCCCGTAGAGGTCGGCCCAAGAGAGGTTGACCCCGCGGAGGTTGATCCCGCGGAGGTCAGCGCGAAAGAGGTCAGCGCCGGTGAGGTCAGCCCCGGAGAGGTCGAAACCGGTTTCTAGTGCCCACTCGACCGCAAGACCAACCTTGGTGCTTTCATCCACCGCTTCATCGGCATCAATCTTGGCGGTGAATTGGGTTTCGCCGGACCAGCGGTTGAGAATCTTGAATTCCATCATAATCGTTTCCTTTTTTTATAATTGGGTGACGACCCTCGGAGAAATCGATATCAGAAAGGTTGGCACCCGATTCCCACTTCCCGACCGTGCTTTCGCTCGGGACCAAATGCCGGGCGTCAAAGTCCAGCATGGTCGTTTTGTCGATCACCCCTACCTTGTGAAGCATCGCCGCAGATGAGTGAATCGCCTCGGACATGTCCCTCTTAAGGTAATGCTTTTCAAAGAGGTTTACAAGTGCTATTTTTGCATAGCAGGTATGCATTTTCCACATAGCTAAAACCAGCCGGGGTTCAATAGACGGAATTCGACGGCGCTTTTCACCCTCTCCGGATAGAGGGGCTTTGACAGAAGGCAGGTTCCCGCCTCCAGCCACGATTTGTCGATCAGGTGCTTATGATAATGATCGACAGACTCCCACTCGGTGAGGAGTTGCCGGCAAAGCGAGTCATATAGCACATCGGATAAAATGGGATCATCCAACCAATAATAAGCCCAGGATGCCGTCAGATACCACGGAATAAGAGCATTTTTATTTTCCCGCACCGTTAACATGAACGCTTCATCATTTGTCATGCCTTTTGCCCTTTCATTCGGCGAAACGACCATTTATCCATACCGTGCTTTATGATCTTGGACTTATCCGAAATCGTAATCATGGAATTTTCTGGTCGAGCGCGATTACCCAGATACATGGATAGTTCCTGAAAAGCCGTATAGGGATCCATTAGTTGCTGAAATCCAACTTGACGGAGAAGCGGAGGATCGATAAACCAGCGCGCCTCATATTCGCGTTTACCCATCACAGGTTTCCATTGGGGATTATAAATGGCAATACACGCACCCAATTCAACCATTTTAGCTTCCGCGGCCGCATTTTCTGAAGTCGGCTGAAAGAAATCAATGGTACTTGGGTAGAGAATAATATCCATTTTTCCAAGATTTGTTTTGAGAGACTGGTGACTCCATGCAAACCAAGAGTCTAGTTTTGGTCGACGGTTGTTGGTGTTAGTTTCATCCCGAAATGCAATGCCTCGGTATACCTTACCGCAAAAAATCACAGTGATGGGATCAAAAACATATAAATCATACCAACTGCCTGGTCCGGCATAACCCTGCCAGCCGTATATATCTGGAGGAAACTGAAAAGTCGTAACCTTTTTAATACCACTCTGACGTCCGGCGTATACTCGTACCGGTTCTGGCAGCGTCACTTTAAGGGTATCGATTTCTCCTTTATGGGAAAAATACTCGAAATCTTCTCCACCCTGAGGGTAAAACCTAGTGCTTATTCCCAAATCTTTCTCAAGGCGCTCGTTTTGACGCAGATAAACCAGGGTCATATCAATACCCTGGCTCATGGCAGAATCATAATAATCCGAACCACCAATGATTCTCATGAAAAACGATCCAGTTTACGCTCCTGTAGTACGATTCTCAAGGCCCGAATAATCGACGGTACGACCATGAGAATTTCGGTTTTCTCGGTCAGCGTCAGGCAATCCTCATCAATCGACAAAAGAGAAGCCTTGACCTGCAAGGCCTTAAGCCGGTTCTCTGAATCGCAAATTTCAATGATTTCCCGACTCAACCAGTTTACGGGTATAGCCATATTACTTCACCATATTGTAGGGAGCATCCCACTTACCGATCTTGATATCAATATACCATCCAACATCAAAATAGTCGGTCATGGTATCGGAGTTATCGTGGTTACCCACGCTCATGGCCGTATAGACCTCTGACAGAAACTCCTTGCCCTTACCCTTCCAGTGATCCTTGATATAATACTGGTTCACGGATACTTCAAACTTATCCTTGGGCTGCCGATTACGGTACATAGCATCCTGATCCGTCCAAATCAAATCCTCGTAAAAGTCGATCACACCCTGCTTGACCGTCAAGACCAGAGAACTGTGATTGTCAACCGAGAGTGAACCCTTGAGTCCATACTTGGTGAGAATCTTCTTGATTGCGGGAGCAAGAGCCCGCTTCCGTTCCTGAGACATATAAGCCATTTCAGAACTCCTGGGTAGTCGTATTCATTCACCGACGGGGATAATTGAATCGACCTTTTCGTAGGGATTGACCTTCTTGATCACATTAACCTTCCCGCCCTTGGCGAAGAACGCCTTGATCAGGTCATCCTTTTCCTTGACGATTGCCTTTTTCGATTCAAAAATCATCTTGGACTTTGCTACGCGAGCCATTTTGGTTTCCTTTGTTAACCGTTGTAAATCTTTATTCCCCAACCACAAACGTCGGGATTTTCATTCATTGCATTCTTCGACGGCCAGTAAATCCAGTGGACAATCTTGCCATCAGTCGATGCATCCACGTGGTTGAAAATGAATTCATCATCCTCAACAAACATTCGGTAGGGAAGTTGCTCCTCTTCGGTGATTTGGGAAATCAGCGAGAATTCGCCGATATAGGTGCGCTCTTCCACATTTTTGGTGAAAAGCCTTTCGTTGAAATACCCGACGGTATTCTCAGTCATATCAGGTTTCTCCGCTACACCTTAAAGATAGTGATTCTCGCTGCTGGTTTCAAGGCCTTGCGAGAATATTTCTTCTTGTCCGCGATCACTTTTTTGTGATACAGTGGACTGGCCAGCGCCTGAGCGAAGCGATTAGGAAGTTTTTTGGGAAGTTTCATCACAAACTGGCCCCGGATATCTCCACCGGCACGCCACCCTTTTCAGCCAAGACAACAGAAATCTTCCAGCGATTCTTGGTCTTTATATTAAGAGTCTCAGCCACCTTTTCAAGGGCTTCAAATGAGGTATCAGCATAAACCTCAACCCGCTCACGATCATAAAACGCCACATAACCGTTCATGCTAAGTCCCTTTCATTGCTACACCCTAAAGGTAGTGATTCCTTGTATGAAATGCAAATCACGATTCCGTGATCAATGGCGAATTTTGCTGCGGCGATAATTTTCGGCATCCTCGGCGGTTTTGTCGTTTGGTAACCACCACTCTGTCTGCACTTTACGCTTTTCCCGTTCCTGCTTCAAATCCGCCTTTTTCACCGTGGCCGGCTTATAATCGTCATCCCATTCCTTCTTATTTAGCTTGTAGGTTTTACCCATAGTTATACTTTCCTTATTTTACTATACGAGTTAGAGTCATACCATTTTCCTTGAATGTGACGACCCATGAATAAAATGATGGTCCGTGAGCAATGTTGTGACCCTCTAACAGTTGCCAGTGATGCACCATTTCATGGGCTAGAACCTCCACAAATTGACGCTTCGATCTATATTTTCGATTCATTTTATACAAAACCGTCGGAGCGAATCGAAATAGAGCCCAAACCTTTCTCCTTCTCCTTATATCAAATTCCGATGAAAAAGGCAAGACATTTCCGAACACATTTTCGTTAAGTCTCTGGTACCATTTTTCGCAGTCACTCGGCGTCGGATAAAAGCTTCCCTTTGTGGAATCGCACTCGGAGATTAAAAGATTATTCATCCTCTTTGGAGGTGGGCATACGACCCTGATCATTTACTGGTAATAGTCCCGGAAATGACTCGGCTACCAGCTTATAAGTCAAATTTCTTACGTTTAATTCCTTGAGCATCATATTCATTAAAACTTCTGATTCCTTTGGCTCTAGACTTTCAAGCAGTTGCTCAAATATTTTCACCTTTCTGTCATATCGCAATGTAGGATTAACCTGTTTCGACCCCTCGGTCCAAATATAAATCAGCTTCATAGCGTGATTCATATTCTGGAGAGAAACTCCCGGAATGGTATCCTTTAATGGAGTATAAGGAATTCTTTCCTTAAAGATAAACTGAATAGAAGGGTGGAAAGCCCCCTGCAACACAAACTGTAATGCGGGCGAATCGTTACGGAGTAGAATCTCTTTCTTTCCGTCACGATTACTCGCTTTATCGAATTCCTCAAATATCTCATACATATTTTTCATTATTGTTCTCCATTAGAAATCTTCAACCATACTTATGATATTTCGAAGGCCTGATCCCATAAGGTAGTTGAGAGTTTGTCGTTTTAGAACCTTTTCTTTGGGAACTTCAAATTCGGTGAGAATGGCTTGCTTAATATCGTCGGGAGTCATGGTCAAGTCTATCAGCATTTCATTACGCTTCCAATTTCTGAGCATTTCATTAGTGCAAAATTGCTCATAATCAAGAGCCATCCATTTTTCGACCATCTTACCATTTAGATTTTTCTTACCGACTTTTGTGATAAGGCTATCATCGTTTGATAGAATATTCGGAATACCATCACCAGTAGCACTGGGCTCCCCTCGAATAATATGCTCCTTAAGAAAAGCCTTGGGGTCTTTCTCTCGAATCATGGTCTGTAGAATGGGGGAATATTGAGTGATACCAGGATAGATGGCCAGTTGCTTAAAATCCTTGTCTGAGGATACGATTAGAACGTTCTCGCCCTTTTCAGACAAATGGATGGCCAGAGTCCCAATAATATCATCCGCTTCGGCCCTAGGAACTTCCATTACCTTGTAGGGTAAGAATTCTTTAATCTCTTCTCGAATCTTACCAAAAACCTTGAAAATCATAGGCCAATCGAGAGTACTATTATCTCTGGCCGTTTTCCTCCCCGCCTTGTAGTAGGGGAAATATTCATAACGCCATGATCGGACTGGATCGGCACATAGAATCATTGGCCCCTTATCCTTACCATACTTAACGTTATATGATCGAAGAGTATTGATAATAAGATGGCGGAGGAAATGTTCATTCAAATCCACCGAGGTGCGTTTATTGGAAAACCCAATCTGCACCATCAGTGTGGAAATCATTACGGGATTTAGATCGACTAAAACAGTCATTTTTTATCCTATGAAGGGGAGGCCGACACCGGCGGAAAGCCAGGAAGCATGATCTTGGTGTCTGGATTGAAAGGTTTATAACCAGGTAGACAAACACAATCCGCGGACCAGATTCCATCTGTTCTAATGGGACACATCATTGTATATGATACTACAGTTTCAGGCTTAATGCAATAGATTTCTTTGATTTCATTTGCATTTACCACATTTTGTAAAAGAAGGATGATAAAAATAAAAACGATTGTAGTTATTACTATAATATTAAACGTTCTGTTTTTGGTTAACATCTATGCATACCTCTTTGGTTCTGGGTCCGGCGACGGCTCCTCAGCACTATATCTAAATACAGCTAGAATGAGGTCCTCGATTTGAGGAAGAGTTATTTGAACCTTCCTGCTATACTTATTCAGAGAATAGTTTTCGAATAGTTCATGACACACATTATCATAAACGTTCTGGGCATCTTGCTTTATCTTCATGGCAGATTGCCCCGGTAACACAGGGTTACTGGAGGTATGCCTTATGATTTTGGATGCAGGAAACTGTATTACATTTTCAGACATTACGTTACTCCCAAGATAAGAATCTTTAGAAACCATTCTTAATAAGAACGCTTTTCCAATCAACCTCACCCGTTTCGATTAGATTATCCAAAACCTCAGCCGCCATAGCTGGTGTTACTTTATTGGAAATATCAATATTATCTATAAATAATGGGTAGAAAAGCTGCTGCCCCGCCCTCGCGCCGACACCCAAGGCCAACTCCGCCTCCGTCGGGTCGTAGTGATCTACTACTAGTCCTAGTGTCTCTATAGGAACGCCAGAAAATAGCACATTGGTCCAACCACCAATACAACAAACTGTATCACATTTAAGTGAGGATGTATCAATAATCGAATCCTCATTCTTATTAATTTTGTGATGCCAAGAAAGCATATTGAACCCTAGGGTATTCTTATCCGCCCCGGCATCCGTGGATAGAGACTTCAACTTGGCTGATAGAATCTTGATATTCTCGATATTCAGTGTCATTTACTTACCTCAAATGTTGAAAATCACTCGGTACTGATAGGTTACTTACATACTGGTGCGGGGTGTATCATCAAGGAGTGCGGACATATCCTGTAACATGGCCGAGACGTTATTCCAGACAATCCCGGTCGGAAGGCAATTCTCAACTTCATGCCGGATATGACCGGTAAGGGTGTCGAGTGCCGCCAATCGATCACTCATACGCTCTAGAGCCTCGGATAAGAGGTTAATGTCGCGGAGAAGCTGGGCTTCAATAGTTTTTGTCTTAGCTTTCATTGGTCGGATCCTTGGTGTGGTGAAGAGTATTCGAAGGCGAGCAGCCGGCGGTGGTTCCAACTTACCGACAGGGGCCCTCGGGTGACGAGGTAGTCGGCCGCCGAGGACGCGGTGTCTGTCCGGGCATATTCAGCAAGTGTCTCGAATTGGTGCTGCCCTTTACCCTCTGAGGCTGCGGCGCGGTTGCATACCTCATCAAGGCGCCGCTCTCGCGCCGCGTCGATACGCTTGCCGAGCGCACTGGCGGCACGCTCTCTGACGCCCGACAGCCAGGTGATGGCTTCATCCAAGTTCATACCGGTGACGCAATTTGCACACTCCATGACATGACTCCTGCACAATCTTCCGCGAGCACCTAAATGTGCCTGGGCGGCCGCCTTGGCGGCTTCGGTGGATATCGCGTCTCCACCGGCGACGCCGGTTTCATCATCTGCGTCGTGAGGGGTGAATGACCACCCAAATTCGCCGTCGCTCCACTCAATCGCTTCATAGCGACCGATGACACTGAAGGCTGAAAACCTTTCCCATTTGTCGTCTCGGCGGGATTCTATCCACACCAGCAGATTCACCATCGTGTCGGCCGAGCCCGAACGTTGGTCAGCACCGAGGGCGACGATGCGGTCCGCGGCTTCCTCGAAGTATCGGGCGTCAGTCCGCGCGGTTTCGGTCCCTTCACCGCGAGCCAAGCCTGCCCTTTCGCGAAGCTCGGCGCACAATTCAGCGTCACGTCCATTCACAGGAATGTTACTCATCGCTCTTGTCCTCATAATCGGCCTCATGACCGGCGAGCCCGCCGGCTGTGATCCACGCGGCGAATTTCTCCGGCGATCCAGAGGGTTTTCAGTTCGGGGGTCATGTTGTTTCCTCACAGGTGATCAGGCGATCGCCTTTAACGGCAATGCCAATAAAAATTAGGTAGTCGAGTAGCCCCGCTATATCGTTCTTGTGGGACATGTAGCCGTCTTTAATGATGTTTGGACCACGGATCATGAAAACCGGAGCGCCGTCGGCCGACCGGACTTCCGCGGAGAATATGCCGCGCTTGTCATGCTTGCCGTAGTACTCGAAAACCGCAGCGGCCGCCGCTTCAGGCTTTGTCTTAGCTTTCATTGGTCGGCTCCTTCGTGGCGACAAGGGCGGCGCGAGCACGTTTGTACTCGGCCTGCATATCCTCAAGAGCAGTGCCGTAGGTGTGGCGCCTCGCTTTTTCGAGGACGGCCATCGTGCCTTCCAGCGCATCCGTAAGCGCCTTGATCCGCTCTGCGTCCGCTGCCCGATGGGCGAGCAGGAGATTGAAGTCGCGGATGAGACGTCCAAACGCAATTCGGGTGTAGTCTCCGACACCCGGCCCTCCGACCTGATTGTCATTTTCCAGCGCCCATGCCCATCCGCGGCGTTCCTCCGCTGTCGTTTTCAGCCCATCCACCGGAGCCGTGAGGCGGCCGACCACGCGCTGGAGCGCGTCGAGGCGGTCGGCGGCTTCATAATTGGTGGCGCGCGAGGGGGAGATATCGCCATCCCGCAGCCGTTTACTCAGGCTCTGGTCG
>Ga0105050_10007449_pt1 | contig 13067 bp, 12 predicted proteins | sample FRY01_FD_78088 | JGI IMG/M metagenome (GOLD analysis project Ga0105050, IMG submission 78088) | Freshwater microbial communities from Lake Fryxell liftoff mats and glacier meltwater in Antarctica - FRY-01 | ecosystem: Environmental > Aquatic > Freshwater > Ice > Glacier meltwater ... | reverse complement strand
GTTCTGCTTCCTTCAAAGAAATAATCATCAGGGAAAGACTGAATTCTTGCTGCTTCTCTTACAGATATTGAGCGGTTTTGTTCTTTATCTGGATGAATATAATAATGTCCATCCATAGCAATATGAGCAACCACGGTATGTGAAACTCCCTCACCATTTACTACCTGAAAACGGTTAACAAAAGATTCGGTATTAGAATGTTTGATAAGCCTTTTAGGAAGGTTAGCATAGTTTAACCGTTTACCATTATTCCATTTGTCAACAGCAATTTGATAAATTTCTAAATCATTAGAATTATTTGGTCTTACTATGTGTTGAGTAGTAAAATCAATACAATTTCTAAGTTTAAATTTCTTTAAATATTCAGGTACTTTTTTATCATTATATTTAACAACTCCTAAATCGCCTTCACCATTTTTACGTTTTGGTAAATCAGCAAACAAATCATTTGTAATTGTAAATTTATTTTCAATTTCGGTAAAGTTAGGATATGTTAAGTTTAGTTCTTTCTTCCAACCAATAATAATTACTCTTTTTCTGTCTTGTAAAACATTAAAGTTTTTTGCATTTAAGAATTTTTTTGGAGGTATGGCTAAATCGTATCCTATGACTTTTACAGCATCAAAAATTTTTTCAAGAAATTCGCCATTATTGGCTGAAAGTATTCCAGGTACATTCTCAAAAACAAACATTTTTGGTTTGTATCTTACTAAAAATTGAACATAATGTTTATATAAATGATTTCTCGGGTCTTCTTTCATACCATTTGGGTCTCTGGCTCTACCAACAACAGAATAGGCTTGGCAAGGAGGACCACCAATTACTACATCAACTTCCCTTCCATTTAGCTCATTATCTATAATCTTAAAAATTTCAGGAAGAGATTCTTCAGAAATCTCTTTATTAATTACTGAGTTAATTAAATTTTCAGGAACACCACTTTTATACCAAAGTTCATCTCTTGTAATTTTTCCTTCTAAATATTTGTAATAAATATCCGCTTGGTTATTTTCTTTCAACCAATGAAAAGCTGCTCTCGTTTTTAAAGTATCACAGGCTTCTTTTTTCATTTCAACATGGGCAATAGGTTCAAAACCTGCTCTGATAAATCCTTCCGACAATCCTCCAGCACCTGAAAACAAATCTATGAATGTCAATTTATTTTCCATTTACTTAAAGTTTTTATCATCAAAAAAAGAGGGGATATCTAACTCCAAAGCATTTATAAGTCTTTCTAGAGTGCTAAGTGAAATATTCTTTTTCCCTTTTTCTATGTGTGTTATGTGAGACCTTTCAATATTTGCATCTACTGCTAATTTTTGTTGTGAAAGATTTTTTTCTTTTCTCAACTCAAAAACTCTTAACCCTACTTTTTCTTGAAATGACTTGTCCATATAGTTTAATTTTTACATTTTCAGTGTACTTTAAGGCACATTAATTGTAGTTTACAAAGCTATTTTATAATACAAAAGGTTACGGTGTATTTGCACACACAATTCGTGGTTTTTTTAAAAATTGATGAATTACAACGAGTATTAAAAAAATATTTTTATAACATTAATAAATCGGTACACTTTAAGATACATTAAATATATCCCTTCCAATTACCTAAAATACTCCCAATAGCATCCTAAACCCTAGACCAAACCATCAAACAACCGAATTGTCAGTTTTCAATAAAGCTTTGTTCAGGCAAAGGAATAAATTTCGCTCAAAAAATGCCAAATGAAAAAATTATGCCCCTACTCGCAAACAACTTTGGTGTCTGCAATTATTGGGTTTTGTATTTAGTTTTTTGTGATGAAAAGTAGAAAAAGCGCAGAACGGAAGGGAGGAATTGGTTTTTTGAGATAAAGGTTTATATTTGTGGCTACTAAGACGGTTTGCGAAAGGCAAACGAGTAGGACAACAAAAATAATTTAAAATCAAAATAAAATGGGCAATTACATCGAGAACAATTTAATAAAAGACGAACACATTGAATTAGAAGCGACTTATCATTGGATAATTTTCTGCAATTTAAGAGCCATATTTACATTGTTTATCGCTCCACTAATTGACAAATACACTGACGAGTTTGCAATAACAAACAAACGCGTAATTATAAAGACAGGTTTAATTAGCAGAAAAACTTTTGAAATGAACCACACAAAAATTGAAAGCGTAAATGTTGACCAAGGAATTTTAGGAAGAATACTTGGCTACGGAACAATTAAAATTGTTGGTTCTGGTGGCACAAAAGAAGTTTTTCCAAATATTCTTAATCCTTTGGAATTCAGAAAAAAGTTTCAAGAAATGTCAAGTTAAACTTAAATTATTAGGGAAAAAATTCATGACTGTCTAAATAAAAGAAAAAGGCATCCCATCATCAGGAAAGATAAATAAAAAAGCCGCCCTTTGAGAAGCTTTCTTGTGTTTTCTACATCCTCTTCTTTTTCTGACATCATATTCAACAATTCTGTTAGTTTTTTGGGACTAAGGTTCCTTAATATGTCTGTGACATCGGGCAATTCTTTTTTGGTAAATTTGTTTAAGAGGTGGGTGGGTTCAATTTCATCGTTGGTGTTTTCGTAATTTAAAATACCATTGGGTGTGCATCTAAGCGCTATGCATATTTTGTTAAGCACCTTCAGATTAATGTTTACTGCCTTTCCTTTTATAATACCTCGGGCTGTATTAAAGTTAACACAATACTCTCGCAACACAATTGTTTGGGGCCCGAATACCACTGCTAATCATCATTTCTTTGATATAAAGGCTAATCATAATTATAAAATTTGGGTCGAGAAATTAAAAGATATGCAGCCGTTGTTGGTTTCCGCTTGGCATAAAAGTAAAAAACAAAATTAAAAAATCAATATATCTAAAATAAATAGCCCTGATAGCAGCGGTAGCTCTCGCTGTCTGCTTGGCGGTTTTCGCTAAGCTTGGGAGAGGCGGGCTGCTCGTTCTCGGCTGAGCCGAGACAGGCATCAAACAAGCGGCAAGACTGCAAGCTTAGAGCAGGATAAAGCCCCATAAATAAAAAGCATAAAAAAAAGAGCAAACATTTTGTTCGCTCTTTTTAGTTAAAAATTCTTTTTTCAGTTACTCAACAATAAATTGTTTAGTGCTAACAACACCATTGGCCTCTACTTTAAGAATATAAATTCCTTTAGCAAAACTTTGTGTATTGATAGAAAAAGCATCTGTTGCATTCTCTAAAGATGTATAAACCACTTGGCCAATTGCATTGTAAACATTTACAGCAGCATTGTTCAAATTGTTGCCAACCATTTCTACATTGATAAAACCTTGGTTTGAAGGGTTAGGATAAATAGATAAACTGCTGTTTGCATCCAATTCATCCAAACTTAAAACTGTTCCTGTAGAATTTGAAGATTGATACACTTCTTTGGTAACAATGTCTTGTATAAACACAACTACTTCACAATTCATAAGACTTTCAATATTATTTTCAGTTGCAAGATTAATAATATTTACAGCTTGACCATCAGCAGATAATCTATAATTTCCTGGAACGGTGTATGTTAAAGTGCTAAAAGTTTTTTCAACATTTTTGGTTACAGCACCAAGCAATGTTCCATTAGCATTTGGCATCATTTTTTTCATAACATTAAAAAACTCTGTTTCTCCATTAGATTTAACATTTTTAGTGGTTCTTTTTTCTGTCAATACAACAAAAAGCTTTAAGTTTGGATTGTTGTAATCTGCCAAAGGCGTGATTTTTACATTAACCGTTACTTTTTTGAAATCGATAACATGCGTAGAATTGATTTTAATATAAGATGGTTTCCCTTGAAACTGATTGAATAGAGTTGTATTGTAACTTCCAGCATTGCCGTTCCATCCACCATCCACTTGCATATTTGGAATTGAATTTACATTATACAAAGTTCTTCTAACATTTCCTTCAGCAGTTGTATAAGGGTCGCCAGATCCAGGCCAAGACATTTGATATTTCACAACAGTATATTTACCTGGAATTTGTGGGAAAACAGTTTCGTCTAAATTGACGTTACCCGGACGGCAAGGCCCACATGTAGAAGAAGTGAACACCTCATGTAACGGAATTCTCGGTTCAAAATTTTCTAAAACATTTACAGATTTAATAACACTATCGTTAGCACCCACTTCATCAACGGCACCATTTATATTGCTCAACCACATGCAAACTTTATAAACACCGACCGAAGCTGGCGTCCATTTTGTTGGGTGCGAATAAGTAGCTGTTGCGAATTTAGCTAAATCGATAGAGGGCAACGCTGCAGTAACAATAGCACCATTATTTATTTTATAATTTATAGCTGCACTTGTAATTTTTGCACTTCCAATGTTTTTAAACTCTGCATTTAAATTAAAAGGCGCTTGCACCAAAGGCAAAAAATCTGCTACTTTTGAAGAAATTCCCTCAACATCATTTGTTGGTTGAACTCCCATATTAAAAGTATAGAAGGAGTTATCAAGCTCAGTAAACAAGTTGACAGTCGTATTAAGTCCGCCTAAAGCAGGCGAACCAGCAACTGAAGTAGCAGTTGTATTATCAATTTGCACACCAGCCGATAATTTTACATTAGTATTGCAAAGTTGTCCGCCAGATGTAACACAAAGGGTTTTCATATCCACAATGTGAATTTTATTAGTTGTTTCTTCCAAAACAATGCCCCAATAAGTCCAACCATTTTGAATATTTGGATCTGTAAAAAAGTTGTATTGAATCCAAAATTGTCTGTTTGGTGCAGTGCCAAAAGTTTTGGTGATGATTTGACTTTGGTAAGTAGTGTTATTAATTGGTCTAACACCTGAAATACAAATAGAGTTATTTGGAACATTGTTGCTTGGCAATGTTAAAACATTAAAATTAGCAGGCATATTTGTAGAAGAGATATCAAATGTTACAATTCCGAAGTTTGAAGCTTTTATGGTAGTGAAATCAGTACCATTAAAATTGAAAGTAAACGGCAAAGTTTGGTTTGAGGAATAGGCAACAGAAGCACTAGAAGCACCAGACCAAATAGATTTCCAACCGTTTGCAATTGGACCGCCCGCAGCAGTGGCTGGATTTTCACCATCCTTATTCAAATTGTTTGGATTTTTTCCAGCATTTTGATTAGGAACATAATAATATTGACCAAACAAAAAGCTCGACAATAAGAATAAAACAGGGAGAAGTAGTATTTTTTTCATTTTATTTATTAATTAGAGGCGCAATTTAAAACAATTATTTAAAAAAAAAACACTTTTTATGTTTTTTTTTGGTACAATATTTTCAAATGTCTCTAATACCGAAATGAAATAATACCGCTAACAAAAAATATATAGTGCAATAAATTATACTATTATTTTATAACCACGACATTACCATTGTAATTTACAAATTAGCGTTGGACTAATTTATAAAAATAATTGTTATAATATATAGACCAATATTAATTTCATTGAATTGAACTATTATTATATTCAATCAGTAATAACTCCCAAAATTCCGGGATAAGACTTATAATTTATTGGCATAAATTAAAAATCACATTGGTATAAAATCTTATTTCACATTCCTGAAAAATAAAAAGGTGTTTTTAAAAATTAGAATAATATAATTCTCTAAACTGTCTTTGAAATAGAGCATTCTTTGCTTGAAAATAGATGCAAACAAAGCATTGTTAAAATAGCATTCAGTCCTAAAAGCTCGAAGCCGAATTTGAATCCATTTGGATTGGATAATACAATATTATCAATAAAATAAACTAAAAACATAATGGCTATTGTTATAAAAACAGGATATTTGTCATTTATCTTCCTTTTGCTTAATATACCAAAAAAGAACAATCCTAACAACGGCCCATAAGTATATCCCGCAATTTTAAAAAGGGCATCAATTACCGCTTTATTGTTGAGTTCGTTAAATATTAAAACACAAATAAATGTTAAAAACGACATGCCAATATGGGTGTATTGCCTGTATTTTTTTTGCATATTTTCCGGCTTTTTTTCAATGTCTATAAAATCGATACAGAAAGAAGTTGTTAAGGCTGTTAAGGCAGAATCGGCACTTGAATAGGCGGCTGCAATTAATCCCAATAAAAATACAATTCCAAAAAAGCTGCCCAATCCACCTTTTAGCGCAATTGTGGCAAATAAAGCATCTGTTTTTCCGCCATCTTGCATCCATATTTCTTTTAGAGCAGCGTTTTCATTTATAAAAACGAACAAACAAACACCTAATATCAAAAACATTAAATTAATGAATACCAAAACGATTGAAAAAGAAACCATGTTTTTTTGCGCATCTTTCAGGTTTTTGCAAGAAAGGTTTTTTTGCATCATGTCTTGGTCAACGCCAGTCATAGCGATTGTTATAAACATACCGCCCAAAATGCCTTTAATCCAATAGTTGCCTGCCAAAAAATTATCGGTTTGAAACATTTTTGTGTATCCTTTTTCTAACCCTTTTTGCCATAATTCTCCAAAAGATAAGTCTAAATTATTGAGAATTAACACAATTGCTATAACAAGCGAGGCTAGCATAAAAGTTGTTTGAAGCGCGTCTGTATAAATTATGGTTTTAATGCCTCCTTTGTTTGTATAAAGCCAAATTAAAACAATTGAAATTAAAACGGATACCCAAAAAGGAAGATTATATTGTTTAAATAAAAATATTTGAAAAATGTTTGCTACCAAATATAATCTAACAGAAGAGCCCAATAATCTTGAGATAAGAAAGTAGAACGAACCTGTTTTATATGTTATGGGACCGAATCTATGTTTTAAATAGGTGTAAATAGATGTTAAATTATAGCGATAATAGATGGGTAAAAGAACAAATGCAATGATTAAATATCCAAGGATATAACCAAAGGCTATTTGCATATAAAACATACTGTTTTTTTCAACTGTGCCAGGAATAGAAAGGAATGTTACGCCAGACAAGGAAGAGCCTATCATACCAAAGGCAATAAGCAGCCAATTGTTGTTTTTGTTACCTGTAAAAAAAGTATCGTTACTCTTATTTTTTGATGTGTAATGTGCAACTATCATCAGCATAACAAAGTAAAGCGACATGCAAGTGATAATTAGTTGTGTAGTCATATCTTAAATAATTGCAATAATAAGAATAAAATTCTGAATTTTAATTTTGTCTCTCGCCACAATTTGGGCAAAAGTCTTTTTTTTCGTGTATATTTATTTTTAAAAACCCGGATGTTAATATTGAAGTAGGGATGGCAAACAAAAGCCAACCACTAATACCCATTATGCCACTAACAATTTTTCCGAATGGGGTTATTGCTACAATGTCTCCATAACCAACTGTTGTAATTGTAGAAATGGTGTACCACATAGCAGAAGGAATATTTTTAAATACTTTAGGTTGGGCATTGCTTTCTGCAACAAATATTAGAAATGAATAAAAAACAAAAGTGAAAAATATAAATGTAAAACTAATTAGTAACTGCTCTCTTTTTATATAAAAAACTTGGCCTATAATTTTGAAAGCGTTGATATATCTAATGGCTTTGAACAGCCTTAAAATACGAAACACACCAAACACATAAAAACTACTTGTATTGTTCGTTGCCAAGAAAAAATACATTGGTAAAATTGACAGCAAATCAATAATCATTAGAGGTTTTATCGCATATTTTAACCTGCCCATAATGGGGGAATTAAATTTAGTGATTTCAACACAAGTATATAATCTTAAAATGTATTCTAAAGTAAAAAATACAATTGTAAAAACTTCAAGATAAAAAGTAATCTTCCAATATTTGTATTGAAAGGCATCAATTGACTCCAATACTAAATTGGTTGTGCTTATAATAATAAGCGAAAATAAAACACCATGAAATATTTTATTTAGAAACTTTTTGCTTTTGTGGTCATCAATTACATGAAAAATCTTTTTTCTGAAGGATGTTTCTTGCAATTCCATTTTTTAAAAAACTTAAGCTAGATTATCCGTTCGCTTTTTTATGGTCGGCCAAAAACTTAGCCAATCCAATATCTGTCAGTGGATGGTACAACAATCCTAAAATAGCCTCTAATGGACAAGTAACTACATGCGCGCCAGCTTCAGCAGATTTCACAATATGTAAAGGATTTCTTACAGAGGCTGCTAAAATTTGAGTGTCAAAATCTTGAATAGAATAAATATGCGAGATTTGAGAAATTAATTCCATGCCATCCCAACTCATGTCATCTATTCTACCTATAAATGGAGAAAGATAAGTTGCACCTGCTTTTGCTGCCAAAATAGCTTGACCTGCAGAAAAAACCAAAGTGCAGTTTGTGCGAATACCATTTGCCGTAAACCAACTAATTGCCTTAATACCTTCTTTTATCATTGGAACTTTGACAACAATATTTGAATCTATGGCAGCTAATTTTTTGCCCTCGGCAATCATTCCATCAAAATCTGTAGAAATAACCTCAGCACTTACATCCCCTTTAACTACAATGTTGCAAATGTCTTTATAATGTTTTAAAACATTGGCTTCGCCAATAATTCCTTCCTTTGCCATTAAAGATGGATTTGTAGTTACACCATCTAAAACACCTAAGTCTTTGGCTTCTTTTATTTGATTTAAATTAGCTGTGTCGATAAAAAATTTCATCTTACAAATTTATTATGATTACTTGCGATAAAAAAAACAAGTTTTGCACAATGAAATTAAGCCAAACAATCGCCAAATACTTGCATTTTTCTGTTGGTTTCGTCCCATTCATCTTGAGCAATAGAACCTTGGTTGATACCTGCACCAGCATATTGTCTGACCCCATTTTTATAACATTCTGCACATCTAAGGTTTACATAAACTTGAATATTATTTTCTGAAAACAATCCTAAATAACCGGCATAATGCAATCTATCAAATGACTCATTTTTTAATATAAATTTTAAAGATTCTTTTACAGGCAAACCGCCAATTGCAGGAGTGGGATGTAATTTTTCTATTAATTGCTGATGCAATTTTAATGTTTTTGGCTCTATTTCAAAAGCTGTAAATAAATGCGAGAGATTCCCAGATGCTTTTGTAATGGTTTCTTTGGCTAAATATTTAAAAGACAGAGCATTTAAAGTGGTTTCAATATGTGTTTTTATAAATTGATGTTCAGAATATTCTTTTTCACTAAATAATTTGTTGTTCATTGTGCCGCCCAGGGCTTCGCTATGCAAAATGCCATTGTTAAGTGTCAACAGCTTCTCGGGACTTGCGCCCATCATCATTTTTTCATCAATAAAAAAACAATACACAAAAGCATTGGTGTATGTATTCAAAAGGTTATTAAAGGTGGTTGCATAATCAAAATTACCAATTTTAAATTTTGTTTGTGCCAAAACGACTTTTTGAAATCCATCTGCTGCAATATTCTTCAATGCCAGATTAACCATATTTTCATATTCCATTTCTGAAACACTGCTTGTGTTTTCCGATATTGTTAAATGTACATTTTTAAAGAAATTTTCAATATCTAACCCATTAATCGGCCTCGATTTGCCTTTAATTCTTCGTGGCTCATTTTTATTACTTTCAAATTTTGATACAATAAAAATTTCGTCCCCTAATTGTTCCTCAAAAAAATAAACCTTATGATTTAAAGGCAATCGATATAATATTTTTGCTTGTCCCAAACTTTTATTTATTGATAACTGTCATGGTTAATTTGCTGAAATGCGCCAATTTCCCCTCTTCATTTTCAATTCTAATTTGCCACACTTGAGTTGTTCTACCAATATGCAAAGGTTTTGCAATGGCATACACCCATTCGCCTTCTTTTACGGATTTTATGTGGTTGCCGCTCAAATCTAAGCCAAGCGCAACAAACTGATTTCTATCAAAAACCAAATTTGCTGCCATACTGCCAACACACTCCGCCATAGCAAGGCTTGCTCCACCATTCAACATTCTTAATGGTTGAACAGTGTTTTGATTCACAGGCATTTTTGCTTTCAAAAAATCGTCACCAAGTTCAATAAACTTAATTCCTAAAAATTCAACCATTGTGTTTTTGCAACAGTCATTTAGCCATTCTAATTGTATATTTGCAGGCTCAAAAAAAATAGATTCCATTGTGGCTGCAAATATAAAGAAAACCATTTACTTGATTCGTCATGGCGAAACAGATTTTAATAAACAAGGAATTATTCAAGGCAGCGGAATTAATAGCCATTTGAATGAACATGGGCGAAAACAAGCGAACATGTTTTATGAAACATATAAATCTATTGCATTTGATCATGTTTATACATCAGAACTTATTAGAACACAGCAAACGGTGGAAGCTTTTACAAAAAATACACCTCAAACCCATCTTGCAGAATTAAATGAAATTAATTGGGGCATTATGGAGGGGGTGAAACAAACACCCGAAATGTCTAAAGAATATCAAAAAATGGTGGATAATTGGAGCAAAGGAATCTTAGAAATTGCGATAGAAAATGGGGAAACGCCTTTGGCTATGTTTAACAGACAAAAAGTTGGTTTGGAACGCATTATGCAAAAAACGGAAGAAAAATATGTTCTAATTTCCATGCATGGTAGAGCAATGCGCAGCTTTTTATGTCTTTTATGTCAAAAACCCTTGTCAGAAATGGAAAAATGGGGACACAGTAATGTCTGTCTTTATATTTTAGAATTTAATGGCAGTCATTTTGACATTATTTTATCTAATAATACAGAACATTTAAATAAATTTTACTAAAATTGATAATTTGGCACAAAATTTGAATAACTTTGAATTATGGAAACTGCAATTGAAAAAAAAATCATAAAAAGAAAACCAGGTAGACCTTCTACCAACGAACAAAGAAGAAAAGAAATTTTAGAGAAATCTACAGAATGTTTCATTAAATTTGGGTTTAACAAAACTACACTGGACGAAATAGGCCTAGCAATTGGCTTTAACAAAGCTGCTTTGTATTATTATTTCAAAAATAAAGAAGAATTGTTTGTTCAAGCAATCAATGTACAACTTAAAGACGGTCTAGGTGCTTTGAAAAACAAAGTTGCATCTCTTGAAGGTGCAGAAAAACAATTGTTAGAATATTTCTTTAACAGAACAAAAATCTATGTTAAATTAATCAAACTAACGAGTCTTTCTGGTGAAAATATCATTGAATTAAATGACACTTTCAATGAAATTTACGCCCCATTCAAAAAGAGTGAAGAAGTTTTTGTGGCAGGTATTGTTAAAAATATTGCGCCCAAAAAATCTGAAGCAGAGCAAAAAGATTTTGTTACAATGTGTTTTGATGTTGTTAATTCAATGTCTTTTACAGCTATTATCCTTGATAATGTAACCAAAAAAGATTCTTTCCTTGATATTTACAATAAGAAAAAAGACAGCTTATTGAAAAATCTAATAGTTGCTTATAAAAACTAAATTTTAATCGGTTTCTTGTGTTTTCAAATTGATGCAAGAAAAACTATTTTCATATTTTAGTATAAAAAGGGTTTTAATACTTTGGTTGTTTATAACTGCAATCAATTTATTAAAACCCTTTCATATTGACGATACTTTTCACATTGAGGTGGCCCAATGGATTGAAAAAAATCCATTTAAGCCCATGTCTGGCAAAATAAATTGGGGTTTTAATCCTAATTTTATTCATACTTTTAATCAGCCACCTTTGTTTTTTTCAATAATGGCAGTTTGGGGACATTATTTTTCCTATTCAGAAGTTTCACTGCATTTTTTACTTTCAATTTTCACTTTTTTAAGTGTTTATTTTTTTTCAAGAATTTATTACAGCATTACACCTCGAAAAAATGCGCTTGGAATTTATTTATTTTCTCTTTCGCCAGCTTTAATTATCAATCAAAATATAATGGTAGAAATGCCTGTTTTGGCTTTTATTTTGGCAATTATGTATCGTTTAATTAAGCCAAATCCTAAATTTTTCGACTATTTTATTATTGCCATTTTGTTTAGTTTTAGTTTATTAATAAAATACTCAGTATTGCCAATGTTTGCTATTGTTTTAGTTGCTATTTTTATAAAAAACAGAACTCGTTTTTTTAAATATTCCAGCCTTTTACTTATTCCCATTTTTGTTCTTTTGGTGTGGTCTTATGCAAATTATTTAGAATATGGCGGCATACACTTTCTCGATAGACCCAAAAATGAATTGTCCTTGTTTCAAATTGGCAAAATGAGTGTTGTTCTATTAAGCACTATTGGCGCTTTCTTGCCGTTTTATTTCTTGTATTTTAAACTAAATTTTAAACATATTATAATTTTATCGGGAGCAACTATTGTATTTCCTTTGTTAGTGTATTGGGCGATTATTCCTGAACCTATTTCTAATGTCGTTTTATATGTTGTTTTTATGTTGGCAGCCATACTTGCATTTTTTCATCTTTTTAAATATTATATTAAAAACGGAGTGGATAAAAACCAATTAATTTTATTTTCATCACTTGTTTTTTTCTCTGTTTTTTTAATAGTTTTTGCACCATTTATGGCAAGTCGTCATCTGTTATTAATCTTACCTTTTTTAATTCTATTGTCGATGCCAATATTTGAAACAAGGCATTTAAACACCCAAAATGCAGCATTGGGAATAAGTGTCATATTTGCACTATGGATGAATGTTTCTGATTGGCAACAAGCTAATTTTTATAAAAAGGCGGCCAAAGAAATTGCAGTTTTAATCCCACAAAAAAAATATACCATTGGGCATTGGGGTTGGCAATTTTACTCCAAAAAAGAGGGCTTTATTGAGTATGGTACTGATTCTTCAAAGTTAATTTTAGGTGATATTTTAATAGCACCCAATAATATCTCAAAACAAGCAATTAACAAAAAAATAAACACAGAAAGTTTTGGATTTTACACACAACCGCCAACATTTTCTACTTTTCTTTCAGGAAAATCTTTTGCCAACTTTTATAACTCTAGCGGCAAACGAACCGCTTGGAGTTATAGCAACAGAGCAATAGATACGGTTTTTTTCTTGAAAGTTGTTTCCATTTCTGAATAAAAAAAAGCCCTTGGCTTCAAACCAAGGACTTTTTAATGTATGAGTATGTTTTCTTAGTAAATTACTGTCTATTGCATTTTACAAATGC
>Ga0105050_10007447_pt1 | contig 13071 bp, 15 predicted proteins | sample FRY01_FD_78088 | JGI IMG/M metagenome (GOLD analysis project Ga0105050, IMG submission 78088) | Freshwater microbial communities from Lake Fryxell liftoff mats and glacier meltwater in Antarctica - FRY-01 | ecosystem: Environmental > Aquatic > Freshwater > Ice > Glacier meltwater ... | reverse complement strand
TGATGGCGTATTCCCTGGTCTCGGCAGGGATTTGCATGCCACGCTGGGTCATGACCCAGGAACCCATTTCACGGTCTAGCGTAAAGCATTGCACCCCATTGCCTGTGGTCAGGATCAACATGGTTTGCGGACCATAAACTGCGTAGCCGGCGGCAACCTGGCGTGTGCCGGCCTGCAAGAAGTCTTTCTCGGTCGGTGTAGTCATGCCGTCCGGTGCTTTCAGTACAGAAAAGATGGTACCGATAGAGACGTTGACATCGATATTGGAAGACCCGTCTAGCGGATCAAACAAGAGCATGTATTCGCCCTTGGGATAGCGGTTGGGAATCTGGTGGATGGTTTCCATTTCTTCCGACGCCATCGCAGCCAGATGGCCGCCCCACTCATTTGCCTGCAGCAGGATTTCGTTGGAGATGATGTCGAGCTTTTTCTGGATTTCGCCCTGCACGTTTTCGCTGCTGGCACTACCTAGCACATCGCCAAGCGCCCCCTTGCCGACCGCGTGGCTGATGGTCTTGCAAGCGCGCGACACCACCTCGATTAAGAGCCGCAACTCGGCCGGTATGCTGTTATGCAGGCGCTGCTCTTCAATGAGGTGCTGGGTCAGGCTGATACGTTTCATGGATGGTCCGTTCTTAAGCAGGTTGCCGGGCTTTGAGGCATCAGGCAGCAAGCGCCTTGTGGATGATTTCGGCGACGTCTTTAGACAGCTTTTTGGTCGCTGCCACCGTCTCCAGTGCCGCACGCATGCTCACCTGCAGTGCGGGCGTGTATTTGCGCCAGCGGTCAAGGCAACGCGCGAGTCGGGCTGCCACTTGCGGGTTGATCGCATTCAAGGCAATGACTTGCTCGGCCCAGAACGCATGACCGCTACCGTCCCTGGTATGAAACTGCGCGGGGTTACTGTTACAAAACGCGAACAATAAGCTGCGGGCGCGATTGGGATTTTTTAGTGTAAAGGCCGGTTGCTGCATGAGCTGGCGCATGGCATTAACGTCGGTTGCCGGCGCGGTGGCTTGCAGGGTAAACCATTTATCAATGACCAGTGCTTCGTCTTCAAATTCGACATAAAACTGTGCCAGGACCGCAGCGGCGCCAGGCGCATTGGTGTGGACCATTGCAGCCAGGGCAGCGCTGCGCTCCGTCATGTTGCTGGCATGGTCCAACTGGTCTTGCAGGAGTTTGTGGACCTGTTCATCATGCAGCTCGGCCAGATAAACCAGCGCCGTATTACGCAGCGCACGTCGGCCGGCCGGCACGGCATCAGGGCGGTAAGCCCCCGGCGTATGATTGGCATGATAGGCAGCGAGCAAGTCAGCGCGCAACGTTTGCGCGATGCGCGCGCGCAGCGTCTGCCGGGCAAGGTGAATCGCGTGCGGGTCGATGACGTCCATCTGTTCGGCCAGCATGCCTTCTGAAGGCAAGGTCAGCAGCAGGTCGCGAAAAGCCGCGTCCAGGGTTTTGTCGTTTAACAGCGCTCGCAGCGCAGAGGACAACAACCTGTCTGCCGCGGCCGGAGTCGGCGTGAAGCCGGTATCGGGTTCGCCAGCCGTCATCTGAAGCAGTCGCCGGGTCGCCAGCCGCTGACCTGCTTCCCAACGGTTAAAGGCATCACTGTCATGCGCGAGCAAAAATGCGAGCTCCACGTCACTGTAGTGCACATCTAAAATCACGGGCGCAGAAAAATTGCGCAGTAGTGAAGGTATCGGCTCTTCAGGGACACCCGTGAACGTAAACTGCTGCCGGGCGTCGGTCAGCTCCAGCACCAGGGTCGTGGGTGCGGGGTGACCATCGATCTCAGCGGGAGTACTCTGGGCCAGCTGCAAAGGCAGATCATGGCCATCGGCGGCGAGCAGACCAACGGCAACGGGAATGAGGAAAGGCTGCTTGTGCGGCTGGCCCGGTGTGGCGGGGCAGGATTGCTCGAGCGCGAGGGTGTAAGTCTGGGCTACAGCGTCATAGTGGGTGTGAACAGCTACCCGGGGCGTGCCTGCCTGGCTGTACCAGTTCTCAAACTGTGACAGATCGCGTTGATTGGCGTCTGCCATGGCGGCACGAAAATCGTCACAGGTCACCGCCTGACCGTCGTGACGGGCAAAATAGAGATCCATGCCTTTGCGAAAGCCATCACGACCTGACAACGTTTGCAGCATGCGAACGACCTCGGCACCTTTTTCGTAGATGGTGACGGTGTAAAAATTATTAATTTCCACGTAGGAGTCTGGCCGCACCGGATGCGCCATCGGGCCGGCATCTTCCGGAAATTGCGACTGCCGCAGTACGCGCACCCCATCAATGCGCTTGACGGCGCGGCCACTGGCGCTGCCCACCATGTCAGCGGAAAATTCTTCATCACGAAAAACGGTCAGGCCTTCTTTGAGCGAGAGCTGAAACCAGTCGCGGCAGGTGACGCGGTTGCCGGTCCAGTTGTGAAAATATTCGTGGCCGACTACGGACTCGATATTGGCGTAGTCGATGTCAGTGGCAATCCGCGGATTGGCGAGGACAAATTTGGTGTTGAAGATATTGAGGCCTTTGTTTTCCATAGCGCCCATGTTGAAGTCACCAACGGCGACAATCATGAAACGATCAAGGTCCAGCTCCAGCCCGAAACGTTGTTCATCCCAGCGTATGCTTTTGACCAGCGACGCCATCGCATGCCCGGTCTTGTCGAGGTTGCCTTCTTCCACCCATACCTGCAACAAGGCATCGCGGCCAGACTGCAGACGCAGTGTCTGCGCTTCACACACAAGATTGCCGGCTACCAGCGCAAACAGGTAAGACGGTTTTTTGAAGGGATCTTCCCATAATGCGTAGTGGCGTCCATCGCCAAGCTCGCCCTGCTCGATCAGATTGCCATTGGAGAGCAGTACCGGATACCTGACTTTGTCGGCGCGCAGCATGACGCGGTATTTGGCCATGACGTCAGGGCGATCTGGAAAATAGGTGATCTTGCGAAAGCCTTCGGCTTCACATTGTGTAAAGAAATTTCCGTTAGAAACATAGAGCCCCATTAACGACGTATTCTTGTCGGGCCGAATCAGGGTTTCGATCTCCAGCGTGACCTGGTCGGGTGCGGTGTCAATCGTCAGACAACCGTCGACCAGCCGGTATTGGCGCCGCGTCAGCGTCTTGCCGTTCAGGCGAATGGCAACCAGCTCCAGCTCTTCGCCATACAACACAATCTCCCGCCGCTTGCTGGCCGGATTGCGCTGCATGACGGTACGGGTGGCGACCCGTGTTGCAGCAGGGTCAAGGTCAAATCCGAGTTCGACGGTGTCGACCAGGTACGTGGGCGGTGTGTATTCGTGGCGATAAATCGCGGTTGCAGTTTCGGTGCGCATGGGGAGTGTGTGTGAGCAGAGACGGAAACGCGGAAAATGGCATTCTACCAAGGAGCGCTGCATACTTATCGCTATTTCTGCAAACTGTCAGCGCGTTTAAACTGTCAATTTACTGTGTCTATTTTGGGAGAGTGGCCATGCGTCGCATTCTGTTGCTGTTGATTACCCTGCCGCTGTTGTTGTTGGCCGGATGCGCGAGCACGATACGCAGTGAAATCACGGTTTTTCATCAATGGCCTGATGACGCCAAAGCGCGCGCTTTCGTGTTTCAAAGAACGGATGTGCAGCAAGGATCGCTGGAATATCTGGCTTATGAAAACAGGGTGCGCGCCGCGCTCAATCGGGTGGGTTTACACGAGGCCACCGCCAGCGAAACGGCAGATCTGCGCGTGACCGTGTCAACCAGCATACGGGGACGCGACATACGCATTATCGAATCCGTCATATCCGACCCCTGGTACGGCAGCCCCTGGTATGGCAGCGGGTTTTATGCGCCCTACCGGGCGTGGCCGGGTTATGGCTTCTCTGGGTATGGCTTTCCGTACGCACCCATGTGGCCAGGCCCGCCCATGGTGCGCCAGCAGGAAAGACTCACCACGCTGTACCTGCGGGAACTGCGCGTGCAAATCCATGATGCAACGCGCGACAAGCCTTTGTATGACGTCACGGTAAAAAGCGAAGGCACAGAGGGCAATCTCAGCAAAATCATGCCTTATCTGGTCAGGAGCGCGTTCGCGGAATTTCCCGGCAAAAGCGGCGTGCCGCGCGTGGTGGAACTCCCACTGAAAAGTTGAAAAACGGATGCGGGCAGCAAGCTGCCGGCATCCGTCGTTTTTGACCGTTATGCTTTATGAAAAGTACGCTTCAGAGGCAAAGGTAATCACACCAATCAGTACAACGGCAAGTACCAGTACGATGAGTAATCGACCAAAACGCGGACTACCGTCCGACCCGGCGGCTTGCTCTTTGGGATGAAGCATGGGGCTATCCGTCTCTTCTTTGTCTTGCATTGTGGCTCCTTACTTGTTCTTGTGACACATTGTGCTGACTCAGGGCAGCAAAATCGTCGAGCCCGTTGTCTTCCTTGATTCAAGGTCGCGGTGTGCCTGTTGCACGTCCTTGAGGGCATAACGCTGATTGATTTCAATCTTAATTTTGCCACTCTCAACCATGGCAAACAATTCAGCCGCCATGGTGTCGAGATCACTGCGATTCGCGGTATAGCTAAACAGCGTGGGCCGCGTCAAAAATAGCGAGCCGCGCGAGGCCAGTTCGTTGAGGGAAAATGGCGGTACTGCACCGGACGCCGCACCAAAACTGACGAGCAAGCCCAGCGGCGAGAGGCAATCCAGTGAGCTGGTAAAGGTGTCGTTGCCAATAGAGTCATACACGACCGGCACACCCTTGCCATTGGTCAGTGCCTTGACGCGTTCGACAAAATTCTCTTTGTTGTAGTTGATGACGTGGGCGCAGCCATGGGCTTTGGCCAACTCACCTTTTTCGTCTGAGCCAACGGTACCGATCATGGTCACGCCGAGTGCCTTTGCCCATTGGCAGGCGATCAGTCCAACCCCGCCGGCGGCGGCGTGAAACAATATCGTTTCTCCGCCTTTTAGCGGGAAAGTGCGGCGAAACAGATATTGCACCGTCAGCCCTTGCAGCATCATTGCCGCGGCCGTCTCAAAACTAATGGCGTCAGGCAGTTTTACCAGGCCGGCAGCCGGCATCACCCGTTCCTCAGCATAAGCGCCGGGCGGGCGGGTGGCATACGCCACACGGTCGCCGACTTTGACGTGGGTGACGCCCTCGCCCACAGCGTCAACCACACCCGCGCCTTCCATGCCCAGGCTGCATGGCAAGGGCTGCGGATACAGGCCCGTGCGGAAATACACATCGATGTAATTCAGGCCAATAGCATGGTGGCGCACGCGCGCTTCACCGGCCGCTGGGGCGCCCACCTCGACGTCAACATACTCCATGACCTCGGGGCCGCCATTGCTGCGACATCTGATTGCTTTTGTCATTATCTTGATCTCTTTATTAAATAGTGTGTCAGTCGGGAGCGCGCCAGACATACTCTGCCGGCGACTTATCATTGTCAAACCCGGTCGCAATCATAACGCCAATTTTGTGCGGGCCCTTGGTTTGGCGCAGCGGTAAAGGCCGGAGATGGCTAGCATTGGCGGTCTGCCATTCAACATGCCAGGCGTAGAAATCATGGCGGAGTGGCAGCGATGTTCTTGATGGTGGGTCAGGCAGAGGGGTCGGTGAGCCGCCGAATCGTTTGCACACAGCGTTGTTCAATCAAGGCATTGATGCGCTCAACCACGACATTGTCGGCAAAGCCGCGTCCAGCGTCAGATTGAAGCTTGCGCGCCGTGACTGGCAGTGACTTTGCCAACGCCAGAATGCGTCTCTTGGTCTGAGCCTTGGTAAGCCCGGCGCCTTCTGCAAATTGATCCCAGTGCCGTGCCTGAACTTCGCTGAACTTGATCTTGCTGCCGATTTTCATCGCCATCTTCGGTGTCCGTGTTGGATACACCGCCATCGATAACGTGTCATAGAACGGCGCCAGGAGGGGTGTTTTGCTGGCGTAAAGCAGCGAGAAATTCCTGGCGTGGGCATCGTGATTACCGACCAGCGCATTGAATATCACTTAGTCGAACAAGCGCAGGATCTGCGGCGCGTTCGGACGCGTGACGCGGCGAACCAGTTCGAAGCACTGCGCCAGATCGGGGCCACCTTCGTTCTGGTATTTCATTTCAGGTGGCACACCCAAAGCCTGACAGAAGTCCTCCTGATGAAGCCGCTGCCGGTAACCCTGTGCATCCACGATCCGGTCGTAGCGCTCAACCAGTAGAAAAGGGCGATGCAAGACAGCGTGAATTTTCGACTTCGCCGGTTTGAGCTGCATAGCCTCAGCCAGCGCCATGCAGAACCCTTCATTGGTCACGCTGTCTTCAATAGCACGGATGGCGGGCTTCAGTATGTGGGAGCTGGGCGTGCCCTTGCAGGGCAGCCCAATGCGGACACCATCAAACACCACCGGCATTTTGTCTTGGGCACCAGCCAGAGAAACCCGCAGGCCGTCTTTTCCGGCCAGCAGGGGGCGATGCGGCAATGCATCAAGCAGGGCAACGACTTCTTCGTCACTCAGCCATTGAACGGCATCATTGCGGGTAGGCACGGGCAAAGCATGCCCGGGCGCCAGGAACGTCACGGCTCCGGCGCATTCGCCACCGATGTGGTCCAGCAGCGCAAAGTCGTTTTAGGAAACTTGGCACTGCTGCGCGACCAGGCGACGCATCTGTCCCTCTGGCAGCAGGCCGGCGAAGAAGGGGCGAGTTTTGTGATCGTCGAACGGCTCTGCTTGCAGAGGTAGCGAGACGGACAAGGCAAGGGCGTCTGGACGCGCTTGCCAGTCGGGTGAATAGCAAAAACGCAGGCGACCATCAACCAGCGCCATGGTGCCCACGGCGTCGGCGAAAAGCCAGACTGCCAACTCATGCGTCATGGTCGCGACCCTCACCCTGACCATCGGCTAAAACGGATGGCAAGCCGATCAACTGGATCTCTCCACCCAAGGCATCAATCACCCGCAGCACGTTTTCAAGCCGCAAGGTGGGCTTGCCAGCTTCAAGGTCGACGATGAAGCGCACACCAACCCCAGCGGCCAGAGCCAGCTGCGGCTGGGTCAGACCGAGCTGCTTGCGAGCGGCACGAAGGGTTGCACCGAGTTGTCGAGGGGACCGAATGGATGGCATGACGTTTTAAGTTTCCCGGTCGGTAAATTATTAGTCATGACCGGCATCAGCGCGAGCACTATTTCCCGATCGGGAATTTATTCTGTTCGCGGGCTACAGAATGTATAAAATTTCCCGATCGGGAAATGAAAAGTGTACCGTGTAACGCAAATGGAGATAACAAGAAAAAAACCTTCAGGGCACTTCGTGCGCTTTGCTCGCCCTTGCGAACACCTAAGGGTTGCCATGGCGTGTTACTCACAATTGCGGAAATGGTGCTGCTCGCCATCCACAGCGCAACGGCTCGCACCGCACTCTCCGCATGGAAAAACCGACCGTTAATACGTTCCCGGGTAGGCGCCCCCATCCAGCAAAATATTTTGACCCGTCATATAAGCGGCTTGCGCGCTGCACAAAAAAGCGCAAAACGCGCCGAACTCGGCCGGCGACCCAAAACGGCCGCTCGGGTTGGCACGCCGGCGCTGCGCGATCTCCGCGTCGACATCGACGCCGCTTGCCCGGGCTAAGCCTGACAACACGGTGATGAGCCGGTCGGTCTCAAACGGGCCGGGCAAGAGATTATTGATCGTGACATTGCGCGCGACTGTTTTACGCGCAAGCCCTGCGACAAATCCGGTCAGACCCGAGCGGGCGCCATTGGATAAGCCCAGCACATCAATGGGCGCCTTGACCGCGCTGGAGGTGATGTTGACGATCCGTCCAAAGCCGCGCGCCATCATGCCGTCCACCGTCGCTTTCATCAGCTCGATGGGCGTGAGCATGTTGGCGTCCAGCGCGGCGATCCAGTCGGCGCGCTCCCAGTTGCGAAAGTCACCCGGTGGCGGACCGCCTGCGTTGTTGACGAGGATGTCTGGCTCGGGGCAGGCAGCCAGCGCCAGAGCCCGGCCCACTGGTGTGGTGATGTCGGCCGCCACGGCAGTGACGGTGGCGCCGTTGCCAGCGGCCATGTTGCGCAGGGCCTCGGCAGTCGCCTCGAGGGTGGCCACGGTGCGCGCCACGAGGGTCACATGCACGCCTTCGGCAATCAAGGCTTCAGCACAACCGCGCCCCAGCCCTTTGCTTGCGCCACACACGATTGCTTTTTTATTCTTGATACCCAAATCCATGATGCCATCCTTGTTGATTTTTTATCCCGACAGCATGACATCGTGTCATGCAAGGCCGCCCATCGCTGCGTACTATTCTGGCGCGCGAATGCGTCTGTTCTTCGGATTGTAATGCCGCTTGCGCATCCCGATCAGGATAGTGCCTGCGAGCGCGTCCTGGCGGATTTACGCCAGGGGCGCTGTGGTAAAATCTGCGCCCTTGTCGCTGAGTCCGCACCCGCATCGGGACTGACAGGACCGACCCTACCGGCACGTTCACAGATCTGGAAAGAATCACAATGGCAGGACACAGCAAATGGGCCAACATCAAGCACAAAAAGGCCGCCACTGACGCGAAGCGCGGCAAAATCTGGACCCGGCTCATCAAAGAAATTACCGTCGCTGCCCGCATGGGCGGCGGCGACATTGCCAGCAATCCCCGGCTGCGACTGGCAGTCGATAAAGCGGCCGATGCGAATATGCCCAAAGATAACGTCACGCGCGCGATACAGCGTGGCACTGGCGGCCTTGACGGCGTGAACTATGAAGAGATCCGCTACGAAGGTTATGGCATCAACGGTGCAGCCATTATTGTCGACTGCATGACAGACAACCGCGTGCGCACGGTGGCCGAGGTACGCCATGCGTTTGCCAAATTCGGTGGCAACATGGGCACTGAAGGTTCCGTCGCATTTTTGTTCAAGCATTGCGGCCAGCTATTTTTTGCGCCCGGCACAGACGAAGACAAACTCATGGAAGCCGCGCTCGAGGCTGGGGCTGAAGATATCGTCAGCGACGATGAAGGCGGCTTTGAAGTCGTATGCGAGCCCTATGAATTTTCAGGCATGCGTGAAACGCTGGAAAAAGCCGGCTTCAAACCTGACATGGCTGAGGTCACGATGAAGGCATCGACGGAAACCGTATTTGAGGGCGACGACGCCCTCAAAATGCAAAAGCTGCTTGATGCGCTGGAAAATCTCGACGATGTGCAAGAGGTTTACACCAACGCCATCATCAACGAATAAAAATAAACCCTGACCCGCGCAGCGCTGCCTGTACGGACTATTTGACGAACCTGACCTCTTAATGAAAATTCTTGTCGTTGGCTCTGGTGGCCGTGAACACGCACTTGCCTGGAAACTTGCACAGTCAGACCGACTCCAACGGGTGCTGGTTGCGCCTGGCAACGGGGGCACCGCGCTTGATACGCGCATGAAAAATATCGCCCTGACCGACCCGGTCGCACTGGCTGATTTTGCCGGGCAAGAGCAGGTCGCCTTCACGGTCGTCGGTCCTGAGGCACCGCTGGCAGCGGGCATTGTCGATATTTTCCGTGGTCGTGGCCTGAAAATTTTTGGCCCCAGCCGTGCAGCCGCGCAACTCGAAAGCTCGAAAGATTTCGCCAAAGCCTTCATGCAGCGCCACCAGATACCGACCGCGCGCTATCAGAGCTTTTCCGATGCAGCCGCGGCGCATCATTACATCGATGCGCAAGGCGCACCCATCGTGATCAAGGCCGATGGTTTAGCGGCAGGAAAAGGCGTTGTGGTGGCCATGCACGCCCACGAAGCCCACGCAGCTGTTGACATGATGTTGTCAGATAATCGTTTGGGCGACGCCGGTGCGCGGGTGGTCATTGAAGAATTCCTCGAAGGGGAAGAAGCCAGTTTTATCGTGATGGTCGATGGCAAAAACATCTTGCCACTGGCAACCAGTCAGGATCACAAACGCCTGCTCGACCATGATGAAGGCCCGAACACAGGCGGCATGGGTGCATATTCCCCTGCGCCGGTCGTCACCCCTGCCCTGCATGCCCGCGTGATACGTGAAATCATCCAGCCCACCGTACAAGGCATGGCGAAAGACGGCATTCCCTTTACCGGGTTTTTGTATGCGGGGCTGATGATTGATGCGGCGGGCAATCCCAAAACGCTGGAATTTAACTGCCGCATGGGCGACCCTGAAACCCAACCGATTATGGCGCGCCTGAAAACCGATCTGGTCACCGTACTGGAACATGCCATAGACGGCACACTCGATACCGTTGAACTTGTCTGGGATCGTCGCACCGCACTCGGTGTCGTCATTGCAGCAGGTGGCTATCCGGATGCGCCAGAGAAGGGCGATATCATTAGCGGCATTCCCGCTGAAACGCCAGGCAGCGTGACCTTCCATGCCGGCACTACGCTGGAAGACAAGCAACTCACCACGTCAGGTGGTCGGGTGCTGTGTGTAGTCGGCTTGGGTGACAGCGTAAAAGTGGCACAAAAACAAGCCTATGAGACCATCGATCAGATTTGTTTTGAGGGCATGCAATTCCGGCGTGACATCGGCTGGCGCGCGTTAAAGCGTCCCGCCTGATATTCATCAATCCAAACCCATTGCAACCACACCATGAGCGCACCTGAAACTGCCGAAGTCAACGCCTGGTTACTTTCCCTGCAAAACCGCATTGTGACGGCCCTGGAAGACGTCGACGGCACGCCATTTTTGCGCGATAGCTGGGAACGCGCCGAAGGCGGCGGGGGTATTTCGCGCTTGCTGGAAGAAGGCAACGTGCTTGAGCGTGGCGGCGTGGGCTTTTCCCACGTGAAGGGCAACAGTCTGCCCCCGTCAGCAGCAGCCAACCGGCCCGAGCTTGCCGGCCGTAGCTGGGAGGCCATGGGCGTGTCGCTGGTTTTTCACCCGCGTAACCCCTATGCCCCGACCGTACACATGAACGTGCGCTTTTTCACCACGACCGGAGAAGGGGTGGAGCCAGTCTGGTGGTTTGGCGGCGGGATGGATCTGACACCGTATTACGGCTTTACTGAAGACGCGCGACACTTTCATCAGGTGTGCCATGATGCACTGCAACCGTATGGCGCGGACAAGCATGGGCGTTTCAAAAAATGGTGCGACGATTATTTTTATCTGAAACATCGCAAAGAGGCGCGCGGTGTGGGCGGCGTGTTTTTTGACGACTTTAACGAAGCCGGTTTTGCCCAGAGTTTTGCCATGACGCAAAGCCTGGGCGACAGTTTTCTCCAAGCGTATTTACCCATACTCAAGCGCCGCAAAGACACCGCTTACGGTGAGCGCGAACGTGATTTTCAGGCATACCGGCGCGGCCGCTATGTCGAATTCAATCTCGTCTTTGACCGTGGCACCCTGTTTGGTCTGCAATCTGGTGGTCGCACCGAATCCATTCTGATGTCCATGCCGCCGGTAGTGAAATGGCGGTATGACTGGCACCCACAGGCAGGCTCACCCGAAGCGGCGCTGTACGCAGACTTTTTGCCACACCGCGACTGGTTGACTGCGTGAGTCACTGACGCGTGCGTATGCGTGAGCGACCATGAGCGGGCCTTGCGTACTGGTGCTGGGTGGAAGCTTTGACCCGGTGCATCTTGGCCATGTCGGTCTGGCGCATTATTTTTGTACCTTGCTACGCCCGGATGTGCTGAGACTGATACCAGCCGGCCAGCCCTGGCAAAAACCGGCGCTGACCACCGCAGCAGCACACCGGGTAGCGATGTTGCAGCGCGCATTTACGCAGTGCGCTGTCCCTGTGCTGGTTGATACACAAGAAATACAACGCCAGGGCCCGGGTTATACGGTTGATACTTTGCGTGCGTTGCGTGAAGAGCTCGGTGCAAACGGTTCGCTGGTACTGTTACTGGGCGCGGATCAGCTACAAAATTTATCAACATGGCATCAGTGGCAACGCCTGTTTGACTATGCCAATCTGTGCGTGGCAACGAGGCCAGGCTTCTCGCCTGCGCGCGGTGCAGACTCAGATGCAGTCCGGTCTGAATTTACCCGCCGTGCTGCCACTGCGGATCAGATTCGGGCTACGCCACACGGACTGAGTTACATCGCAAGCAATCTCGCGCTGGATGTATCGGCAACGGCGATACGACAGGCATTACAGCAAGACCAGCCGGTCGCAGAGTGGCTACCGGCGTCAGTGCTAGACTATATTCAACAACATCACCTATACAAAGCACATTAATGGACATTAAAAAACTGCAATCCCTCGTTGTCGACGCGCTTGAAGACGTAAAAGCCCAGGACATCAAGGTATTCGACACGACCCACTTAACCAGCCTGTTTGACCGCATCGCAGTCGCTTCAGGCACCTCAAACCGTCAGACTAAGGCACTGGCTTCGTCGGTACGCGACAAGGTCAAGGAAGCGGGCGGTCATATCTTAAGTATCGAGGGCGAGGGCACAGGGGAATGGGTACTAGTTGATCTGGGCGACATGATCGTCCACATCATGCAACCAGCAATCCGCGCTTATTACCGACTGGAAGAAATCTGGGGCGAGAAGGAAGTCAAAGTCGGCGCAGCCCGGCGCGTGAGCACAGCCAGCAAAAACGCCGACACGCTGACACCGCAAAAAATCTCTCGTCACCTGACGTCAAGTCAGGCCAGTGCCGCTAGAGAAGCGGACCAGCCCAAGAGCATTGCCGCGAAAAAGCCGGCGACAAAGACAGCGCCGAAGACCGCAGCGAAGACCGCAACCAGGAGCGCTGCCAAAACCACCAGAACATCAACGGCAAAGCCTGGGACCAAAACCACGGCAAAGCCGGCTGTACAGAAAATTGTCGTCGCCGGCAAGACTGCAGCGAAAAAAGTGGCCCGCAAATCTGCGGCCGTCAAACCAGGCGCCGTCAAAAAACCCCGTGTATCGGCTGCAAAAACAAGCACCTCACCGGCCAGGAAAGTGGCAGCCAAGCGTGCCGGAAAACCGGGCACACGCTAATCCGGGCTAACCATGCAGCTCATCATTGCCGCAGTCGGCCACAAGATGCCTGGGTGGGTTGCGGATGGCTTTGGCGAGTATGCCAAACGCATGCCGCCCGAATGCCGGCTGGTTTTGAAGGAAATCAAG
>Ga0105050_10007442_pt1 | contig 13073 bp, 18 predicted proteins | sample FRY01_FD_78088 | JGI IMG/M metagenome (GOLD analysis project Ga0105050, IMG submission 78088) | Freshwater microbial communities from Lake Fryxell liftoff mats and glacier meltwater in Antarctica - FRY-01 | ecosystem: Environmental > Aquatic > Freshwater > Ice > Glacier meltwater ... | reverse complement strand
TGATAATGAACATGTGCTATTATATGTTCCTACTGATGGTAGGAATCATTTGAGTGATGTTTTCTCTATTGGTAGTAGGGTTGTAGGACATATTTTTTTGGGTGATGAAGATATAACTGATATTATGAAAAGACTCGGATTCGACAAAAGCACCATAACAAAAGAAAGAGAAGATAGATAATGGGTCTTTTAGATAAAAGAGAATATTATAAACCCTTTGAATATCCTGAAGTTTTTAAATATATAGAAAAAATCAATCATTCATACTGGTTGCACAGCGAAGTAAATTTCAATGCAGATTTATCAGGTTATAAAAAACTTTCAGACATAGAAAAATCTATCATAACAAACACATTACTAGCTATTGCACAGATAGAAGTATCAGTTAAGTTATTTTGGGGTAATTTATATGAAATGTTCCCAAAACCAGAAATAAATGGTATGGGTTCATCATTTGCCGAGAGTGAATTTAGACATAGCGAAGCTTATAGTAGACTACTAGAAATTTTAGGTCTAGAACACTCGTTTGAAACGTTTTTAGAAAATGCTGTTATTAGGAATAGATTTAATTACTTAGTTAAAAGTAGAAATAAAGATCCTCAAACATTTGCTAAAAAGATAGCTATTTTTTCTTTAGTTATTGAAAATGTATCATTATTTAGTCAGTTTCTTATTATCTTATCATTTAAGAAATATAAAGGGTTACTAACTAATGTAGCAAATCAAATACAATGGACATCTTTTGATGAACAAACACATGCAGATGGTGGAATGTTTTTAGTAAATAAACTTTTTGAAGAATACCCAGAAATAAAAACAGAGGAATTTATAGAGAAAATTACAACATTAGCAAAAGAAGCTTTTAAACATGAACAAGCTGTGTTGGATTTAATCTTTGAAAAAGGAGATCTCCCTTTCCTTAAAAGAGAAGTTATTGAAGAATTTATTAAGGATAGAATAAATCAATCTTTTTCTGGTATCGGTTTTGAAAAACCTTATAAAGATTTAAATAAAAAACTTCTTGAAGAAGTAGAATGGTTTGATAATTATGTTTTTGGTAACGTAAAAAAAGACTTCTTTTCTGGTCGTCCAACTGAATATACTGTTGGAAATATTGTAATTGATGAAAATAGTTTATTTGAAGATGAAGAATAGGTGATAAATGTCGTTTGAATGGTGTAATGAAGAATCAAAAACTTTACTAGAAAGAAAATATCTAGATAATGAAACTGTTGAAGAAGCTTCTCATAGAATAGCAAAATACGCAACAAAAATACTAAAAGCTTCTATATTAGACAAAAGTAAATTTGATCCAACTATAGAAGATAGAATTTATGAATGCTTAGAAAAAGGTTGGTTTGCCCCAGCGTCTCCAACTTGGTCTAATTTTGGAACAGGAAAAGGATTTAGTATAAGTTGTTTCAGTAGTTATTTAGAAGATTCTATGTTATCTATTTTAGATACAGCAAAAGAAATAGGAATGCTTTCTAAAATGGGAGGTGGAACTGCTGCTTATTTTGGAGATATAAGAGCTAGAGGGTCACAAATATCGTTGGGTGGCGAATCAGACGGTCCTGTTGCGTTTATGCAGATATTTGATGCTGTTTCAAGAGTTGTAAGTCAAGGAGGAACAAGGAAAGGTTCTACTGCGGTCTATCTACCAATAGATCATCCTGATATTGAAGAATTTCTTCTTATAAGAACAAAGGGTAATCCTATTCAAGATTTACATTTTGCTGTTTGTGTGAAAGACCAATGGCTTTCTGAAATGGAGATAGGAGATAAAGAAAAAAGAAAAATATGGGCCAAGGTACTAAAAGCTAGAAAAGAAGTTGGAGAACCATATATATTCTTTACTGATAATGTAAATAATAATCGTCCACCAGTTTATACTGATAAGCATATGTATATCACTCATTCAAATCTATGTTCAGAAGTTAAGCTTTTTACTTCTTCTTCAGAATCTCTTGTTTGTTGTTTAAATGCTTTAAATCTAGAAAAAAGGGATGAATGGGTCCATACTCATGCTGTAGAAACAAGTATATATTTACAAGATGCTTTGATGGAATCTTTTATTAAAGATAGTAAAGGTGTTTCTGGTTTTGAAAAAGCTAGAAAATTTGCTATATCTCAAAGAGCTTTAGGTCTTGGTACTACAGGTTTTCATTCTTACTTACAAAGTAAAATGATACCGTTTGAATCAGAAGAAGCAAAAAAAATAAATATAGAAATTTATTCAAATATTCAAAGTAGAGCTATAGAAGCTTCTAAAAAAATGGCTATATTATATGGAAAAGCAGATTTGCTTTCTGATGATAAATATAATACTAGACATGCAACTTTAATGGCTATAGCACCTAATACTAGCAGTAGCTCAATTATGGGTCAATGTTCTCCTGGGATTGAGCCTTTTCAAGACAATTATTTTACTGTAGATCTTGCAGGTGGTATTTTTATTAGAAAAAATAAGTATCTACAAAAAATATTACAAGAAAAAAGTTTTGATACTACTTTAGTTTGGAAAAAGATTCAAAATGATCAAGGGTCTGTAAAAAATATTTCGTGTTTATCAGATAAAGAAAAAGACATATTTAAGACATTTTTTGAAATAGATATGAATCAAGTTGTTAAGCTTGCAGCAGATAGACAAAAGTATATTGACCAAGGACAAAGTTTAAATTTATATTTTGATCCAGATGAAAAACCATCAAAAATAAACAAAGTTGTATTAAACGCATGGAAATCTGGAATTAAAACCTTGTATTATCAAATTAATAAAAGACCAAGACTCGAAAGGAAAGAAGAAGATAATGAATGTGATGCCTGCTCAGGATAGTTTAGATTTTGAGGAATATCAAGAATTAGCACAAAAAACAATGGCTAAAATGAATAGTTATGAACTAGATATGTCGCATATGACAATTGGTATGTTTAGTGAATATTATGAATTATACGAAGCTATGTATAAACAGGATATCGTTAATATTGCAGAAGAAATAGCTGATATTCAATGGTATTTTGCTGGATATTGTACTATTCGAGGAAAGGAGATGTCTTCTTTTGTAGTTGATAGACCCTGGAGTTTTGAAGATAAGAGATTATCAACGTCTATATCAGAACTTGCAGATTTAGTTAAAAAGAATATTATTTATCGAAAAGATATAAACGAACAGTTTGAAAATAAAATTTTAATGCAAATCCAGTATAATTTGGATAGATATATTAATCAATTTTCATTAAAAACTGGTAATATATTGTATAATAACATTGAGAAACTTAAAGTTCGTTTTCCAAATAAGTTTTCAGAAGAAAAGGCTTTGAATAGAAATTTGAAAGAAGAACGAAATAAACTAGAAAGTTAATAATGACTAAAAGACGTAAAAAGACAGCAAGGCCATCAAAGCCTTTTGTAGAGTACAAACCAAAGCAACCAAAGCAACCAATATATGAACAAGATAAACAAGATAAAGAAAATGTTCATGTAACATTAAGACAAAATATTATTCCTCAAAGTGTTAATCAAAGGGTATATTTTGATCATATTAAAACCAAACGGGTTTCTTTTTGTTATGGGTGTGCGGGATCTGGTAAAACTCACGTTGCAGTTTACCAGGCGTGCAAAATGTTAGAATCTGGACAAATTAAAAAAATTATACTCACAAGACCATTAGTTCAAACAGGTAAAGATATGGGAGCTATTCCAGGTGGTGTAGAAGAAAAAGTAGCACCATATATGATTCCTTTGATTTGTAATTTAGAATTTTTCTTAGGTCCGTCAGTAGTAAAACAATTAATAGGAAACAAAATAATTCAAGTAAGTCCTTTAGAAATAATGCGTGGATTAGATTTTAAAGACACTTTCATGTGTCTTGATGAAGCACAAAACTGTACATTTGAACAATTAAAAATGTTTCTAACAAGAATGGGAACTGGTTCAAAATGCATAATCGCAGGAGATACTGTTCAAACTGATCTTGGTGGTTATTCAGGGTTTTTGTCCGTTATCAATAAAATGTCTCATTTAGATTTTGTAGGTGTTTCGAAAATGAATTATGATGATATTCAACGTGACCCAGACCAAAAACGGATTCAAATCGCTCTAGAATAATAGGGTACTCACTTTTAACAAAAAAAACATCAAAAAAAATTAAGGCTAAATTTCGATATTTATCGTAAAAATAGCCCTTTTTTATTATTTAGGAGTAAAATACATATGACAAAAGTTATAATTGCTGGTTCTAGAGGGATTGAAGACTATAATCTTTTATGCGAGATAGTAGAAAAAGCTATTAAGATATTAAAAATTAAGCCAACCGAAATAGTCTCTGGAGCTGCTAAGGGTGTAGACATGCTTGGCGAAAAATGGGCTAGGGATAATGGAGTGAATTTAGTTCAATTCTATGCAAAATGGAATGATACAAAAAATTGTGAATTTATGCCAAAGTTTAATGCACAAGGAAAGGCTTATAATCCAAGAGCAGGATTTGACAGAAACCAAGAAATGGCAGAATATGCAGACGCATTAATTGCAATTAATATTGGTGATACTCCAGGAACTAATGATATGGTAAAAAGAGCTAAAAAAGAAAATTTACTAGTTTATGAATATTCTCCAGAACCTTTAGAAGATGAATTTGATTATGAATTTTAAGGAATAAAATGCCTAGATATGATTTTGTTTGTGATGAATGTGAAATACTTTGGGAAAAGTTTATACTTTTTTCAGAATATGAAGAAAAATGTAAAAAGCTTAAGTGTCCAAAGTGTAAAAAAAAGAAAAAAGTTAGACAGTTCTTGGAAAATAAAGATATTTATGGCATGGTATACCAAGATCCAAAAACCTTAGGACATCAAGCTGAAAGAAATACAAAAGAAATGGGTAAATATGAATTAGAATCTAAATTAGAAAAAGATAAAATGTATCAAATAGCAGAAACTAAAAATAAATATAAACCTTGGTATGGAACAATGGATAAACCAACAAGGGATAAAATTCAAAAATCTTCTGGAAAAGAAAAAAAAGATATTATCAAAAAATATATTAATGAAGGTAATGTATAATGTATAAAATTATTTTAAATTTTAATATAGAAATTTTAAAAGAAAAAAATAAAATATTAAATCCCTTAAGTTATAAATCTCTTATAGAAAAAAATGTACCTTTAAGTGGGTTAAAATCTGTTTCAGGAGAAACAGAAGAAGAATGTATTAATAAAATAATAGATATCTTTAAACTTTTTGAAGAAGGTAAAAAATAATAAATGCTTAATAATATAGAATTCTATGAATATGAAAAAGAGCCAAAATTTGAAAAAGATAAAATAAAAGATTTTGGAACAACGTTTCTTAAGTGTACGAGCTGTGATGAGGATATAGCCGTAATCAAAGTAATGAGACAAACATCGGAAGTGAAAGATTATCAAGCAAAATGCTCTTGCGGAGGTTTATCGTTTATTAAAAATATAGTCGGTTCTGTATATACTGATGCCGCACCAAAATATAATCTTATTGATATCGAATATTCTTATGATGGAAAACCCGTAATAATCAAGGTAAATAAAAATGATCAATGATGAAGAAGCTTTAGAAAAAGAATTTAATACAAATTATATATACTATGATAATAAGGGAAAACAAATAAAAGAAAAAGAAAAAAATTGTTGTGCTTATGAATTTGATACACCTAATGGAAAACGTAAGTTAATGACATTGCAATTCAATAGCTATTTCTTTGATCCTCATCAAGAAAATGACTTCTCTTATAAGAGACAGCCGTGGAGTTTCAAGGAAACTAACAAAGATGCGTATCAAAATTATATCAAATATTTAAACCCAAAAACAAGATCTAAATATAGATTAGTTAGAGCAGAAAGGTTCTTAAGATGAATTTTAAACCAGGGATATTATCAAATGTTGAAAAATGCTTTATCGAAAATAATAAAACTGTACCTTTAGAAGAAATAAGCAAAGAATTAAATAGAGCAGAAGCAATTATCTCAAAGCATTTAGAGAGTCTCCCAAAACCAAAAAAAGAAAAAACTAAAATGAGAAAGCTTATAGGCTCAAAAAGAGAAGCGACTGTAATGACTCCGGCAGCTTCTCAACTTAGTGACGCAGCAAAAGTAAAATCAAATAAGTTAGAACATTTAAAAGATTCTATATTTAAACCAATGGGATAATTATTCATAATGCTATCTTTTACAGAAGACCAATTTATAAACGAGCAAAAAGAACATGCTACAAGATGGGTCGTAAAATTAAATAACGACCAAAATGTATATTACGATGATTATAGACCAGGATTAAATGAACCAAGTTCTTGGGTAAGGCTTAAAGATTATTGTACTCAAAATAATTTAAAAATAAAAGATATGTATTTGCAATTTAGGTCTCATTATGAAAGTTTGCCGCCAAATAAAGAACGTTATTTTTTTTGTAAATGTTCGAGAGGTCATATGCAAACTAAAAAAACAGAACAATTTTATATTGCTGGGTATGTAGAAAACGGATCTCTTATAACAAAAAAATATAGTGTGCCTGCTTTAATACTTAGGGATACGTCTTATCGTTCTATTGAGGAATCAGAGGAATGTCTAATATGACAAATAAAAGAGTTAAGGGTAAAAAAGAAATTGATGGCGTATTTAAGTTTAAATCTCCATTTACCGGAGAATATGTTATGCAACATCAATATATAGCAGAAGTTATAATAAAGCGTAAGGCAGAGAAAGACAAGGTTCCTCTGACGTTCAAATTCTGGAACGACAAAGAACACATATATTTCAAAGAGTTTCGCTCACAGGTCACACAGGCCGCCAAATTATGTAAAAAACACAACGCCAAGGTAATCGTGAAGACTCTGAACGAATTATTTTGGTGTTTTTCTTTAAGAAACCAGAAATTTCTGGACAAACTTGAAAAAAATGGTATATTAAATACAAAGAGAGAACAGGAATCTAAAGAGAGAACAATAGAAACAACTCCGACAGATAAAGCTTTCATATCCAAAGTTGGTAAAAAAGAAAGTCTATTAAACAAAATGAGAAAATCAGAGTGAAAAACGATATATTGTTCAGAAATATAAATAATGAATATTCAGAAGAAATCAAAATAGCTTCTAAATACTTCAATATAATAAAGCATAGGTCAGAATGCAAACCAAATAGATTAATTATTGGTAGGTATTCAGTTCTTCCTTATTACAAAGAAGTAGAAGATGAGATTAATTACAACAAAAGTATTCTCATAAATGATTATAGAGATCATAAATACATAGCAAATTTTGAATGGTATCAAGATGTAGAAAAATACACATTCAAAACTTGGGATGATACAAACTTCTTTTCTGCACCAGAAGGAAAGTATGTCGTAAAAGGCGTAACAAACTCTTGTAAATTCCATTGGGATACAAAAATGTTTGCAAAAAACAAGAAGCAAGCAATTGAAATAGCTCATAAGTTATCATCCGATTCGCTAATAGGACAACAGAAAATAATTTACAGACAATATTGTCAATTAAAAACTTTTGAAGAAGGAGTAAATAAACTACCGTTCACAAATGAATGGAGGTTTTTCTTCTATAAGAAAAAAATGTTAAGCTATGGTTATTATTGGTCTATTGCCGAAAAAACAGACTATAATATAGAAGATGAGTGTATTACTTTTGCACAAAAAATAGCTAATATTATTTCTGAAAATACAAACTTTTTTGTTTTAGATATTGCACAAGCTAAAACAGGCGAATGGAAGTTGGTTGAAATCAACGATGGTCAAATGTCAGGGTTGTCTGAAAACCATCCCAATACATTGTACGGCAATCTTAAAAAAGCTTTACAAGAAGAAGAAAAAAAGGCTCTATATGGCGAAGAAAAAAAGTAAAGATTCAGAAGAAACTAATGAATTAAAAAATAGTAACTACAATCTATTAAAAGAACTTAGTAAAAAATTTGGTGCTGAAACTTTTGTAAATGCAGATCAAATAATTAATAAGCCTCAGCAAATTATTTCTATAAGTCCTAAGATGGATATAGGATTAAGCGGTGGTATTCCAGAAGGTAGCTGGGTAATTCTTTCTGGTCCTCCTAAAGCTGGAAAATCATCAACAGCATTATATATTGCTTCTTTGTGCCAAAAGCCTGAAAATGGTTCTAGAAATGTATATTATTTAGATGCAGAAGGAAGAATGAAGAAAATGAACCTTTTAGGTACTAAAGGGTTAGATTTAAATAAAATAACAGTAATTCAATCTTCTGAAGGGAGTATTATTTCTGCTGAAACTTTTGCAAATATTGCTAAAGATATTATTAGAAGTGACCCAGGTGCCGTATTGATTATAGATTCAACATCCGCAATGTGTTCAGAAAAAGAACTTTCTGAAGATACAAGCGGACAAATTAGGTCTCTTGGGCCTAAAATTATGGCAAATTTCTGTAGAACAAATGGTACTGTTGTTCCAGTACAAAGAACTATAGTAATAATGATACAACATTTAATTGCGAATACTTCTGGTTATGGACCAACTCAGTATGAAGATGGTGGGAGAAAAATGCAATATCAAGCAGATATTAAACTTAGATGCAAAAGTTTTAAAGCTTGGACATCAGGAGAAACTCAAATTGGTCAAGAAATAACTTGGGATGTTGTAACTTCTGCACTTGGTCCTCCTGGTCAAAAAGTAGTTAGTAACTTAAGATATAACTATGGAATAGATAAAGAATGGGAAATAATTGATTTAGCATGTGAATTCGGGATTATTAAAAAAGCAGGAGCATGGTTTTCATATTCTATTGATGAAAAAGAATTTAAAGCACAGGGGCAAGAAAAGTTAAGAGATTTATTAGCAGATAACCAAAGTCATATGAATTTTATTCAAAAAGAACTAAAGGAAATGCTGTGAAATTAAAAGGTTTAGACGGTAAAGAATATAACGTAAGCGTAATACCAAAACAAAATACAAACGCCTCTAAAAACCATTTAAATATTAGAGACCTACTAAAAGAAATGTATCCATATGAAATAGTAGTAGAAGAATTTAAAATTCCTGGAACAAGGCTATTTTGTGATTTCTTTTTACCTTCAAAAAAATTAGTAATAGAAGTGCATGGAGAACAACATTACACATATAATCCTCATTTTTTTAAATCAAAAAAAGATTTTTACCAAGCAAAAGCAAGAGATAATACAAAAGAAGAATGGGTTTTAGTAAACAAGTTTGAACTTCTCGTTCTTTCTTATAAGGAAAAAATGGATGAATGTAGAGCAAAAATCATTGATCGACTCACAGATTGAAGATTTTATATCAAAGATGGATGACTATATTACTTCTCTTGGTTTAGGAAATGTAATATATAGTTCAGAAGTAGAAAAAGCATTGAGTTTTTCTGCCGATGAATTAAGAGGTTTAAATGGAGAAGAATGTGGTATATATTGTGCAAAATTACAGCAGTTCGCATTCTTTTTACAAACACAACAAAATAGATATAGAAACTTAACAAGATGGACTAATCAAGCTATTATTAAAGTAATTGCTAAAGAAGGTCAAAATTATGGCGATAGTTATACAAAACATGAAATCGTTAGAGCTTCGGTAGTATTAAATAATTCTCACGCAGCGAAGCTTGAAGAAATGTATGATGAATTCTTCTATAAGAATGAAGAACTTGAACAATTGGCAAATCGTGTTAGTGCTATGTCAAAAACTTTAGCAGACTTACAATATACAAAGAGGTTTAATCGTGGTTGATCTTATTAAAAATGCAAAAGACTTAATTAAAAAAGGAAAGGAACTTAATGACCCAGAGCTAATACAGATGGGAATGGATTTACTTTCTCAATATCAAATTACTACAAAAGCAGTTAAAGAAAAACCTCCGACGAAAAAAGCCGGAAGACCAAAAAAAGTAAAACTTGAAGAACAAACGAAAAGTATTCAAGATTCTGATTTTACTATGCCTAAAAAAAGAAATGTATCTAATAAAAATAATACAGATCAAATAGAATGTCGTTCAATACCAATTATATTATCTGGTAATAAATTTGTTGATAACGGTAAAGATTGTAATGAAGACAGAGAAATTAGTAAAAAACTTATGTCTAATTTTGATGTAGATAGAAGATTGTTTTTATCAAAAGCTACGTCTGATTGTGAAAAATGCAATAAAGAATTTTCGTATGATAATAATTTGCCAAACTTACCAAAATATTGTGATAAATGCTTAAGGAGAATGATTGGTGGTTAAAGAAGAACTTAAAGATTTGGCTGCTGAAAGAGCGATTCTTGCAGGGATTTGTCAATATGGTTTAGATGCTTATGTTGATGCTAGCGGTATTATAAATATAAATCATTTCAACGATATTGACAATCAAAAAATTTATAATTGCCTACAGTATATTCTTGATAACGGTAGTAAAGTCGATATCCCATCTATTTTAAGTGCTTCTAATACACTTAAATTAAATTTGGATTTACAAGATAAGGGTTATGCAGAATTTATAAAATCTTTGTTTAGTGTAAAAGTTAATCTTGAAAATGTAGCTAAACATGCTATTAAACTTAGAAAAATAGATCTTATAAAAGAAATTCAGAATAGTGGATATGGAATTTATAAAGCATGTCAAAACCTAAATGGTAATGAATCTATTGATGAAATACTTTCCACAGGAGAAAAACCAATATTTGATATCGGGCTTTCTTTGAATCTTGGTAAAGGTAATGTTGGTCCAGATAAATTATCAGATGATATCGATGAGTTTATTCAAGAGAAAATTGATAATACAATTGATAATATTGGTATACCAACTCCTTTTCCAATTTATAATGAATGTATTGGAACGGGCATTAGAACAGGTGTCGCACTTATTGCTTCTAGGCCAAAATGTCAACCCTTAACAGCAAAAATTTTGACTCCAGATGGATGGATTACATACAAAGATGTAAAAGCAGGAGATATAATTTGTCATCCTGATGGTGGAACTACAAAAGTTTTAAAATTATTCGCAACAGGTGTAAAAAGCGTTTATGAATTTGAATTTTCAGACGGATCTAAAACACAGGCATGTAAGGAACATAGATGGAAAGCTAAAAGAAAAAAGGATAAAGATTATATTGATGTTTCTTTGGAAGAAATTAATATGTTTCCAGATAAATGGTATTTTACTAGATCTAAACCAATAGAATTTGTAGAAAAAAAACATGATATACATCCATTTGTTTTTGGATTTATGATTTCTAAATGCAAAATAAGTGGAAAAAAATTAATAATAAAAACCAAAAGTATTAAAAAACTTAATTCATTATTATCTAAAGACAATCAATTTAAAGAAACGTCTAAAAAAGATTATTATTTTGTGATAAACAATGATTCTTTTAAAGAAATTTTTGAGGTTTTATCAGATAAATCACAAGCTTACATACCAAAAGAATATATGTTCGACTCTATTAAAAATAGAGAATCTTTATTAGAAGGTCTTTCCTTTGAAAAAGGTAAAGTTATAAAAGATGTTTTATACAAATATATTACATATTCTAAAAAATTATCAGAAGACATATCTCAGTTAATACGTTCTATTGGTAATTTTGCTACAGCAATAACAATAAAATTTTATAAATCTGAAAAAAATCATGATAAATACTTAGTTTCTGGATCAATAAAAAATGATAATAAGCAGGTAATATCAAGAACTTTGAAGAAAGTTTCTTTTGTTAATCATTTAGAAACAAAATGTATTAAAGTTGATGCTCCTGATGAAATGTATATTACAGATGATTTTATACCAACAAAAAATACCGGAAAAACAACTTTTGCAAAAGAAGTTGCTTTGCACGTTGCAGGAAAACTAAAGTTTCCAGTGCTTTTTCTAGACTCAGAAATGAATAAAAATCAGCAGTTAGAAAGATCTCTTGCTAGTATTGCTGATATTAATATAAGGAGAGTAGAGCTTGGTCATTTTAAATACGATGTAGATGAAATGCAAAGAATTAAAAATGCTGTAGAATATATCAAAACTTTACCGATATATCATCAAAGAATAGCTGGCAAACAATTTGCTGAAGTAATTTCTCTTATAAGAAGATGGATTCATAAACAGGTTGGCTTTAATGAAAACGGAAAAGCAAATCCACATTTAATTATTTATGATTATTTTAAATTAATGAGTGCATCCCATATGGGAGATTTGAGTGAGCATCAAGCTTTGGGTTTTCAAATTTCTGAATTATCTGATTTTTGTCAAGAGTTTGAAACTCCTGTGTTAGCTTTTGTTCAGGTTAATAGAGACGGTGTAAATAAAGATACTGCTGAGGTTATTAGCCAATCTGATAGATTACTATGGCTAGCTACTTCTGTTACTATTTTCAAAAGAAAAAGCGAAGAAGAAATTGGTCAGGATGGAAAGCAAAACGGAAATATGAAAGCTATTCCTGTAGAAGCTAGATTTGGTAAGCCATTATCTGATGGTGATTACATAAATATGTCAATGGATCACGATAAATCAAAAATTAAAGAACTTTCTACTAATCATAAAGGCGGCGAAGGTTTTGAAGAAGAGTCAGGAAAAGATAAAGATGAATATTCCTTCTGATCAAGATAATACATATAAATTTGAACTTATAGCAGAAAAGGTTAGGGAGAATATAGAAGATGTTTTAGAAAGTCTTGAAATTTATGACTATGAAAATTATCAAGATAAAATAGTTATGGCTTGTCCTATTCATGGAGGCGATAATAAAGATGCTTGCAATATTTTTATTGGGGAAAAGGCTTATGTTGTAAATTGGAAATGTTTTACTCACCATTGTCAAACAAATACAAACCCTGGTATATTTGGTTTTATTCAAGCTAGATTATCGATAATTCAAAATAAAAAATTAAAAATAGGTAATGCGATAGCTTGGTGTGAAAAATTATTTAGTAAAACAAACTTTGTTTCAAAAAGAAGATTTAATGCAAATGATTGGACACAATTTTGCGAATCCGATGTAAGCAAAGTAAATAAAATAGAAATCAAAAAAGAACATGTCGTTAGTAGATTAATGCGACCTGTTCATTTTTATATATCGAAAGGAATTAAAAATG
>Ga0105050_10007441_pt1 | contig 13077 bp, 9 predicted proteins | sample FRY01_FD_78088 | JGI IMG/M metagenome (GOLD analysis project Ga0105050, IMG submission 78088) | Freshwater microbial communities from Lake Fryxell liftoff mats and glacier meltwater in Antarctica - FRY-01 | ecosystem: Environmental > Aquatic > Freshwater > Ice > Glacier meltwater ... | reverse complement strand
TTTGACCAATTGCAGGTGCAGGCTGACAGCCGTGAAAACCTGACCAATTTCGTCGTGTAGCTCGTGCGCTATGCGTCTCCTCTCGGCTTCCTGAGCGGAAATGAGATGCCGCGACAAAATCGCAAGACGTTCCCGGCTTGCTCGCAGCTCATCATCGGCTAGTTTCCGGGCTGTGACATCCTGCCATGTCCCCAGGAGGCCGATCACTTTCCCGGTTGTGTCGTGCAGGGGTTTCCTGTTGGTCTCCAGACAAATCGTGGAACCATTGGCGAGCGTCATGGTTTCCTGAATGCCTAACTGCGGCTGTCCGGATTCCATTACAATGCGGTCCATGCGGACATAAAAGTCGGCTTGCTCCCGACTGAACGATGCACCGTCATAATCCGTCTTTCCGACGATCGATTCCTGGGAGTCGTAACCCATCGCGAGACGGACCAAACGGTTTGCGCCTCGGTAAGCAGAGTTGCGGTCCTTCCAAAACACTCCCTGGGGAATACTGTCCAGAATCAACGACAGCATATTCTCAGATTCGCTTAAGGCCGCCGAGCTTCGTTTGCGCTCGGAAATATCACGAAGAATGATGGTGCAGTATCGTTTGCCGGAAACCTCAACTTGCAGGATCGATGCCTCGGCCGTGAATTCTTCGCCGTCCGATCGCAATCCTACAATGTCCGTTCGCGCGCCCAGCTTCAGGAATGGGGGTCCGCTGGCCTCGAATTGTCCCACGTGATCGTCACAGGCACCGCGGAATCGTTCCGGAATGAACTGGTGGATGGATTTCCCAAGAACCTCACCGATGGTGCAACGAAAGATCTTCTCGGCCGCAGGGTTAAACAGGACGACATTCCATTCTTCGTCAAAGGAAATGATTGCGTCCATTGCGGCCCGTACCAGGCCGGCCAATCGCCCCTCACTCTCACGCAACGCCTGCTCCGCCTGTCTGCGTTCGGTGACGTCGCGAATGACGCAAAGCATCATCGTCAAACCTTGCTTTGTATCCCATAGCGGTGCCGAATGAGCCTCCACCCATCGTCGCGTCCCATGAAGTCCTGTCATCTCAAACGTGATTAAATCTTTCTTCCCATTAATTGTATCCTGGTAAAGATCTTCAAAACTCGCGCGGCACTCGGGAAAAATAAAATTCAGAATCCCGCGTGACCTGACTTCGTCCGCAGACTCTGCCTCCAGCATGGCGAGGCCCGCGCTGTTTATCTCGTGCAGGCTGCAGCTTGCCCCCAGCACAATGACGCATTCAGGCTCGGCATCAAAGATAGTTCCGAATCGTCGCTCGCTTGCTCGCAGGTCTGCGTCCGCCTTGTGTTTAAACAAGGCAATTTCGACCGTAATTCGCAGATCCCGTTCCGAAAATGGTTTGAGAATATAGCCGCAAGGCCCAGACTCTTTTGCAAGGGCAAGAGTGTTATCATCGGCGAAGGCCGTCAGGAAAACGACCGGAATGGACAACTCCTCACGGATCATCTGAGCAGCGACAATACCGCTCATGGTTCCGTTCAGTTGAATATCCATCAGCACCAGATCAGGCCGCAGCTCTTTGGCCAGCACGACAGCGTGCTCACCACTCCCCGTAGTTCCCAACGGATCGTACCCAAGTTCCAGCAATTGCAGCTGAATGTCATGGGCGATAATGGCCTCGTCTTCCACGATCAAAATTGTCGTTTTCATCATAGCTGTCGGCATCCGGTCATCCTTGAAACAGATAATTCCAACGCTCGTCTTCACCCAATCAGCTTGGTTGACAGTAACGCATCGACCGTGAACATGAAAGTGAATGTCGCTGATGGTGATGGCCAGATGACCAGATCGCCGCCAAACCGAGCGGCCAAATAGGAAGCCAGTTGCAACCTAAGAGTCGCCTTTCGCCTCGCTCCAAAATCCGCTGGCAAGCCCACACCGGTGTCGCTTTCGGGAGCGGAATGATTGTATTGCAAGTTTCGTCAGGTAGTTGCTTTGTCCACTGCAGCAACGGTACGCGAACGATAGAGCAGTTCGTGCAGGGTAGCGATGGAATGGATGCGGCCCTGGAGATCAGACAGAGCCTCCTTTGTAGCGGGCTCGTTACTGCGAACGCTCTCAAGCCGAAGCAGGCTTATAATGACCTGGAAATCGTTGTTGATTCGATGACGCACTTCCTTCATCTGTGCTTCCTTTTCTCGAAGTGACGCAAGGACGGCTTTTTCCGCCACCATACGCGTGGTTACGTCCTGAATCGTGCCCCGTGAGCACAGCGGTGTTCCATCCGAATCAAAATCTGTTTCGCATTTCTCCTCGACATACTTGATTCTGCCGTCGGGCATTTGAAGTCGATGTGCGACACTGTATGGCTGACGGTCCTTGAGGCACCTCGTGTGGGCTGCGTCAACCAGTTCGCGATCCTCGGGGTGGATCAGGCTCAGGAAATGCTGGTCACTGCGGACGGGTTGTGTCGGCTCGATTTCGAAAATATTGTAGAGTTGATCCGACCAGTCCAGTTGTCCCGTAATGAGATTCAGATTCCAACTGCCGAGGAGGGCAATGCGCTGCGATTCAGCGAGCAGCAATTGATTTTCCCGGAGTATCTGAGAGGTTCGCATGCGTTCCGAAATATCACGAGTCACCGCGAGCATCTCTTTAACACGACCAGGCTTGTCTGGATCCCATATTGGCGCGGCACGCTGCTCCATCCAGAGTCGGCGGCCATCGAGCGACACGCCCTGGAAAGACAGCTCATGTGACTCACCACGAAATACTGCAGCCACACTGTCGCGAACCGACTGCTGTTGGTTGGCATCAACGAATTCGAGGATGTTCAGCCCAAGTACTTGCTCCCGAGAACTGGCACCAAGAATTTGCAGACCCGCTGAGTTTATATCGAGCAATTTGCAGTCAGCGTCTATAAGTCTGACGCATTCCGGCACGGATTCGAAGATCATCCGCAGCCGCGCTTCGTAGTCTCGCAACTCTGATTCGCTCTGAGTGCGACTTGTGATGTCCCGAGACGAAGCATAGAGATAGAGTTGCTCATCGAGAACGACGGCGGTGGCTGTCACCTCAACGTCAAAGACGGTACCGTCTTTGCGGCGATGCCGCGTTTCAAAAATGGCGGGCTGCTCTAACAGTTGCCTTATTCGACTCAGCAGTTGAGCGGGGGACCATTGCGCGTCCCAGTCAACGACATTGAGCTGGATAGCCTCTTCATACGAATATCCCAGCATGTCGCAAAATGCAGGATTGACTTCCACAACTTTGCCGCTCGAGTCTAGGATGTGAATCCCTTCAGCGGCCGAATGAAACAAAGCCCTGTATCGGCATGCGCTGGCCTTCAGCGACTCCTCAGCTCGTTTTCTGACATCAATGTTCTTGAGTATGCCCAGCACTCGCTGGGCAATCCCGTTGGAATCGCGAGCGACAATGCTGCCAATCGAAAGAATCCACAGCCAGTCACCGCATTGCGTGCGAAGTCGGTATTCCATCTCAAATTTTGGCAGCTCACCGCGGAGATATGCCTCAGATGTTTCACAGACGGTTCTATGGTCATCTGGATGAACACGCTCAAGCCATTTCGCTTTGGTTTCCACAAATGTCGCCGGGGCGTATCCGAGCATGCTGGCATATTCCGGGCTCATTTCGAGAGAGTTGTTCACCACGTCAAGATCATAAAATGCCAGGCAAGTGGCTCTCAGCACAAGTCGCATTCGCTGTTCATTGTCCTCAAGCGTCTGAACATTGCGATGCTGATCTGTCAGGTCAAGGCCGATAGCCTCACTGGCTTGCAAGCGACTTGTAAGTCGCGTGTGGATCAGGCAGAAACAGGCAGCAGAAATTACGATCAAGAACAGGCAGATGCCGAGCACGACCGGTTCGGTGCTGTAAAGCAATCCAAAAGCGCTCAGCAAGTTTGTGACGGCGAGCAGGAAGCCCACTCCTTTCCTGGCAGTGAATGGCGAACATTCTGCACTCACGTGCATCGCTCCCTCGGGACGCTGCGGGGCCATGTCCCGAGTTTCGATTTGCTGGGGTGACATATCATCAGAGCAACACTGCAACCGGACTTTAGAAATCTTCTGCACTCAAGACGGGATGATGACTTTACATAGGGTGGACAGAATCAGCAAGGCGCTATCCATTGTGCTCAACCTTGCGGACTGTTGATTCAGTGAGCCGCAAAGCTAGTGATGATCGTGCTGCAATCTAAACGACCTGCACAGCCATAAAAGTCATCGCATGTTGCCCTGACTTTTCAAAATACCGAGAATATCAAGGCATACCAACGTCCATCAGGGTCGATATGTACTATCGAATCGCCTTGAAGAACAAGGATACTCGTAACCTCTCCACAACGTCTTCCTGAACAGAAGTCCGGGAAAAGGTCTGCCCGCCATGAATGAAAATGACGAAATTATCAAAGAATTTCTTGTTGAAAGCTTTGAGAACCTTGATCAACTGGACCGCGACCTTGTGTTGCTGGAGGATACCCCTGATGACCGCCAGCGGTTATCAAGTGTCTTTCGCACTATTCACACCATTAAGGGCACCTGCGGGTTTCTGGGCTTTCCAATTCTGGAGCACGTCGCTCATGTCGGTGAAAGCCTGCTGGTTCGGCTGCGAGACGGGGAGTTGCTGTTAGATAGCTTAATTACCAATGGCCTTCTGGCAATGGTAGACGCAATTCGAACAATGCTGAATAACGTGGCGCACACAAACAGTGAAGGTGAACATCACTACGTTTCGCTGGTTGAGGAACTCGAGCAACTGCAAACAGGTCAGCGGCGGAATCCGGTGGAGGTGCTTACAGTTGCGGAGCAGGCCGCGTCGGGTACACATCCTGAATGTGGTTCATTCGCAGGGATGGATCAATGTATTCCCGATTCCATTGGCGACATCGAAGCAATGATTGCCGACCTGAGTACGTCGCCCAGTACGGTTCCGAGTTCAAGGAAATCACGAAAGTCCGCCCCAGCCAGGGCGAAGAACGCTTCCAAAGCGAAGGCAACCAGCAAATCGAAGCCAGTTGCCGCGAAAATAAAGCAGTCTTCGGCCAACGAGTCCACAGCTTTCACGGCTGATGTAACAATGGTCAAGCCCCACGCCGCGAAGACGAAAACTGCCACTCAGGTTAGTTTACTCGATTCAAAAGTACTGTCGGCTGCGGTCCCTCCAGATTTGAATCACGACGGAACCACGATTCACAACCGGGACGCCATCGCGACCCGCGTTCCAGCCCATGATACCATTGCGGAGTCAACGGATAAGAGTCAGGCCGTTGCCGAAACAACAGTCCGGCTCGATGTCTCGCTGCTCGACAAGCTGATGAATCTGGTCGGTGAACTGGTGTTGGTTCGGAATCAAATCCTGCAATACAGCCCTTCAACGGAGGATGCGTCATTAATCGCCGCGTCGCAGCGATTAAATCTCATCACCACAGAGCTGCAGGCAGGGGTCATGAAGACTCGCATGCAGCCGATTCAGAACGCATGGGCGAAACTGCCTCGCGTGATTCGCGATGTCTCCATGACGTGCGGGAAGAAGGTGCAGATCAAGATGGAGGGGGCGGAAACGGAACTGGACAAGACGATTCTGGAAGCCATTCGAGATCCGCTGACACATATTGTGCGAAATTCAGTGGATCACGGTATCGAAGCTCCTGAAGTCCGTGTCGCCAAAGGCAAGCCAGCTGAAGGAACATTGCAGCTCCGAGCATTCCACGAGGGCGGACAGGTCAACATCGAAATCAGCGACGATGGTGGAGGCATTAATCTGGAGAGAGTCAGGCAAAAGGCCATCAGCCAAAATCTGATTACGCTGGATCAGGCCGCTGCGATGTCCGAACGCGAATTGTTGAACCTGATCTTGCTGCCGGGATTCTCGACAGCAGCGACGGTTACCAACGTTTCGGGGCGTGGTGTTGGGATGGATGTGGTCAAAACCAACATCGACAAGATCGGTGGGACGCTCGAAATTCACAGTGTACTCGGCCAGGGTACAACGTTGCGAATTAAGATTCCACTGACGCTCGCCATTGTGCCCGCGCTGATGATCACTTGCGGCGACGATCGCTACGCGATTCCACAGAATAATCTCGTGGAACTTGTCCGACTGGAAGGTGACAGAGTGCGGCGAGACATTGAGCACATCCACGATGTGCCGGTGTACCGTTTGCGGGGTAATTTGCTGCCACTGCTGTATCTTGACGAACAACTGGAACTGAAGTCGGCACGTTCCAGAGCTCAGCTGAGTGAAGACTGCGCGGTCAACATTGTTGTTTTGAATGCAGAAAATCGGCAGTTCGGGTTAGTCGTGGACGGCATCAATGACACCCAGGAAATCGTTGTTAAGCCGCTCGGCCAGGATTTGAAGGAGATCTCTGCATTCGCTGGCGTCACGATTCTGGGGGATGGCGCTGTCGCACTGATTCTGGATGTACAAGGTATCGCTAAACGAGCACGAGTCGTCTCTGAAACGCATGACCGTCACAAAGCCCAGTCGAGCGCAGCAGCGGCAGACACAGGCGATGTCAAGCAGACGTTGTTGCTGCTGGGACTTGGGCGTACGGTAGAACGCAGAATGGCGATTCCTTTGTCAATTGTCGCACGTCTGGAAGAAATCGCAATTAATTCCATTGAACAGGCAGACGGCCAGCAAGTTGTGCAATATGGAAATGTCATCATGCCGTTGATCTTCCTGAGGGACATTTTAAATCCAAATCTATCGAACGTCGATACCATGGGTGTGCAGCCATCTGATGCGGACACCTCTGAAAAGCTGCAGGTTGTTGTTTACTGCGAGAATGGTCGCAGTGTCGGTCTGGTGGTGGACCGAATTCTCGATATCGTCGAAACCTCGTTGACAATCCACCACACCTCCAAACGTGTTGGCGTGCTGGGTTCAGCCGTCATTCAGGAACGTGTGACTGACCTGCTGGACATTCAAAAGTTGATTTCGGCAACCAACCAGGATGTCTTTGCACCACGGCCAACGACATTGGTGATCTGAATCCAGTGATCCCGCACTTTCTGTTGACCAGTGCCCGCCGCACGAGATGTTCCAGGCGGAACGCTCCGTCATCGTGGCGGCCTGGTCACTGGATGACTCCTGAAGTATCCCTTTCGCTGAATATAGGATTTGAAACATGTCCAACATTCGTCAGCTTTGTACCTTCTTTCTGGACAACCTCTACTTTGGGGTGGACGTCCAAAAAGTTCAGGAAGTTATTAGGTACCAGAAGATGACCCGTGTGCCTCTGGCACCACCGGTCGTACGGGGCCTGATTAATCTTCGTGGCCAGATCGTCAAGGCCATCGATATGCGACGTCGACTGGATATGCCAGCGCTTCCTGCTGATCAGCTGCCAATGAATGTGGTGATTCGCACCGACGATGGGCCCGTCAGCCTTCTGGTCGATGAAATTGGTGACGTGTTGGAAATCGATGAGGAATCGCTTGAGTGTCCTCCTGAAACGTTACGAGGCCCAGCCCGGGATCTGATTCAGGGGGCATACAAGCTCAACGGCCGGTTGTTGCTGACTCTCAACAGTGACCGAGCAGTGAGTGTTGCTGCATCCTATCGTGAATTGTAACGATCCATGATTCGGCACTTTGACAAGTCTTCGGGTTTACCAATCAGCCGGAACGCGCTGGCGTCCGGTTTCATCGAGTGCCATTGGGCGGAATCCTCGCCGGACTGGGGGGATGGGCTTGCCCTCTCCGGCGGAATTTGAGGGCCTTGCGGTGTTGCAAAAATAGGCAGGCAGAGCTAAAAGCATGACCGGGATCTCGTCCGATCTTCCGATAAAAGACTCCGAAGAAAGCGTTGCATTTGCATCGAAAGATCAGATTCTGGGAACCCTTCGAGATTGAGAGCGAAATGCCAGCGAGGCCTAACCAGCGAACGCCTGAGTTGCAGCACGATCCGGCTTACAGGAAGCACATTATTGCGTCCTTGCAAGAGCCATTCGTGGTCCTCGACAAAATTCCGCGCGTCTGCAGGGCCAACACCGCATCCTACTTGGGCTTCCACGTCGCCGACGAAGAGCGCCGCCAGCCGGTCGAGAGTCCCACCGTCCGGGCCTTGCCGGGCGGCGGGCTCAGCGGGCTGAAGACCCGGACGTTGGTGTGTCGCCCATGACCACAGTTTCTCCCGCGCTGGAAGATCTGACCAGGCGAATACTCAATTTAGAGGCGGCACGCACCAAATCGACCGAAACTCAGGTCGATGTCGTGGTGCAGATCTGTGCGACGCTGCAGGCACCCCTCTCACGACTCACGGGGCGGGCGGGCTTTTCGTCTCTTTTGTCCCGCGCTCTGGTTCTGGCCAAGGCGGAAGTTCCTGCGATCAGCGCGGTGCAAATCCAGCCCGACGGGTCTTTGGCGGGATTCGATGAGATCCAACAAGACCACGCGGGGACATTAGAGCAGGGACGTGTGGCCCTCGTGGCCAACTTGCTGGGACTATTAGCGACCTTCATTGGCGAATCTCTGACTCGGCAGCTCGCTCAGGATGCGTGGCCGGACGCATTCATCGAGAAAACGGATTTCAAAGAGGAAGAAAAACCATGAGCTCGCAGGACAAAGTCATTATTCAAAAACTGCCGACCGGTGTGCCGGGTCTCGATGAAATTTTGGGCGGTGGGCTGCCGGAGTACTCATTCAACATCATCGCAGGGGCTCCCGGCAGCGGGAAGACCACGCTGGCGCATCAGATCATGTTCGCCAATGCCACGCCCGAGCGGCCCGCCATTTACTTTACCGTACTGGGCGAACCGGCGATCAAGATGCTGCGTTATCAGCAGCAGTATGCGTTCTTCGACCAGGCCAAGCTGATTACCGCGATTCGCTTTATCAACCTCAGTCAGGTAGTGTTGGAAGGCGACCTCAACGCAGTCCTGGAAGAGATCGTTCGCGAGGTCGAGGCCGCCAATCCCGCACTCGTCCTGGTGGACTCGTTCCGGACAGTCGTGCGGAAGTCCCAGGGTGGCGTCGGCGATATCGAACTGCAAGGGTTCATCCAGCGATTAGCCCTGCACCTGGCGAGCTGGCAAGCGACCACTTTCCTGATCGGCGAATACGTCGAGGGCGAGATTCGCGACAACCCCGTCTTCACCGTGGCCGACGGATTACTCTGGCTCTCCCAGCAGACGGAGCGAAACTCCGTCGTGCGGAAGTTGCAGGTCGTGAAGTTGCGCGGGCAGGGCTCCGTGCCCGGGTTGCACACCGTTCGCATTTCCGAGGAGGGGCTGCAAACGTTCCCGCGCACCTTCGGCCTCACCGGAAAAGGCGAAAAGCCCAAAGGCCTACGGCGTTTGTCCACCGGCATCGCCAAGTTCGATGAACTCCTGCATGGCGGCATCCCCGAAGGCGACAGCGTGCTGATGGCCGGGCCTTCCGGCGCGGGCAAGTCAATCATCGCCACGCAGTTCATCGCCGAGGGCCTCAAGCAGGGCGAACCGGGCATCGTCGCCATCTTCGAGGAGAGGCCCAACCAGTACGTGCGCCGGGCCAACTCGTTCGGCTTCGATTTCGACACGCCGCAGAAGAATGGCCAGCTCGAAATCATCTACCTGCGCCCGCTGGATCTGTCGGTGGATGAAACCGTCTACGAGATCGTGGACAAGGTCAAGAAGATCGGTGCCAAGCGGCTGGTCATCGACTCGCTGGCGGGCTTCGAGATGGCCCTGGCGCCTGATTTCCGCACCGACTTCCGCGAGTCGCTTTATCGCATGATCGTCGCCCTCACCCGGATGGGCGTGACGATCATCAGCACCGTCGAGATCGAAGACGTGTTCACCGCGATGGCCCTGAGCAACTTCGTCATCTCGTTCCTGGCGGATGACATCGTGCGCCTGCGTTACGTTTCGATCAACGGCCAGCTCCGCCGCATGCTGCTGGTGGTCAAGATGCGCGGCGGCGCGCACAGCATCGACATGAACGAATACCAGGTCACCGACAAGGGCATCGTCATCGGCGAACCGTTGCGCGGCTACCGCGGCCTCATCACCGGCATCCCTGGACCCTGGAAAGCCGAGTCCGCGCAGATCCAAGAGCGGTCGGACGAGTCGCCAACGTAATGAAAGGAGTAGCTCATGCGCGATGAAACAGGAGCAGTCGCGGGAGGACCGATGTTCGAGCTTCCGCAGCTCTGCCGGTACTTTTCCGAGCTTTCTCCCCAGCCGATGGTCGCCGTGGAGGGAACGACCCACATCGTGCGCTACGTCAACGACGCCTTCGCACTTCTCGTGGGGACCAGGAGGGCCGACTTGATCGGCCGTCCTTTCTGCGAGGCCGTGCCGGAAGGTGAGGACAACGGGTGCGTCGCACTGCTGGATCGCGTTTACTTCACAGGAAAGTCCGAGAAATTAGTCGAACAGCATCATACGAGTCGAACGCCGCCGGCATACTGGACGTACGCGGTCTGGGCGATGCTCGGACTCGACGACCGTCCGCTCGGAGTCATCATCCAGGTGACGGCCGTGACGGAAACGGCGATCTTTCGCAAGCAAGTCACGCAGATGAACGAGGCCCTCGTCCTCTCCTCGGTCCGTCAACACCAGCTCACGGCAACGGCGGACGACCTGAACGTATCGCTCAAGGCGTCCGAAGTCGAGTATCGGCGGCTCTTCGAAACTTCTGAGGAACAGGCTTCGGTGCTTAGCGACCTGCACCGCCGCAAGGATGAGTTCCTGGCCATGCTGAGTCACGAACTTCGCAACCCGCTGACCCCCATCGCCAACGCCGCGCAACTTCTGCGTCTGCAGCTGGATGAATCCCCGCTCCAACAACAGGCCCGTACCATTATCGAACGTCAGGTCGGGCAAATGACCCGTTTGATCGATGACTTGATGGAAGTGTCCCGCATAACCAGCGGACGGATTCACCTGCAACGAGAGCGACTGGACCTGCGGAGAATCGTCGAACGTGCCAGGGAGTCGGTTGACCCGTTGGTGGTTGAACATCAGCATGTCCTCACCTTGCGACTCCCGCCGGACCCCGTGTGGTTGAACGCCGATGCGACTCGCCTGGAACAGGTGTTGGTGAACCTGCTCAACAACGCCGCCAAATACAGCGACGATCACAGTCACATTTGGCTGGGGCTGGAACAAGAGGGAGCCGAAGCGGTGCTGCGGGTACATGATTCCGGCATCGGCATCGCGCCCCATGTCCTGCCGCGCATCTTCGATCTATTCACGCAGGCGGAACGGACTCTGGACCGCTCGCAAGGCGGCCTGGGCATCGGACTGGCGCTGGTGAAAGAACTCGTGACCATGCACGGCGGCACGGTGGAAGCGATAAGTGCTTTGGGACAAGGGAGTGAGTTCGTCGTTCGATTGCCGATTTTCGATTGCCGATTGCCGATTGCCGATGGAATCGAAGGAAGAGGATACCAATCGAAATTCGGCAATCGAAATTCGAAAATCCCTCCGGGTCCTGGTGGTAGACGACAACGTGGATGCGGCTCAGAGCCTGGCACAGTTGTTGGAGGCGTATGGGCATGAAGTGCGGACGGCCTACACCGGCCCGACCGCCTTGGCAACGGCCAGCGAATACAACCCGGACGTGATGTTACTCGACATCGGATTGCCGGAACTCGATGGCTTTCAGGTGGCGAAGCGGATCCGCCAACAGACCACGCACAACCACACGGTACTTGTCGCCTTGACCGGATATGGACTGGAAGCCGACCGTCAGCGGTCGAATGAGGCTGGCTTTGATCACCATTTGGTCAAGCCTGCCAGCTTCGACGATGTCCTGCAAATCCTGGCGGCAGTCTCAGCATCACCATCACGATGAGATCAAAAGGGTCCATCCCAAAACAAAGAGGCCTGACCGTTTGACGATTCGAGTCCGCACTTCAGGCTAGTGGTCTGTCACGCGTTAAATTTAGGGTTGAGCATTGCTTGTACGACGGACTTCCAGTCCGTCGGCGGTAACCTTTGTCGGAACAGCCTGCGATAGGTCGTGTGCAAAATGGTGGAGAATGTAGAACAGGTTTTTCAACCACGAAAGGCACGAAATTGACGAAAGGAATCGCCGGGAAAAGAGAAGAGGAAGTGAATCGCGATTTTGTTTCAATTGTTCTGACTGGCGTTCTTTGTGCATTGCCACTTTTTCGTGTCTTCCGTGCCTTTCGTGGTTCCAACCTGCGATTCAATAGTCTTTACGTTTGGTAGCCTCACGACGCCAGTTGTTGCGTACAAGATTGGAATGCCGAAGACAATTATTCAACCACGAAAGGCACGAAAATCACGAAAGGAAGCGCAGGAAGAAAAAGAGTGAAAAGAGAGGTGATTTTGCTGCCGCTCGTCTGACCTGGGGCCTTCTGTGCTTTGCGACGTTTTCGTGCCTTTCGTAGTTTCAACTGCTTTTAATGGGTTGCTTAATTCCTGCATGCCGTGGTCAAAAGACAATGCGTTCGTGCTGAATTTTGGGGTGGAAGCCGAAGTTGATCAGGAGTCCCAGCCGGAGACCTGTGGCCCGAAGGTAGTTGTGAACCTGAGCACGATGTTCATCGTTAAGCTCTTTCACAGCCTTTAGTTCGACAATGATCTTGTCGAACAGGACAAAATCGGGAATGAACTTCAGTTTGAGCGGACGTCCTTTGTACGACAGTTGCAATTGTGTCTGTGCCGAGTAAGGCAGGTTCATCAGTTCAAACTGAATCTCAAGACATTCCTGGTAGACCGGCTCTACAAACCCACAGCCTTTCTCCTTGTAGACCTCGAAACACGCGCCGATGATTTGATAGCTCTCTTCTTTGTAAAGCAGATCCATCGAAGGGCTCCGGGAGTGCAGGAACGGCGTCACAACTTCTGTCACGGATTCTATCCGGCCGTCGTTCAACTTTGCGACTCTTTCGCGGATTTCGAAGTTCAAATCGCCTATTGATAACGAAGCTTCAGGGGCATTGATTTTAACCACGAAAGGCACGGAAATTACGAAAGGAAACACAGGCAGTGGTGATAAATGCAAAACCACTTTGTGCTTTGCGACTCTTTCGTGTATTTCGTGCCTTCCGTGGTTCTCAATGTCTTCGAACTGATCAAGTCAAGGGACCCGGTTTTAACCACGAAAGGCACGGAAATTACGA
>Ga0105050_10007438_pt1 | contig 13084 bp, 13 predicted proteins | sample FRY01_FD_78088 | JGI IMG/M metagenome (GOLD analysis project Ga0105050, IMG submission 78088) | Freshwater microbial communities from Lake Fryxell liftoff mats and glacier meltwater in Antarctica - FRY-01 | ecosystem: Environmental > Aquatic > Freshwater > Ice > Glacier meltwater ... | reverse complement strand
TCGCTGGGCTGGGTGCTGCTGTTTTTCAAACTGCGTTTTGTCAAGACTGGCCAGCAGTACTGGATGGACGCCTACCAGTTCTGGGTGAAAATTTTTGCGCTGACCTTTGCGCTTGGCGTGGTCAGCGGCATCACCATGAGTTTTCAGTTTGGTACCAACTGGCCGGGCTACATGGAAAAAGTCGGCAACATCGCCGGGCCGCTGCTGGCCTACGAAGTGCTCACGGCCTTTTTCCTCGAAGCCACCATGCTCGGCGTGATGCTGTTTGCGCGTGAGCGTGTCAGTGAGCGCATGCATACCACTGCCACGCTGCTGGTGGCGGGTGGCACCACACTGTCGGCTTTCTGGATCCTCGCGCTCAACTCCTGGATGCACACGCCCGCCGGCTTCGAGATGATCAACGGCCAGGCCCATGTGACCAGCTGGCTTGAAGTGATTTTCAACCCCTCGTTTCCCTACCGCTTCACACACATGATGCTGGCCTCGGGGCTGACGGTGGCGTTTCTGGTGGCGGGTATCTCGGCTTACCGCTGGCTGCGCGACGACCGCAGCGCAGAAGTGATGACCAGCCTGAAGACCGGCATCTACCTGGCTGCGATATTGATCCCGCTGCAGATCATCGCGGGTGACCTGCACGGCCTGAACACGATGGAGCACCAGCCGGCCAAGCTGGCGGCGATGGAGGGTATCTGGAAAACGCAAAAGGGTGCACCGGCCGTCCTGTTTGCGCTGCCTGACGAAAAAACAAAGGAAAACCGCTATGAGATTGCCATCCCCAAGCTGGCGTCGCTGTACCTGACCCATTCGCTGGACGGCGAGGTCAAGGGGCTGGACCAGTTTGAGGGCAAACATCCGCCGGTGGCACCGGTTTTCTGGGCCTTTCGCATCATGGTTGGCATGGGCCTGTTGATGCTGGCTGTGAGCTGGGCCGCGACCTGGCAGCTTGCCCCGTGGAAAAAACGAGCCCCCACGCTCCCCCCTGCGGGTGGTTCGCTGCCCCCCGGGGGGGCGCTGCGCCTGCAGCCCGGCGAAGCCGGTTCCGCGGCCCCGGCTGAAAAAATCGGAGCCTCCGCGGTTGTTGCTTCACGCGCTACGCCGCCGGATTCGGGCCCACGGGAGCTGAAGCGCTGGCAACTGCGCATGCTGGTGGCCATGACGTTTGCGGGCTGGGTCGCGCTGATCGCCGGCTGGTATGTCACCGAGATCGGCCGCCAGCCCTGGCTGGTGACCGGTGTGTTGACCTCGGCTGAGGCGGCCTCCCAGGTGCCGGCACCGCGTATTGCGCTGACGCTGGCGCTGTACCTCACGCTGTATGCGGCGCTGATTGTTGCCTATGTCTCGGTGGTGTTTTATCTGGCGCGTCACAAGAAACAAGCCGACAAGCCCTTTGGCGACGACCACACCGCCGGCGACACCGAAAAGGAAATCAACGTCGTCAACTACCCGGAAAAAGAAGGAGGCGCCCATGCTTGACCTTGCTCCTGACCTGACGCAGGCCGCCGGCTGGATGCCGATTGTTTTCTTGGTGGTCATGGGCCTGGCGATGCTGGCCTATGTGATTCTTGACGGTTACGACCTGGGCGTCGGCGTGCTGATGCGCCGTGCCAGCGACGACGACAAGGACAGCATGATTGCCAGCATTGGTCCCTTCTGGGATGCCAACGAAACCTGGCTGGTGCTTGGCGTGGGGATTTTGCTGACGGTGTTTCCGATGGCGCACGGCGTGATTCTGGGTGCGCTGTACTTGCCGGTGGCCTTCCTGCTGATTGGCCTGACGCTGCGCGGTGTCGCCTTTGACTTTCGGGTCAAGGCGCGGGCGGCGCACAAGCCGCTCTGGAACCGCCTGTTCTACAGTGGCTCGCTGCTGGCGAGCTGGTCCCAGGGCTATATGTTGGGTTCGCTGATCACGGGTTTTGCATCCACGTGGTGGATCATTCTGTTCAACACCGTCATCGGTGCGGCGCTGGTGGCGGCCTATTGCCTGTTGGGCGCGGGTTGGCTCATCATCAAGTCCGAGGGCGATTTGCAGCTCCAGGCGGTGCGCTGGGCGCGCGGCAGCCTGTGGTTCACCATGGCTGGCGTGGCGGCCATCTCGGTGGCGACGCCGCTTGTCAGCCCGCTCATTTTTGCCAAGTGGTTTTCGTTTCCGAACATCGTGCTGCTGATACCGATTCCTGTGGCCACGGCGGTGTTGTTCGCGGTGATGTACCGCAGCCTGCAGCGCTTGCCGGTGCGCCTGGGTCAGGGCAACGAGTACGGCGCCTGGGTGCCCTTCGGCGCCACCGTGGGCGTGTTTCTGCTGGCGTTTTACGGACTGGCTTACAGCTTGTTTCCATGGTTGGTGATAGACCGCATCACTATCTGGCAGGCTGCGACGGCGCCAGCAGCCATGGGCGTGATCCTGGTCGGCGCCGCGCTGGTGCTGCCCATGATCATCGGCTACACGGTGTTTGCCTACCGGGTGTTCTGGGGCAAGAGCACAGCGCTGAAGTATTAGGTGGAAAGCCTCTGGGGGCTATAAAATCCGGCTTTTTCACCATTGCAATCATGCGAGCGCAGAGCATTTACAAGGCTTCCCTGCAGGCGGCTGGCGAACTGACGGCAGACCAGCGGCAACTGGCCGAGCAAAAATTCATTGAAGTGCTTGAGCATGTGCTCGGCGGAGCGTCTGCGGTCTGCGGCGCTTATGTGGAGTGGTTGGCCGTGCGGTCACTGCGCGCGGAAAACCCGAACGACGCCCGTTCCTCCGAGGAACTTCACGCGGTGGCCCGCTGGGAGCATGCAGCCGACCACGCCACTCGGGCGGTTTTCAGGCAGATGAAGATCGCGACCCAGAACGCATTTTTTGAGCTGCATATCTGGAATTCGCGCACCCGCTGAGTTGCACGCGCCTCGCGCCCTCCGGGGCAGAGAGGTACACCCAGTGAACGGCTCTGGGGGTTCTTGCCTACCTTTCGTCGTAGCTGATGGAAACGCTTTCGCTCAGTGGCCTCGCCTGGCAGCTCAGTACAAAGCCTTTTTTCACTTCCCAGTCTTCCAGCGTGAAGTTTTTCTCCATGGCCACCTGGCCCGACAGCACCCTCGCGCGGCAGGTGCAGCAGACGCCGCCCCTGCAGCTGTAGGGCAGGTCCAGGCCCGCTGTCAGCGCGACGTCGAGCACGCGTTCATGCGCAAACATGCGCAGCTCATGCGCCTTGCCGTCAAGTTGCACGGACAGGCGGATGGTGCCGGTTGCGCTTTCGGATTTCAAGCCATTTTTGCCCCCAGCCCTTTCCCGCCGGTCGCTAGGTGCTCCTGAATTAATAGCATTGGTGGGCGGGCTGGCGGTGGTGAACCGTTCGCTGTGGATGCGTTCGCGTGGCACGCCAGCCGCCAGCAAGGCTTGTTCGCAGCCTTCGATCATCGCCTCCGGCCCGCAGATAAAAGTCTCGCCGATGCTGTCAGCCGGGATCAGGCCGGCCAGCAGCTCGCTCACCTTGGCTGTGTCGAGTCTGCCATTAAACAGTGCAACTTCCTGGGCCTGGCGTGACAGCAGGTGAATCAGGCTCAGACGCGCCGGGTAGCGGTCTTTCAGGTCCTGCAGTGCTTCGTTGAACAGGATGGAACTGCTGCGCTGGTTGCAATACACCAGCGTGAAGGTGGCGTCAGCCTCGCCGGCCAGTGTGCTGGCAATGATGGACAGCAGCGGCGTGATGCCCGAGCCCGCTGCCCAGCCCACGCGGTGCACCGCGCCGCTCAGGCGCGGCGTGAAGCGGCCCTCGGGCGGCATCACGTCCAGCGTGTCACCAGCCTGCAAGCGGGTGGCCCAGTTGGAAAAAACGCCGCCGTCGACCGGCTTGATGCCGACTTCCATCTCATGCGTCTCTGCCAGGTTCTGGGTGCTGCTGCAGATCGAATAGCTGCGGCGCACTGGCTCACCGTTGATCTGCGCCTTGAGTGTGAGGAACTGCCCCGGTGTGAAGGCATACAGGTCGCGCAGCTCGGGTGGAATCGCAAAACTGAGAGCAACGGCACCAGCGGCTTCCGGCGTGACTCGCTGGATGGTTAACGGATGAAAGTGAGGAACGGACATAGGTGAGTCTCAGTGATAGCCGCATTGCAGCGCCGTGTGCGAAGTGACGAGCGTGGGGGTTTTCTCTTTGCCAGCCGGGGCCGCGGGTCCGGCTTTGCCGGCCCGCAGGCGCAGCGGCCCCCTCGGGGGGGCCGCGCATTACACGAAGTGACAAACGTGGGGGCCACGGTTTTTCCGCCGGGCCGCCCCAAGGAAAAATGCGCCCCCTCAGGGGGCAGCGAAGTACGCGAAGCGACGAGCGTGGGGGCCATTTAATAAGGTTTGAAGTAGTCAAACGGCTCCAGGCAGTCCAGACACTTGTACAGGGCCTTGCAGGCGGTGGAGCCAAAGTGCGAGGTTTCGGTGGTGTTGACCGAGCCGCATTGCGGGCAGGTGACCGCATCAACAGCAGCCTTGTGGGGCGCAAAGCGGATCACCTTGTCGCTACCGGGTGCGGTGGTGTGCGGCGGCGCAATGCCGTAGCTGCGCAGCTTTTCTTTGGTGGCCGCGCTGATCCAGTCGGTGGTCCAGGCAGGCGCCAGCTGGATGCTGATGCGCGCACTGATGTGCTGCTGTGCCAGGGCTGTGCGGATGTCATCCTCAATCTGCCCCATAGCCGGGCAGCCGCTGTAGGTGGGCGTGATGATGATTTCCACACCGGTGCTGGTCTGGCGGACATCGCGCAGTATGCCCAGTTCGCGGATCGACACAACAGGGATCTCGGGGTCGGGCACAGCGTCCAGCGCGTCCCAGATCGCTTGCAGGGTGTTCACCACATCACCTTGTCACCAACGCGCCTGGGGGTGGGCACGCGCCAGGCTCTGCATCTCGGCCAGCAACGGCGCCAGGTGCTCGCTGTGCTGGCCGTTTTTGCCGTGTGCCGGTTTGGCCATGACACACGGGCGTTGCAGGCCGGCTTCTTCCAGAGCGTCGTTGACCAGGTCGTCCCAGCGGGTTTGCAGCGTTGCCATCCCAGCAGCAGTCTCTGAGCTTGCTATGTGATTGATAGCTGCTTGCGCCCAGTACTCCTGGGTGTATGGCATTAAATGGCTCACAGCCGACTGGCTGCGGGCATGCGACTCAGCGCTACCGTCACCGAGGCGCACCAGCCAGTCGCGCGAGTGGCGAAAGTGGTAACGCACCTCTTTGAGTGACTTGCCGGCAATCGCCGCAAGTTGCGGATCTGTCGATGTTTGCAGGGCCTCCCACAGCAGCAGCATCAGTGCGCTGTAGAAAAAGTTGCGGGTGATGGTGCTGGCGTAATCCAGCGCTGACTCTTCTGAACCTGTTGCCTCTGACGAGTGGGGCAGTTCGAGCAGGGTGTAGTTGCGAAAGGCCGCCGCATCGCGAAAGTAAGCGAGAGAGTCTTCCGTTGCGTCATCACCCGCCACCGCAGCCGCGTGCTGGTACAACATGCGCGCCTGACCGATCAGGTCCAGGCTCATGTTGGCCAGTGCGATGTCTTCTTCAAGTACCGGCCCGTTGCCGCACCACTCGGCATTGCGTTGGCCCAGCACCAGTGCGTTGTCGGCCAGGTGCAGCAGGTAGTCCAGCGGCGCGGTGACAGGTGTTGCCAGCGCAGCCATCACATGTGGCCCACTTCATCGGGAATCTCGTAGAAGGTCGGATGCCGGTAAATCTTGTCCGCCATGGGCTCAAAAAACGCGGGTTTGTCGTCTGGCTCGCTGGCGGTGATGGTGTTGGACGGCACGACCCAGATACTCACGCCTTCCTGGCGCCGGGTGTAAACATCGCGCGCCATTTGCAGTGCCTGTTGCGCGTCAGTGGCATGCAGGCTGCCGCAGTGTTTGTGCTCCAGACCCTGTTTGGAGCGCAAAAATACTTCCCAAAGAGGCCAGTCGTTTTGCCTGACTCCCTCTCCCGCTGGGAGAGGGTTGGGGTGAGGGCTCTTCGTCATGCCGCCTCCTTCAGCGCCCGTGCGCGCTGTTTCGACGCATGGGCCTGCGCTGCATCACGCACCCACTGGCCGTCTTCATGCGCCTTCACGCGATTGGCCAGGCGCTCCTTGTTGCAGGGACCGTTGCCGTTGACCACGGCCCAGAAATCGTCCCAGTCAATCGCGCCGTAATCGTGCTTCTGGCGTTCTTCGTTCCATGTCAGATCGGGGTCGGGCAGGGTGACGCCCAGAACAGCCGCCTGCGGCACGGTGGCATCGACAAACTTCTGGCGCAGGTCGTCGTTGGAGATGCGCTTGATGCCCCAGCGCATGCCCTGCGCGCCGTTGGTGCTGTCGGCATCGGGCGGGCCGAACATCGCCAGTACCGGCCACCACCAGCGGTTCACCGCGTCCTGCACCATGGCGCGTTGTTCGGGCGTGCCCTGCATCTGCACCATCAGGCTTTCAAAGCCCTGGCGCTGGTGAAAACTTTCTTCCTTGCAGATGCGGATCATCGCGCGCGCATACGGCCCGTACGAGCAGCGGCAGATCGGCACCTGGTTCATGATGGCTGCGCCATCAACGAGCCAGCCGATCACGCCGACATCGGCCCATTGCAGCGTCGGGTAGTTGAAGATCGAGCTGTACTTGGCCTTGCCGCTGTGCAGCGCGTCCAGCAGGGTGTCGCGGCCTACGCCCAGAGTCTCGGCGGCCGAATACAGGTAGAGGCCGTGGCCGCCTTCGTCCTGCACCTTGGCCAGCAAAATCGCCTTGCGTTTGAGCGAGGGTGCGCGCGAGATCCATTGGCCTTCGGGCTGCATGCCGATGATCTCGCTGTGGGCATGCTGGCTGATCTGACGCACCAGGGTGCGGCGGTAGGCCTCGGGCATCCAGTCCTGCGGTTCGATCTTCTGGTCGGCGTCGATTTTTTCGTCGAAACGGGTCTGCAGCGCGTCGGGTGCGGCCGGCACGGCCGCCAGCGCTGGCGCCGACCCATCGGGCACGTCAAGGGATTGGGTGTACACGGCTTGTCTCCTGTCGCGGGCTCGCTGAAAAAGCGATGTGCCGCCAGTATATCAATTAACCGACCGATCGGTCGGTTAATTATCGACCAAGGTGGCGGATGCCTGTATCAGACGGCCCGCGCCAGATCCGCCAGTAGGGCGTCGGCCGAGGCGTAACGTGCTTGCGGGTCCTTGGCCATCAGCTTGTTGACGATGGGCTGCAGCGCCGCATGGGCCGGCGGTAGGGCCGGGGTTTCGGCATGCAGGTGTTTGGCCAGCAGCAACTCCAGCGACTCCGCGACAAAGGGGCGCTGGCCGGCCAGCATCTCGAAAAACATCACGCCCAGGCTGTAAAGATCTGAACTTGCAGTGACGTCCCGACCGCCCGCCTGCTCGGGGCTCATGTAATACGGTGTCCCCACCACATCGCCGTGCCGGGTCTGGGTCAGGCCCAGGCTGTCGGCCAGCAGCATGGACTTGGCGATGCCGAAGTCGGCGAGCGCCACCGATCCGTCGCTGCGCAGCATGACGTTCTCCGGCTTCACGTCGCGATGCACGATGCCTTGCTGGTGGATGGCCGACAGCGCCTGGGCAATGTGTTGCACCACCGTCAGCGCCCGCTCGCGTGTCATGCCGGAGCCGAGCAGCGCGCGCATGTCGCCGCGCTCGAAGTACTCCATCGCGATATAGGCGTGGTCGTCGGTGAAGCCCTGGTCGTGAATACGAATGACATGCGGGTGGTCGATCCTGCACAGCAGCGCGTATTCCTGGATGAAACGCACCAGGTGCTCTGACGCCCCCTTGCCGCGCGAGTCCAGCACTTTGAGCACAATGGGCAACCCGTCGCTTTCGCGCTCAGCCAGGTAAACCTCGGTCATGCCGCCCGCGCCTATCTTGCGCGTGACGCGGTAGCCTTTCAGGCGTATCGGCTCGGCATCCGCGTCAAAACGCAGGGACTTGATGGCCGCCAGCTTGGACTGCAGCGCGTCCTTGACGGCGCGTGCCGTGATGTCGGAGTTGCTTCGGACCGCGGCGCTGACCTCGTCGGCGCGCTCCGTCAGGCTGGCCATGCCGTGGATTTTGTCGTCGAGCTGCGTGGTGAGTCCGGTGATCTCGATCACATCGAGGTTGGCGTACCTGCCGCGCACGGCCACGCTGTCGCGTGTGCCGGTCTGGATGCCTGCGCCGGCCTGCGCCAGCACGCTGCTGCTGGCCAGCACGGTCCAGCCGCGCTCGCGGGTGGTCGCCTCCAGGCGCGCCGCCAGCTTCACCGTGTCGCCCACTGGCGTCAGGTCCTGGCTGTCGCCGGCGCCCATGCGGCACAGGCTGACCTCTCCGCCATGCAGGCCCACACCGATGGCAAACGGCGGCAGGCCGCGTGCCGGGAAACGCTGTTCCAGCCAGGCACGAAATTCATGGGTCGCCAACGCCATGGCCAGTGCGGCGGAGATGGCGCGGCGCGGCGCCGGCAGCGGCGAGCTGCCAGGCGTGTCGGTAAACACGGCCATCAGGCTATCGCCCACAAACGTCAGGTGGTGGCCGCCGTTTTTCAGCACTGGCTGGCAGGCCCGGTCGAAATACTCGGTCAGCAACTGCGACACCTCAGCGGCGTCGAGTTTTTCGGCCAGGGAGGTGAAGTTGCGGATGGTGGAGACCAGCACGGTGGCCTCCAGCGCGTGGCCGGTGTCGCTGCCGGCCACCGGCACCGGCACGGCAAAGGCGCCGGCCTGGCGACCGCCTATGTTGTCGGCGAACGAAGCGCGCAGCCGCGTTTCGAGTGCGGTCAGGCCTGAGTTGATGTGTTCTTCGACACGGGTTTTTTTGCGGATCTGCGCGTCGACAGCGTCCAGCAGTTCGCTGCGGGTGAAGGGTTTGGACAGGTAGTCGTCGGCGCCCGTGGTCATGCCGCGGCGCATGCTGGCGCGGTCGTCCAGTGCGGTCAGCAGCACAAAAGGTGTGGTTGCCAGCGCGGTATCGGCGCGCACCGCTGCCAGCAGCGCAAAGCCGTCCATGCCGGGCATGTTCACGTCCGAGATGATCAGGTCGGGCGCGCGGGTCTGCGCCTGCGCCAGGCCGGCCTGGCCGTCGCTGGCGCCCAGCGCGTCAAAACCTTCCAGGCCCAGGAGGCGGACGATGTTATTGCGAATCGCATCGTCGTCTTCCACCACCAGAATCACAGCCATGGCCCCGTCCTGTTGCCGGCTGGTTCAGCCGCCGTGGTCCAGCGTGAAGCCGGCGTTGCGGTCCTGGCCCAGGCGCGTTACCAGCTGCGGCAGGGCTGCCTGGAGTTCGGCCTTGAGGGTGTGCGGCGGGTTGATCACAAACATGCCGCTGGCTGGCAGGCCGGGTCGTTTGACCTCGCCGGCTTCGTCGGTGGTGAGCTTGCTGGACTTGACTGTCAGGGTCGCGTTGAGCCAGGGGCGGCCGGCTTTGGTCGCCAGGGTTTTGAGCTTGCGCGGCAGATCGTGCGCTTCGGGGCGCGGGATGATGGGGTACCAGACCACATAGGTACCGGTGGCAAAACGCTTGACAGCATCCGCCATGCAGCTTGCCACCCGCCCGTAGTCGGTCTTGATTTCGTAACTCGGGTCGCACAGCACCATGGCGCGACGCGCCGGCGGCGGCAAAAAGGTCTTCAGCACCTCAAAACCGTCCTCGCGCGTGACGCTGACCTGCCGACCCACGCCCAGCTGCTCAATGTTGCCGGTGAGCGACTTGAAATCGGTGGGATGCAACTCGAACAGCTTGAGCTTGTCGCGCCCACCCAGGAACTGCTGTGCAATGAAAGGGGAACCAGGGTAAATCTTCAGGTGAGCCAGGTCGCCGGTTTCGGCAAAGGCCGGGTTCAGGCCACGCAGCAGGTCGACGTAGTCTTGCAGGGCTGGCGCCAGCGCCTGACTGGCCGGTGCCTTGCCGCTTCCGCCAGTGGCGTCGGGCTTCAACTTTGCTACAGTTTTTGTAGCTACCGGTGACCGTTTAGCGGGGGCTGAGGGCGGATTTGACGTGGAAAATAACTTGAAAACACCTTCCTGCGCTTCGCCGCTGGTTTCTGTGTAGTCGCCGTCCAGCCGGTACAGCCCGGCACCAGCGTGGGTGTCAATCACCGTCAGCGCCGTGTCTTTCTGGGTCAGGTACTTCATCAACGCGATCAGCGTGGTGTGTTTGAGTACGTCGGCGTGGTTGCCGGCATGGAAGGCGTGGCGATAACTAAACATGGGGCTATGTTAACGGGCGCCGCCAGGGCCGACCCCTGTGTATTGACCGCGAGGGCCAGAAACCCGGCATGGCTACGCTGCCCTTGTGTGTGAAGAACAACGCGCAGATGCAGAACAGCTGCAAATTCCAGGGGTTTCAGGCCTGGTTTTGGCCTTTGGCGGGCCAAGACTGGCGGAATAGGCACCGACTTTGTATAATCTAGGGCTTCGCAGCGATTGGCTGGCCCCGCGGCGAAGCAATATTTCCCACCTAAGAGGTTTCCATCAGAGAAACACCGACCGTGGAAAAGGGCTGCTCAAACCAACTTTTGAAAAGTAAACCATGACAACTTTCAGCGCAAAACCCGCTGACGTGGTGCATGAGTGGTTTGTGATTGACGCGACCGACAAGGTCCTCGGACGAGTAGCCAGCGAAGTTGCTCTCCGTTTGCGCGGCAAACACAAGGCCATTTACACGCCTCACGTCGATACCGGTGACTTCATCGTCATCATCAACGCAGCCCAGCTTCGTGTCACCGGCGCCAAGTCGACCGACAAGATCTACTACCGCCATTCCGGTTATCCCGGCGGTATCTCGGCGACCAATTTCAAGGACATGCAGGCCAAGCACCCAGGCCGCGCCCTCGAAAAAGCCGTCAAGGGCATGCTGCCCAAAGGCCCGCTTGGCTACGCCATGATCAAGAAACTCAAGGTTTACGGTGGCGCAGAGCACCCGCATACCGCCCAACAGCCTAAAGTGCTTGAAATCGCAGGAGCCGCCAAATGATCGGTGATTGGAACAATGGCACCGGCCGCCGCAAATCCAGCGTCGCCCGCGTGTTTATCAAAAAAGGCACGGGCAAGATCACCGTCAACGACAGGGACATTCAGGCCTTTTTCGGCCGCGAAACCTCGATCATGATCTGCAAACAACCGTTGCACCTGACCAACCACGTTGAGACGTTTGACATCATGGTCAACGTCCACGGTGGCGGCGAGTCCGGCCAGGCCGGCGCGATCCGCCACGGCATTACCCGTGCGCTGATCGACTACGACACCACCCTGAAGCCCGCGCTGAGCCAGGCTGGTTTCGTGACCCGTGATGCGCGTGAAGTCGAGCGTAAAAAGGTCGGCTTCCGTTCGGCACGTCGCCGCAAGCAGTTCAGCAAGCGCTAAGACGTTTCTGCTGTCTCCGAAAAAGCCGTCTGGTTTACGCCTGACGGCTTTTTTCATGGTTGTTGCAAGGGACTGCCGGTTGCCGCGGGATGCAAACCCTTACCTGCGCTTTACCGGCGGGCACCAGGGACGGATGGGTTCAGGCCGCATCTGCGTGCACAATGCACCCTCCTGAAGTAAAAACCGCAAGATGAGCCCTTGAAATTTCGCCTGTTTCATCGTCGCCTGACCATCAGTTCCCCGCGCATGGCCATACGCAGTGCCATGCCCTGGCCGCTGCGCTGGGCGATGGGCGCGGTGATGCTTGGGTTTTCTGCCGCCATCGCGCTGTGGACCTTCGAGCTCGGTGTCAGTATTGCCGGGCTCGACAGGGCCGCCAAGCTGGAATTAAGTAAGCTACGCGAAGAAGTCGCCGAGCTCCGCGCCGAGCGCGACAAATCGCAGTCGATCGCCAACATTTCAGGCAGTCTGCTAACCGCCGAAAAAGCCGCGCAGGAAAAGATGATGGGCCAGATCAGGCAACTGGAATCGGACAACCGGCTGCTGCGGGACGATCTGGGCTTTTTTGAAAAGTTGCTGCCAGCCGGGGGTGTTGACAGTGCGACGATCCGTGGCCTTCAGGCTGAAAAACTTTCCGACATGCAGCTCAAGTGGCAGGTGCTGGTGATCCAGCCCGTCAAGGACGCACCGGTCTTCAACGGAAAGCTGGAACTTACATTCAGTGGAACACTGGCCGACAAGCCATGGACCACGGGGCTGTCCGGCGGCGCGCAGGCTTTACAGTTCAAACAGTACCGCCGCGTGGAAGGTGTCCTCGACTTGCCACCCCATGCCGTGGTACAAACGATTACAGCGAAGCTCGTCGAAGGAACTGTCACGCGCTCCGTGCAAGCCATCAAGTTGTAGTGTTGTCAGGAATTCCCCATGTTCGGAAAAAAAGCCCAGCCCTCCATTCGCAGCCTGATTGCCCAGGGCAGCTGCATTGAGGGCAACCTCAAGTTCACCGACGGCCTGCGCATCGACGGCGAAGTGATTGGTAACATCCGGGCCAATGAAGGCAGCCCCAGCATTCTGGTAATCAGCGAGTCTGCCTGTGTCACTGGCCATATCCATGCCGACCACGTCATCATCAATGGGCGGGTGATGGGCCCGGTACATGCCACAGAACTGCTCGAATTGCAGCCCAAGGCCAAAATACAGGGCGATGTGGCCTACAAGGCGCTTGAAATGCACCAGGGCGCCATCATCTTTGGTCAGTTGCGGCCCACCGACCATGAGGTCAGCGACAAGCCGCTCCTGAAGCTTGCGGCCAACAACGTTGAAAAATCCCGCGATGAAGTCACCAACAGCGGTTTTGGCCGGCTCTAAGCCAGCGCAGCCCTTGTGGTTGATGGACTTGCTGTACGATGGCCTGAACGATTTGTGAAGAACGGAGCCTCCCATGAGTGCAGTAGCTGAAAACATCCAGACAGAAATGCCCGACCCATTTGTCTTTACCGACAGTGCGGCTGCCAAAGTGGCAGACCTGATCGCCGAAGAAGGCAACCCCGACCTGAAGCTGCGCGTGTTTGTGCAAGGCGGCGGTTGCTCGGGCTTTTCCTACGGCTTTACCTTCGACGAAATCACCAACGAAGACGACACCACCATGACCAAAAACGGCGTGTCGCTGCTGATCGACGCCATGAGCTACCAGTACCTGGTGGGCGCCGAGATTGACTACAAGGACGACCTCGAAGGTGCCCAGTTCGTGATCAAAAACCCC
>Ga0105050_10007436_pt1 | contig 13085 bp, 14 predicted proteins | sample FRY01_FD_78088 | JGI IMG/M metagenome (GOLD analysis project Ga0105050, IMG submission 78088) | Freshwater microbial communities from Lake Fryxell liftoff mats and glacier meltwater in Antarctica - FRY-01 | ecosystem: Environmental > Aquatic > Freshwater > Ice > Glacier meltwater ... | reverse complement strand
GCGACCCGCTGCGCTCTGAGACTCCGAGTCCCCCGGTCGCAAAGTCTTCCCCTCCCGACCCTGCGGTCGGTTGCGCGCTGGAGACGACTTCGACTTCATGACACAGGAGGTTGGTGTGGCGGATTCTGCCACGTAGCCGAATTTCCGTCTATAGGCAGACCTGCCTATACTTCCAAGATTCTGCCATCTCGTCTATTGGCAGACCTGCCAATACGGGCGTGTTTTTTTTGGGCGGGCGAAGGCCCGGAAAGTTGGCCGAAAGAGAGAAAAGAAGAAAAAAATCAGCGTCCGACTTTTTTGAGCTCTTTTGTTTCTTTCGGCTGAACCACTCAGGAACAAGGAGTGGCGGCATCCTACCGTCTCCAGGTCCCGAGGGATGGGCCGCAAGAATGCGCAGAAGACGCAAAAAGTGGATCGAGCCTCCAGCAAACCCTTGCCGTGGGCGTGTCAAACCGCTAGGATTTTCCCCTTATGAGCACCATCTGGGCCTTCCGTACCTGCTGCGCGCAGACAATTCACGAAGATGTCGGCCCACAATGATGAAAATAAATCGGCAGCTACCCCCGCCATTGTCCGACCCCCGGTGGCAGAGTGGGCGCACGATGAGATGCCAAAGATGAATCAACCTGCTCCAACCCCGTATTTCTGGGCCAAGACCCTGCCGGACGGCACGCCCGGCATCTCCGTGCAGGATCACTGCGTGAATGTCGGCTGTGTGGCCGAGGCGTTATTAGCTCGTGTCGGTCACACGTTGCGTGCCTTGATACCAGAGGGCGCGGCGACACTCGCTGCGTTGCATGATGTGGGAAAAATTAGCACCGGGTTTCAGTCAAAGTGTCCGGCATGGCTGGCGCAGGCAGGCTTCTCAGAAGCGGCGCTGCGCGAACGGTGGAGGGAAGGTTCCGAGTCTGATCATGCGAAGGTCAGTCAGTACTTCTTGGAACGTGCGCTAAAGCCCTTCGGTACGCAGCTTTGGGCCGTAGCGGCGGGGGTTCATCACGGGCGTATCTTTGGTCGTCGAATCAACGAGCCAGAATGCAATCGGATCGCCGAGAGGGAAGCTTGGGAAAAAGGAGAACGGGAGAAACTCATGGCAGAGTTGATCACGCTTCTGGGGCCGTTGCCATCGCATCCCCCACAGGACGGAGACCTGTGGTTTGTGGCCGGATTGATCTCTGTAGCAGACTGGATCGGGTCCAATGAGAACTTTTTCCCTGCGGATCGAGGACTCACCTTGGAGCAGAGTCGTGAAGCCGCAGGAAGGGCGCTGGACCAGATTCATTATCAGGGCGGCACGGTAAGTCCGCGCACCTTTGGCGAGTTGTTCGGCGGCTATGCGCCGATGCCTTTGCAAGCCGCGCTGCATGAGCAATGCCAGACGCCGGGCTTGTTCATCGTGGAAGGACCTATGGGCTGCGGAAAGACGGAGGCGGCGCTGTGGGCAGCGCATCGGCTCATTGAAGCCGGTGCCAATGAGGGCATGTATTTTGCTTTGCCCACTCAGGTCACCAGCAATCGCATCCATAAGCGGGTAGGTCCGTTCTTGATGGCGGCATTGGCAGACGCTTCGACATTCCGCCTCGCTCACGGTGCCTCGTGGTTGGAGGAGGATCAGACGCTGGTGCTGCATCCTTCATCTCGGCAGGATGATGAGGCCGCTGAGCATGTGCGGGAGGGGCGCTCATGGTTTGCTTCTTCCAAGCACGCCATGCTGGCCCGCTTTGGTGTTGGCACAGTGGATCAGGCTTTGCAGGGAGTGGTGGCGGTGAAACACTTCTTTGTGCGTCGCTTTGGGCTGGCGGGGAAGGTCGTTATCCTGGATGAAGTCCACAGTTACGATGTCTATACCGGCACGCTGATCACACAGCTGATCAAGGAGCTGCTGGCGCTGCGCTGTTCCGTGATCGTGCTCTCGGCAACGCTGACCAAGGCACGGCGGCAGGAACTCATCGCCGCAGCGGGTGGGCAGCCAGAGACAGGAGCATCTTTGGCGTATCCGCTGGTCACGGTGGCCAAGGCGGCTGCGCCAGTGGTGGAGATCGCTGTCGAGTCGCCACATGCACGCGAGTTAAGATTGAAAACCACGGCGCTGTCGGAGGACGAGATTTTATTGGAGTGCATAGAGCGGGCAGAGTCTGGCCAGCATGTGCTGTATCTGCGGAACACCGTGGCGGAGGCCCAGGAAACTTGCCGCAAGGCCAAGGGCAGCGTTCGCGACTCTCTGGTCGAAGTCGCCACGCTGCACAGCCGCTTCCCGTTCTTCCGGCGGCAAGAGCTGGAGAATGAATGGTTGGAACGTCTGGGCAAGCAACGCGCCACCGATGGCAAGGGTTCGCTCCTCATCGCCACGCAGGTCGTGGAGCAGAGCGTCGATATTGATCTGGATTTCATCGTGTCGGATCTTGCTCCCACAGACATGCTGCTCCAGCGCATGGGGCGGCTCTGGCGGCATCAGCGCCCGGAGCGGAAAGCGGATGAGTCTGAGTTTTGGATCAATGCGCCCGCCGTGGATGCTGAAGCGGGTGCGAAGGACTTGAAACGCGCCTTTGGCAAATCGCGCTACGTCTATGCACCCTATGTGCTGCTGCGCACGGCGGAGGTGTTTGCCCAACGCGGGACGATTGTCCTGCCCGACCAGATTCGCGAGGTGCTGGAGGCAACCTATGCCGAGCGGCTTGAGGGTGAAGAACCGGATGCGTGGAGCGAACTGCGGGCCGAGGTGGAAGCGGAACGTGAGAAACTCGCACAGGAAGCCGAAGCCGTGACGCGGGTGCTCGGCAGGCAATCCGTGGATGATAACAAAGAATACCTCACCCGCCGCAAAGGCGCACCGACGCGGGATGTGGTGCTAGTGCGTGCTTGTGAGATGATCACACGCGACCAATGGCAGCTCACCATGCTGGGCGGTGAATCCTTGACCGTCTCCAGCTTTGAATGGCGCATGGACGCCGCGCGTGCGGTGCATCGAAATCTCGTGCGGGCACCACTGCACACCGTTCCTTCTCAGGCCATGCCGCCCTGGCTGAGGCTCCACACCCACGGTCCCACCTTCTGGGCGCTCGTGCAGGACGACGGCTGTTTAGTTTTTCCTGACGCCGAAGGGCCATCTACCCTGGCCTATGATAAGATGCTGGGCCTGCACACGCAGCCCGGCCAAACCCAACCCCACTACACCGAAGACGACGATGAATTTGACTCATGACTCCTGGATTCCGGTCATCGGAGCCGATAGCCGACAACGATCCATTTCCCTCCACGACCTCTTTGCCTCCGCTCATGAGATTCGGGATCTCTCAGTGAAGCCACATGAGAAGATTGCGCTGATGCGTCTTCTGATCTGCGTCACCCAGGCCGCCTTGGACGGGCCAACGGATATTGATGCGTGGAAGGCTTCTCATGATGCCATCCAACCTGCAGTGAAACACTACTTGGAGAAGTGGGCAGCTTCGTTTGAGTTGTTTGGCGATGGTCCACGCTTCTTGCAGGTTCCAGGCCTGAAAGCGGCGAAGGAAGAGGGGGAGGGGAATCCAGCAACCAAGCTTGATCTCACACTTGCCTCTGGCAACAATGCCACACTCTTTGATAACTCCGCAGTTGATGCACGGACCGTGGAGCCGGGACGGCTGGCTTTGACGCTGTTGGCGTTTCAATGCTTTTCGCCCGGCGGTCGCATCGGCGTGGCGAAGTGGAACGGAGCGGACACGCCAAGCAAGGGTTCTTCCAATCATGCGCCATGCACACCATCAAGCATGCTGCACAGCTACCTCCAAGGTGCCACCCTGCTGGAGACGATTCATCTCAACCTCCTGAATAAGGAGGATTGGAGAGACCAACCCGGAGCAGGCTGGGGAAAGCCGGTGTGGGAACTGCCGGTGAATGCGGCAGATGACAAAGAGGCGATTACCAATGCTACGGGAAGTTATCTTGGCCGTCTGGTGCCGCTGAGTCGGTCGATCCGACTGGATGCAGAGGGACGACAAATGATTCTGGCGAATGGCCTCTTTTATCCGCTGGCTCCCATCTTTCGTGAGCCTGCGGCGACAATCGTGCAGCGGGATGATGAAACAGCCGTGTTGGGCGTGTCTCTGGGCCGCAGCATCTGGCGTCAACTCCACGCCATCACGGTGAAGCGGCGCTCCCATAAGGATGCAATCTCCGGGCCGCTGGCCTTGCGCAATATGGATGGCACGCAAAGCTGCACTCTTTGGATCGGCGCACTGGCCACCGACAAGGCGAAGATCGAGGATGTCGTCGAAGCGGCTTACGATGTGCCTGCGGGAATGTTCCGCGATGCGGGTCGCAAACTGTATGAGGAAGGCGTGGCCCTCGCTGCGTCATGGCAGGAAGCTGTCTCCAAGAGTGTGAAGGCTTACGCCGGAACGATGAAGCTGGAGCCAGTGCCGTATGACCGCGCTCGCCACTACTTCTGGACTGTGATCGAGCAGCATGTCCCCACTTTGTTAAAGCTGACGGACAAACCGGAGGAAGCCGGTGATCTGAAAGTTTCCGAGTGGGGCCAGAGGGTGAAGGAAACGGCTCACGCGAGCTTTGAGTTTGCCTGTCCGCATCAGACCCCGCGCCAGATCCAAGCCTATGCCATCGGCTTGCAGCAGCTTTTCCTGCCGAAACCGAAAGACCCGAACGCACCCGCCAAGAAGAAAGCCTCCACCAACAAAAAATTATGAGTACGAACACCGATACCACCAACCGCGCTGAAAGTTTCCTCGGACGCCTGCGCAAGATCACAAATGACCGAGGCAAGATGGCGGCGCTGAAACGCGCGGCCAGTCCCAGCACCGAGCGGCAGGCATAGCCCGTCATTTATAGCCTGGGAGAGGACATCAGTAATCTAGCCGCCTGCACCATCGGGGCGCTGTATGCCCAGCACCCAGAGGAAGACAGCAAGGCATTCAGCTTCGGCACGACTTGTCGCCGGATTGCCACAGACAACGGCAAGGACTTCGAGATTCCCGACAGCTTTGACCGGCGCTTCCGCCGCTTGCTGGCCTGCGACTCAGCGGAGGATGTGGCCGGGCAGTTGAAGGCATGGATTCGGTTTGCGTCCGCCAAAGGCGTGGGTGTGAACTACGAAAAGTTGTTCTGGGACATCCTGGCCTGGAACAACAACTCTGACCGCATCAAGCTGGACTGGGCGCGCGGCTTCTGGCCGATGCGCAAAGAAGCGAGTGAAGAACCAGCCACCGAGGAGGTGGCAGCATGAGTTACCTCACCCAAATCCTAGTGCCGTATGAAACAGCGGTGCGTCATTTGAAAATCCGCGACAGCTACGACTGGCATCAGCGTGTCTGGCAGGCATTCAAGGGCCGCGATGGTGAGAAGCGCGACTTCCTCAGCCGTGTGGATGAAGTGGATGACGCCTATCGGCTGATCATCGTCTCTCCCGCCGAGCCGACGAAGCCAGACTGGTGTCCCACGGACTGCTTCAAGACGAAGCTGATCCCTGAGGACTTCTTTGCCGCCGGAAGCTTCCGCTTCAGTCTGCTGGTAAATCCCACCAAGAAACTGGTGGTGCGGAACGAAGTCGGCGAACGCAAAAAGAACGGCAGACGCGTCGCTCTGACCAAGCGCGAGGACTTGCTGGCGTGGATGCAGCGGAAGGCGGCGGCAGGTGGCTTCGACATCGGAGATGCCGAAAGCTTGCGCACGATCCCGAAACCACGCAGCTACTTTCAGAAGGCGGGCATGAGCGGGGTCCACTACGCGGTGGAGTTCCAAGGCGTGCTCACTGTGACGGATTCCGAAGTCTTCCGCCAAACCTTCAACACCGGCATCGGCAGTGCCAAGGCCTTTGGCTTTGGCCTGCTGGCGCTGGCACCTCTCTCTTAAACTCAAACAAACAACCCCTACAATCTAAACCACATCCATGAAACTCATCGAACTCCACATCCTGCAATCCTTCCCCGTCTCCTGCCTGAACCGCGATGACGTGGGCGCTCCGAAATCCGCCACCTTTGGCGGCGTTACCCGTGCGCGTCTCTCCAGTCAGTGCCTCAAGCGGGCCATCCGCGAGTATGCGCAGGACAATCTTCCCGAGGCACGCTTCGGCGGTGAACGCACGAAGCTTATCGTGCAGCCCTTGGCAGATGCCTTGATCAAACATGGTCTTGATGAGAAAGCCGCCATGGAGCACGCGAGCCACATCGCCGACAAGCTCGCCAAGCTGGATGCCAAGTCGGTGAAGGAAGGTGCTGTGCCACAAGTCGGAACGCTTACCTTCCTGGCTCCAAGCGAGCTGGAAAGCATCGCGGTGAAGGTGGCTGAGTTGGTGAAGTCCAATCCCAAGGCGAAGGATTACGAATCAAAGCTCGACAAGTTCGCCAAGGAAGCCGGACTGATGGACGGCGCGGACATCGCGCTGTTTGGCCGCATGGCGGCTTCCATGCCATCGCTCACCCTCGAAGGTGCGGCGATGTTCAGTCATGCGCTGTCCACGCATAAGACCGAGAACGATCTCGACTTCTTCTCCGCCATAGATGACCGCAAGCCAAAGGGTGATGACGCAGGCGCAGGCATGATCGGCACACTGGAGTTTAACAGCGCGGTTTATTACCGGTATGCTGCCGTGAATCTGGACCTGCTCTTTGATGCGGATCATCTCGGCAGACTCACCACTGAGGAGCGCAAGCAAGTGCTCGCCGCCTTTATCAAAGCCACCGTGATGGCCGTGCCCGGTGCGCGGAAGAACTCGATGAATGCCAGCGTGCCACCGAGCTATGTTCTCGGTATTTACAAGGAGGCCGGTCAACCGGTGCAGCTTATCAATGCCTTTGAAGCGGCAGTGAAGGGATCTGGGCTCGTGGTGGCCTCTCGCAAGGCGTTGGAGGAGCATCATGCTTCTCTCAAAACCACCTGGGGTATCACCACAGTTGAAGAAGTGGCCGTGCCGGATGCGCCCCTCACCACCCTCATCGACAAACTTACCAGCCATGTCCAATAAAGCCTGCCTCGCCCTCCTGCTGGACGGGCCTATGCAAAGCTGGGGCTTCGCCTCCCGCTTCACCCGCCGCACCACGGCGCTGCATCCGACGAAGAGCGGCGTGGTGGGCCTACTGGCAGCGGCGCTGGGGATCAACAAGTACGGCGCGGACGAAGCGGCACAGGTCGCCAAGCTCAGCGCCCTGACTTGCACCACCGTCACGCTGCCCAAGCAGTGTGGACGCCACGAACTGCCCATGCTGCGCCTGAGTGACTACCACACCACCGGCGGTGGCTATGACAAAGGGACCGACTGGATGAAGAAGCCCCGTGCCGCTAGCGGTGCCACGCTGGAGACGGTGCTCAGTGATCGGCATTACCTTCTCGATGCCCGCTTTGGCGTGCTGCTGGAAGGTGAGGCCAATTGGCTGGAAGAGATCGCCAGCAAACTGAAGAATCCAACCTGGGGCGTGTGGTTAGGCCGCAAGTGCTGCATCCCTGCCTCGCCGCTCCTCGTCGGTGTCTCCGCAGACCAGGCTAGCGCGCTGCAAGCGCTGCTGGTCCGTGTGGGCTTCGACACCACCCTGCTGTTAGAGCATTTCGATCATGTGATCGAAGGCGCGGCGGCAGAGGGGCTGGATGCCGAATGGCTCAACGACACGCCCGTGGCCTTTGGTGCGCCGATTGGAGAACGGCATGAGCCGCGCCGTGTGCGACAGGTGCGGCGCAAGGAGGCTGCTCCCATTGCAAGTGCCGATTAATGTCTTGGACTCCTTACCACCACCTCTTATCCTATGCCGCATGACCGCGAAGCAAAACATCGACCACTGGCGCAGCCTGACGCCGGAGGAGAAGCTGCGCCGCCGGTGGGAGGCGATCCCGCTGGATGTGGCGCAGAGCATGGCCTTCGAGGGGGAACCGGTGCCGATGGCGAGGATTCGCGCGACACTCGCCCGGATCGAGCCACCCGCTTTGTTGAAACCACGCAAGGCATCCTGAGTTATGCCGAACTCGCGCCGCTGCTGGCGGACCGCGTGACCGAGGTGGCGGCTGCGTTATACGCGGGACAATATGACAGATGGCTGCTGGATGAGGAACTGCTGCTGAAATTGCATGCGCGCATTTGCGGTGATCTGGTGCCGGAGTGGGCCGGCAAGTGGCGTGACATCGAGGTGCGCGTGGGAAGGCTGGAGCCGCCGCTGCCTTTTCAACTGCCGATGCTGATGCGTGACTATGTGCTGGACCTCCAGGCGCGGCTGTCCCATGCAGCCGAAGGGGATGGCGCGCTGCTGCTGGAGTTCCTGGCCTTTACCGAAGGACGCTTTCTGACGATCCATCCCTTCCGCGATTTCAATGGGCGGACGGTCCGTCTGCTGCTGACAGAACTGCTGCGGCGGTTGGATCTGCCACGGGTCATGTTGGCCCCGGAGTCTGCTGCGGACAGGCACGCGTATTTCACTGCTCTGGAGGCTGCGGATCAGCTCGATTGGCAGCCTTTAACGACTCTTTGGAACCAGCGCTTCGAAGACGCTGGACAGGGGTAATTCCTCATTCCTTTCCCACCATGCCCATCTTTGAACGACCACCGATTGAAACGCTCGCCCCGGCCAAGGACCGGTGGACGCCGCTGTATCTGGAGCATGGGCGGCTGGAGGTGGATGACTCAGCGGTGAAGTGGATCAGTGCGCAGGGGCTGGTGTGCCGCATCCCGGTGGCGACGGTGTCGGCGCTCATCCTCGGGCCGGGCACCACCTTGACGCATGCGGCGATCAAGGCCTGTGCGGAGTGCAACACGCCGGTCTTCTGGATGGGGGAGGAAGGCATGCGCTTCTACAGCTTCGGTATTCAACCGAACCACGACAACAGCATGGCACGGCTGCAGGCTGAGGCCTGGGCGAGCAAGAAGCGGCGGGAGGACATCGCGCGGAAGATGTTCCGCTTCCGCTTTGAGGATGTGGAGGTCAGCAGCGCCACCGTGCAGCAACTGCGGGGGATGGAGGGACGGCGGGTGAAGTTCACCTATGAGCGGCTGGGGATGGAATACGGGGTGACGTGGAAGGGCCGGGATTACAAGCTGGAGAAGTGGGACTTGGCGGATGGCATCAACAAGGCGCTCTCCGCCACGAATGCCAGCCTCTACGCGCTGACCAGCGCCGTGTGCCTGAGCATGGGCTTTATCCCGCAGCTCGGCTTTGTGCATGATGCGGGGACGCTGCCCTTCATCTATGACGTGGCCGATTTGTACAAGCACGAAACGAGCTGGCCGGCGGCCTTTCAGGCGATCCGCCAGGACCCGAAGGACGACGGCACGCTGGCGCGGCAGTTTCTCAAAGAGCGGGTGGAGTCGGTGAAGCTCTTCCAACGCATGCCGCGTGATCTCATGAAACTCTTTGAGGAAGGGGGCAAGGCATGACCGTGATCGTGGCGAATGACACGCCGGACGCCATCCGGGGGATGCTGAAGCGCTGGTTCATCGAGCCGAAGCCGAACGTCTTTGTCGGCACGCTGAACACGCGAACGCATGGGAAGGTGATGGACTACATCAAGCGGAACAGCCCGGCGGAGTTTGGCATGCTGATCATTTCCAGCCAGCCGAACTGCCAAGGCTATGCCGTGGAGCGGGTGGGGCCCTGCGGCTGCCTGGGGCGGAAGCCGGAGGTGATCAGCGGGATCAGTTTGGTGGCAGAAAGCTGGGTTGAGGCGGAAAACGTGCCGTTTTAAAGGGGGAAATTGACCTTTTAGATTCTAGCAGCTATACGCTGGAAGCCTTGTGAAAGCGGGGTTCTCCCCCCGCACGGGGGGATGGTCCGCACACTTGTTTTCCATGCGCCGCCGCACCGTGGTTCTCCCCCCGCACGGGGGGATGGTCCGAATCCTTGCGCGATGCAAAAATGTACGCAGCCGTTCTCCCCCCGCACGGGGGGATGGTCCGGTGATGGCGTGGCCACCGCACAGGAGTGCGGGGTTCTCCCCCCGCACGGGGGGATGGTCCGGTCTAGCCGCCTCTCGTGTTTTAAAAAACACGGTTCTCCCCCCGCACGGGGGGATGGTCCGATCCAGCAAGAGATCGCCGGGGACATCAATCTGTTCTCCCCCCGCACGGGGGGATGGTCCGCAAAAACACTACCAATCCTGCCCGGGTTGAGCGTTCTCCCCCCGCACGGGGGGATGGTCCGGGCACCCCCAGTGCATCCCGCGCAGTGGTCACGTTCTCCCCCCGCACGGGGGGATGGTCCGACGCCAGGATCAAAGCGGAACAGAGATTGGCAGTTCTCCCCCCGCACGGGGGGATGGTCCGGAGTCACTGCAGTCGGTTGCCCAGCTCATGCCGTTCTCCCCCCGCACGGGGGGATGGTCCGACGTGCGGTCGCGTTCAGCGGTCAACTGTCGCGTTCTCCCCCCGCACGGGGGGATGGTCCGCCATTCTCGCCTAACCCCCTATGCCCCACACAGTTCTCCCCCCGCACGGGGGGATGGTCCGTGGCGAGCAATGCCTCAAGGGTCTTGCCGTACGTTCTCCCCCCGCACGGGGGGATGGTCCGTTTGGAGGTGTACGCTGCCAGTTTAGTTTGCTGTTCTCCCCCCGCACGGGGGGATGGTCCGCGCATTGCGCCGCTGCACTGACCCTGACCCGGGTTCTCCCCCCGCACGGGGGGATGGTCCGGATGATGCGGTCGAAGTTGGTGGTGCTCACTAGTTCTCCCCCCGCACGGGGGGATGGTCCGGTATGGAGTACGGAGACGGAGACGGAGACGGAGTTCTCCCCCCGCACGGGGGGATGGTCCGTGGGCCAGCGGCAAATACCTGTGGACGATGCAGTTCTCCCCCCGCACGGGGGGATGGTCCGAGTCCAGTTGTGACTTCAGCAGGCTGGCCTTTGTTCTCCCCCCGCACGGGGGGATGGTCCGCCGTTCCCAGACCGCCCCGACTACAGGGTGAAGTTCTCCCCCCGCACGGGGGGATGGTCCGACGATGTTCTAGCCGAACGGCTGCGAGACAAAGTTCTCCCCCCGCACGGGGGGATGGTCCGCACCACAACCGCCGTGAACAGACCGCACCACGGTTCTCCCCCCGCACGGGGGGATGGTCCGATCAGCGTGGGTGCGCCTCACTCGGAGGCGGGGTTCTCCCCCCGCACGGGGGGATGGTCCGATCGTAAAGACGCAGATGCGAGGCGGCAGCGCGTTCTCCCCCCGCACGGGGGGATGGTCCGCAGATGATTTCCAGGACATGGGCCTAGCAGCGGTTCTCCCCCCGCACGGGGGGATGGTCCGAGAACAACAAACCAGAAAACAACATGAAAACGGTTCTCCCCCCGCACGGGGGGATGGTCCGGACGGGAGCGGCCCCTGCATAGTAGAAGTGGAGTTCTCCCCCCGCACGGGGGGATGGTCCGATGCCGAACGGCGAGCCTCTGTCAGACGACGAGTTCTCCCCCCGCACGGGGGGATGGTCCGAGCAAACAGATTGCCTCCGAAAGCGGCTGGATGTTCTCCCCCCGCACGGGGGGATGGTCCGGCGACAGAAAGGCCGGCAAGGCGGGAAACTTTGTTCTCCCCCCGCACGGGGGGATGGTCCGCCGGATCTCGTCCCAATGAGCGGTGATGAAGTGTTCTCCCCCCGCACGGGGGGATGGTCCGTACGCCGAGTCTTCGAGGGAAGACGACCGCCAGTTCTCCCCCCGCACGGGGGGATGGTCCGGGATAACTGGATGGCTGGCGCGTCCGCGTCTAGTTCTCCCCCCGCACGGGGGGATGGTCCGCTGGCGTTGATATACTGGCCCTTGCAGTTCTTGTTCTCCCCCCGCACGGGGGGATGGTCCGAATCCGCTGCCGCAGGCGGAGCCATCCGCAACGTTCTCCCCCCGCACGGGGGGATGGTCCGGAGGGGATACTATGAGCGAGATATTCCAGGATGTTCTCCCCCCGCACGGGGGGATGGTCCGGAGGGGGGTGGCGATGGCGGGCAAACGGTGGAGTTCTCCCCCCGCACGGGGGGATGGTCCGAGCTGTGGAATACATGCTGCCCATCACTGCCTGTTCTCCCCCCGCACGGGGGGATGGTCCGACTCCCGCCGAACTGCTACGCGCTGGGAGGCTGTTCTCCCCCCGCACGGGGGGATGGTCCGACATTGAAAGCGCCGAAGGGTGCGACGAAGTAGTTCTCCCCCCGCACGGGGGGATGGTCCGAACGCGGCAGCGCGGTAGCGCAGCATTAGTTCGTTCTCCCCCCGCACGGGGGGATGGTCCGCTCGATTTGCTCGATCTGCCCGCCGAGGTGGCGTTCTCCCCCCGCACGGGGGGATGGTCCGGCGTACCGCGCAGCTTTTGCCCGTACCAGCCGGTTCTCCCCCCGCACGGGGGGATGGTCCGTTGCCGTGCTCTGTTGCTGCGAGCGGAATGATGTTCTCCCCCCGCATGGGGGGATGGTCCGACATCGTCCGTATCGCCGGCCTCAAGGCGGTCGTTCTCCCCCCGCACGGGGGGATGGTCCGCAACTGTGCGCCCATACGCCCAGCTCATCTCTGTTCTCCCCCCGCACGGGGGGATGGTCCGCGCTTTTCAATTCGCGCATCACTGGCTTGATGGTTCTCCCCCCGCACGGGGGGATGGTCCGATCGTCATCGACTTCGTCGCCACCAACAAGGAGTTCTCCCCCCGCACGGGGGGATGGTCCGCATAGCGTGCTTGCTGAAATTACCACGGTTTTGTTCTCCCCCCGCACGGGGGGATGGTCCGCAGGGCGAGAACGCCGTGGCTCGCGACATCCGGTTCTCCCCCCGCACGGGGGGATGGTCCGCCATAAACGCGAGAACGCCAAACAATCGGGCTGTTCTCCCCCCGCACGGGGGGATGGTCCGTCTGACAACGCTACGCCGCCTGAGCTGTGGATGTTCTCCCCCCGCACGGGGGGATGGTCCGTGTACGTGGTCGTGGGCATGGTACAAAACTACGTTCTCCCCCCGCACGGGGGGATGGTCCGGCGACGAACTGGGAGGCCGGACCGGCTGAAGCGTTCTCCCCCCGCACGGGGGGATGGTCCGGGCCGTGGTCACGGAGATGGGGCGGCGGCTTACCACAGTGCTCCGGTGGGAGCGAGTTCCATAGTGCTCAGTTACGTTCCGCCCGATACGCCTTTGCCAGCAACGT
>Ga0105050_10007432_pt1 | contig 13094 bp, 10 predicted proteins | sample FRY01_FD_78088 | JGI IMG/M metagenome (GOLD analysis project Ga0105050, IMG submission 78088) | Freshwater microbial communities from Lake Fryxell liftoff mats and glacier meltwater in Antarctica - FRY-01 | ecosystem: Environmental > Aquatic > Freshwater > Ice > Glacier meltwater ... | reverse complement strand
CAGCCCCAGACGTGGTGACAGCCCCAGACGTGGTGACAGCCCCAGACGTGGTGACAGCCCCAGACGTGGTGACAACCCCGTCACCAGACGTGGTGACAGCCCCAGACGTGGTGACAGCCCCAGACGTGGTGACAACCCCGTCACCAGACGTGGTTCCGCGTCCCGAGTCAGGTGCCGCAGCACCCGTCCCGCCGTGGTGGTCCAACATGCAGACGTACAATTTTTCCAGGCCTACTGCCACAACAAGGACATCCGTCCTGCCGCAGCCCATCGTGCAGAATCCATCCGCGCCGGTTGTCATGAAAGGTTTGCTAAAGGTCAGAAAAATTGTGCGTTTCGAAGACGGGATTAAATCTGGGCTTCCCAAGCCGGCCTCGGCGATGCAACTCACCAATGCTGCGCTGGAGGCCAGAAAATACCGAACTACATTTGTGCGCACTCTTACCGGAACTACGCGTGGCGCGCTATCCTTGCCTCGGCCGCTCACACTTCCGCATAAGCCCACACTTCCCTCACCTCCGCATGAGGCCGCACTTCCCGTGCCTGTTGCGGAAGCTGTAAAGCGAGGTGACCCTCTAGCTCTAGCAGTCGAAGACGCCCTGGCTCTGGCACAAATCGCTGCTGCATTGGCAACACGCGGCGCCGCCGCCGCCCCATCTTCGAATCTTGGCACTCTGAGGTGTTTCACCATGCCTTCCACAACTGGACCCATTTCGTGGGGTAGAGGCGGCACGTGGTTGACGTTTCCCCTGGGTTTGCCGGTGAAACACGTGCTTGCACACCTACAGGCCACGGCCCCTTGGGACCAGTACTGTCTGGCGGCAATGTTTATTAGAACTGCCGAGGTTTCATCCCACACTGGTCTTTCCATGTACCTGTATGTAAACTGTCTGGAGTACGTCGACGAAGTGCTCACCCAGGCGGGCGACATCACCGTGTGCTTCATGGAGGATGCGGCTAGAGTGGGTCCCACAGTACGGGTCAATATCCACGGCAAGGAAGTACACATCAAATTTTCAACGATGGAGGACCAAATGTACGGTCTGCAACGGCGAGCGGAACGTGCCGCCAAACTCCCGCACACGGCACCAGTCGCCGCTCATTTTCGAGCCCACGACACGGATTTTAGTTTGGAGCCCGCTGAATTTGTGCGGTGGAAAAACGTGTCCAGCTCGGGTCTCACCATCACGTTCAAGTAACGCAGAAATGCATTGCTACTCTAAAACTTTCACGAATATTGTATCGGGGAGATTGAGCACCGCCTGTTTGGTAACTTCGTACCTGGAGATATCCACGGTTCGAAAGATGCTGTGTACGTCCGTGTCGAATTGCTGTGTGACTATTGTTGTCCCCAACAATATGCGCGGCGCGTTGCTAATCTTCGTGTTAAACAGCTCGGTAAAGTTTCGCTGCTCCGTGCCCGCCACGTCGTCCGAGTGCAAGAACACCTGTTTCAGCTTCACCCTCTTGACTTCTTTCGCGTCGATTGGCATTGCCGGTACCTTGGCCGCGGGGTTTTTCAGCACACTCTGGGCAGCCGCCAAAAGGGACGCGCGGTCAAGGCCTTTGGACTTGACAAACAACGCGTACGTGGCACCGCCAGAGCGAACCATGACAATGAACTTAAAGGGAGTCAAAATCGCCGCCGTCTCTGCGTGAACGGACGCCAACGCTGCGTTCTCCCCGGAACGCCGAACCGGCTTTCGGTCGTGGGGGTGAAGGGTCAGTGTCACCCCCCGACTTAGGTTGTGGACCAAGGGTGTGTAACTTCGACTCCCAGTCAGCCGTATCACGGTCGTGTCGTCGTCGTCGTCATCGTCGTCGTCGTCATCGTCGTCGTCGTCGTCGTCGTCGTCATCGTCGTCGTCGTCATCGTCGTAGTCACTTTTCAGAATGACAGAGTAATGGGTCGTGTTCCTAGGCAGGGACTTGACGTTAGCTGGGAAGGTGATAATGTCATTGACTCGGTAGGACCGGCAGTACGAGTTGACCTTCGTGCCCTTGACCCAAACACACTTCTCCATGGCTTGGCACTGCCTGGATTTCAGTTGCTTGCAGAGTTCGCCGGCCTTAACTCGCACGGAGGACATGGACAGTGCAGTTGTGTTGAGTTGGTGAAAAGGAGGTCTGCGCGCATATAAACTGCGCAACGCTACATTCGAACTCCCCGTCGTCACACTCGCAGCCCCCATGCTTCCGGTGGCGCCCCTGCGAACCCTGGTGCGCCCGGCGCCCGGCCATGCACCGTTGCACTCGGCCTCCTCTCCGCCAGTGCACGTTGTTTTGGACCCCGTCAGCGTCCTGCGGGCGTTCGGAGAAACCACGGACGCACGGGCCCTTCTGGCCCTCTCCTCCGCCCTCCGTGTGGTGCAACAAGGCAGAATACAAGCCCGGCAGGCGGTTCGTGGACCCGCCACCGACTTTGGATCTGCACTGTCTTGTCCGCGGTGCCCCGGCTCGGACGCACGCTCCCTTGTAGCCGACGGGCAGTCCGGGGACGTGGTGTGCACGCTGTGCGGCGTGGGGGTCGCAGACCACAGTTTGCACGAAGGCATACCCAGCCACGGGACCGCCGACGAGGAGGGAGGCCCGGACCCATCCCACTGGAACAAGCCCGCCGAGTTCGACTACCTCATGTCGGAGGGGTACCAGCTGCAGACGTTTGCCTGTGTGGCTGCGGGCGCTCCCGCGGCAACCCCCAAAACCCTCTACGTCAGGGACGAGGACGACCCCCGGAGCAGCACCACCGAGAGATGCCGGGACCGGGACAAGCGCTCCGCCATCACTGCGGTGCGGGACGCGGGGGCGCGGCTTGGACTTTCCGCCCACGTGTGCAAAGAGGCCCTGGAGGTGTTTGCGGCGGTGCGGGACGGCAAGGAGCGATTGGAGTCCAAACGGCTGGTGCTGGCGGCGTGTTTGCTGGCGTGTTTTCAGAGCAGACACAGGCGCAGGGCCGTGGCCATGCCGTTTGGAGTCCCCGGGCTCCCTTGCGTTGCGTGCGGCTCCAGGTTCTTGACGGCATCCAGGCGCATCGCGCACTGGGACGGGTCCCCTGCCTGCAAACACGCGAGTCTGCGCAGTCAGCTGGGAGTCAGGGTCCGTGCCACCATGGACGACCCCGGCGCAGATTCCCGGAGTGCTGCATCGGCAGAAATGCATTAGAAAAGAGTTATCGCCCTTGACAATTGGGATGACCTGGGGCTTTTGGGTGTCTTGGGTGCCGCGATTTTCTTTTTGCTGCTCAACCGCTTCAACGCCCCCGCCTGTGCGCCCGCTGAGTACATCATCCACTTCTTCTTTTGCTTGCTATTCAGCCTGACGACCCACACCTGGTCGTTTAGGCCCATGTCCGTAGTGCCAAGGTCCAGTCGCGATGCTGGGATTGGGGGCTGCATGCTTTGGAGAGTGATGAAGACACGTACTTTCTCCCTGTCGCTGCCACGAACCGCAAGAACCTCAGGTTGTCGGATAGCAAACGTCCCCAGGCACGCCACTGTTAGGGCTCGCAGGGGGGCTTCCACCAGTACCGGCGTTGTCAGGCTCTCGTCGGACGCCTTCTTGATGGCCGCATGTTTGTCAAACTTCCTTTCGTCATTGAGTTGGTACCGGAAAGCCTTGGTTGGCCCCAATGACTTATGGCCCGAGTGGTACTCGAAGAACGTCGACACTAGCAGCATGGGCCCGGTAATGCCAGCGTTAGACTGCAAGACGCTGGGTGGGTCAAACGCGCCGCTGGTTCTGGTGCGGTACACCTCAAAAGTTTTGTCCCCTCCGTCCGTATCCGAGTCTCCGGCGGCGTCGTCACCGGAGCTGGACGACTTGGGACTGTTGGCTAACACGAACACATGTCTGTTGTCGGTATGAATGGGGGCTTTCATGTCAGGGCTCGCTAAGCGACGGAGGACGATGGTGTTCAGAACCTTGCGGGCCTGCGCCTTGGTCACCGTGAACGTGTTGGCCGCTGGCTTCATGAACAGCGTCCCCAGGACTTTGTCCACCTCCGTGGTGCTGTGACGGTCGGCCTCGCCAAACCGTTTCTCCGAGTGGCACTTTACCTGCACGCTGCCGTTGGGGAGGTTGGTAAGAGAAACCATGCGGAACACGTCGTCCCGTAGGTAGTACACAAGCAGGCTGGTGGCATGCTCAGCCAGGAGCTGCAAGGCTGAGGTGGACAGGGTCACATCAGGGGTGGTCATGGTGGTGAGGGCAGCCGGATCGTTACCCTTACGGCCCAGGAAACTGTGTCTCGACAAACGATGGTGCCCCGACAAGTCGTTACGCGAACCCCGTTTTTGACCTCGGGATGGTAACTGAGCCTGAGCCATGAATTCCCTGCGCCCCCGTCGTGACAGCTTGCACACCCCCGCATCCCGCAACCCCTTTGCCATCCAGGACGAGCGCTCCTCCGCACCATTGTACGGCGGCCGCGCGTTCTCGTTCTACGGCGACCGCCACGGCTCGGACGATGAGGACGACGAGGACGAGGACGATGACGCCCATTACGGCGGCCGTGCGGCGGACTCGGAGGATGACTCGGAGGATGACTCGGAAGACGACTCGGAAGACGAGCCCCAGTACGGTGGCCGCGCCGTCGAGACCGACGACGACGACGACTCGGACGACGAGGGCCACTACGGAGGCCGCGCCGCCGAGGCTCTCTCGGAGGACGAGGATGATGACTCGGAGGATGACGACGACGCCGGTTTCAAGTTCGGCGGTAGGCACATGGACGACTCTTCGGACGACGATGACACCGGAGATGATTCCGACGAGGAGGCGAACTTTGGCGGCATGGCCAAGACCAAGAAGCCCGCTGCCAAGAAGAAGGCCGCTGCCAAGAAGAAGCCCGCTGCCAAGAAGAAGCCCGCTGCCAAGAGCGACTCCCCCAGGGAGCTCCCGGCGGTATTCACTCTGTACCAGGAGCTGTTCGCAGCACTGCGCGACATGCATCCCAAGGCAGCGCCAGCCGCCTTGCTGACCATGGTCGGGCTCCCCAGCGTCAAGGCCAAGGTCAACTCTCTTCTCAAGGACAACAAGGGCGGCAAGGGCGTCGCGCGGGCTGCTGCGCTGTTCAAGGACAAGGCCCTGGTGAAGAAGGGGGCCGCTGCTTACGACAGGAAGCGCAAGGCGACGGTCAAGGCGAAGGCGGAGTTGGCGGCGGCGAAAGCAGAAGAACAACGCAACGAGCACAAGGAGAAGCTCGCCCTGTTGGCTAGGATGAAGACCGCCGAAAAGACGATTGCAAGGCTGAGGGCGAAGGACTAATGCATTCCGGGAGGACACGGAGCCCGGCGTCTGTTTTTTTGCAATCCGTAAATGTACTTACCCTGCAATCGACAGCAGCCCACGAAACTCAGGGGAAACGCGCCGGTTCCTTTGGCACTCTTCCCCCCCCCCCCGGGCCTCACAACATTTGGCCGATTATGGCCGCAAAGTCGTTGGGGTTCCCTTCCACGTCGCGGGCGGGGTCGTACACGGGCTCCGGGACACGCCCTGTCGCCGGTCGCCGCGTCACGCCCAGCGTCCACAGGCCTCGTGTCACGCTCTGCAAGCGCTCCGCCTCCAAGCGGTACCGTAGAGGCAGCGGCTCAGCCAACTCCTCCAAGGCAGTCACCCGATTAGGGATGCCGGTCAGCAGCTGCAGCTTGGGTGTACGCTCCTCAGGCTGCAGCACCAGCTCCACGCGGAGCGAGCTGGCCAGGGCCTTGTACGCCGAGGCGCGCTTGGCAAAACTGATGCCCTTGTTTTTCAACTCCATGTTGGCCAGCACAGTCGCAAACACACCCAACAGGATTTGCATGATGCTCGTGATCACGTCCACCACGTTGGTCGTGCCCGTGGCCAAGGTAGACAAACCCTTGGCGCCCACAATCACCGTGAGCACGGACACCGCCAACGTGGCAGCGCGAAACAGGCGGTTGTAGTACAGCGCCGCAAGCTCGTTGGTGGCGGCGTTCATCTCGGCCAAGTGCACCCAGGACTCGGTTTGCTGGCTTGCCACGTCGTCCCACCCGTGGGCGTTGCTAGAATGGCCGTCTTCCATGTCAAGGGGCGTCCGTTGACCGATGGGCACATGTTTTGCGCGTTTCGGAAATGTGGCCCAGTGACCAACCCGCCATGACCAGGCCCGAGAAAATCACCGGCCTGGTCGTTTTCTCGGTGGTGGTGTTCATCTTCTCGTTTGCCACAGCGGCTTCGTGGGTGAACCTGTCCGAGAGAGCCATCCGTTGGCAACTTGGGCCCAAGACGCCCCTCCACGTGCACTCCATCCGAGTGAACATCGCGTTCTCCTCGGTGCTCACCTTGACCACCATGGGACTCGCAGTGGGCTACGCGTTTGCCACGCAAAAGGACGACCACATATCCATTGACTCCACGTTGCTGCCCGTGGCCCGCAACGCAGCCGCGGCTGCCGAGGACCACCACAAGCCGAAAGTCCCCTAATGAACCGTCTGAGTATGTCTACCCGCCGGGCGTGCCCCCTGCCTCGGCCCCGCACTTAAACGTACATGCGAGCAGGGGAACTCCATTTCCTTGCAATCTCCCGCACACAACAAACAAAAGGTACACGGTGCCAACCACCCGGTTCGCTGGGCTGAACCGATGGAACCGTGCCTTCCCCCTCCAAGGAAACCGTCACTGACCTGGCGCGGGCGAGGGGCTACTGGTCCTCCTCCCGCTTGCGCTTGGCTTCCGCATGGAAATGATACGCGCGCTTCGTGAGCACCACGTGCCCGAACCGCAAATACATCTCCAGCGCGTTCCTCAACGTCTCCCGCGGTTGGGGCAGGCTCTCTGGATCACTGTGCACCGCGCACCAGTAGAACAAATCCGAGGCGTGCGCGATCTGGGCGGAGCTCATCCGGGCGGCGGTGTTGCAGGGGAGCATGTGTTGTGGGGAGGGCAGGGTCGCTTTGGTGCCGTTCCGGAAGGCCTGCACACTGGTGAGCGCGCGGGTGTACGACGCCAGCGGCTCGCACAGCTTGTCCAAATTAGGCGCGGTGCCCCGGGAGACCAAGTGCTGCCGTGCTGTCCAGGCCGCGAACGCGCCCCACGACATCATGGCCCGGGGCACTCCCATGTCCCCGTCGTAAAGAAGATTGCTCCAGATGGCGCACCCACCGGCGCGGTCGTCCTGTTGCTGACACGCGGACATGCCGGGCACGCTGTCCGCGGACCCGGAGAGAGAAGACAGCAGATCCACGTCCTTGACCCAACGCAGCAAAGAGGACTGGACGCGTAGAACAGGGTGTGGCTCCCCGGCGGATACCGGCACCGAAACCGACAGACCCGCTGCGCACAGCCGGTGGGCGACAGGACCCGAGAAACCCTCGGACTTGAGGTCCACCACGCTGTCCTCGTCGGGACGGAGGACCCCGAGGTGCTCGGCAGGACCCCATCCGGACACTGCGAAAGCGCCGCCCGACTTGACCGTGCCCCACGCCCCCAAGGAAGACCCCATGGCGTCCTTGACCAACTTGACGCTGCCGCGAACAAACAGGACCGCGGGCGTCCGTCTGCGGTGCGCAAAGTCGAAGCACTCAAAGGAGGAGCCCGCGGAAGCGCGACTGGCCAGGGCGGATGCGGGGATACGAGTGGCTTCGGGCGGTACGCCCAGGACATCCATCTTGGCAGGTGTCCCGGCTCGGGGCATTCTCTCCGCGGCGGGCCAAAACGCGCGTGTCTCGGCGTTCCAATGGCCCATCTCCCCGGACGGGTCTATCGCCATCAGCACGGGCTCCATGAACTGCGGGTGGCACGGGCGGATGGGGTTCTTGGCGCCGCAGGCTGCTAGCTCCACGGCCACCGCCTCGGCGCGGCGTGTGGAAAACAAGGGGGGTTCAACGTCCATGACTGAAACCAAGCCAGTGTGTGGTGTAACCGGGTTGCCCTGCCTTAAATTGTTAACCTAGAAATCAAACTCACATGTCATGCGTGGGCTTGGCGGCCTCAAAATCAAACGCGGCGTCGTCTTCAGATTCCAAATCCGGACAAACGCCAGGGTGACGGCTAACCCACTCCCGGGCTTCCTCGGCCGTCATTCGCCGTCCGGGCGGCGTCTCCTCCTTCAGTGCGTCTAACTTCTGGCTGAGTATGATCCAGGGCGCCGGGCGAGGCAAGTTTGCAACCTTCCCGCCGTGCGTAAGCGTGGCGGACCAGGAGGCGTCTTCTGGACGCCCGCCCATGGAGAACTGCCCGTGGGGAATGTCGTTGCACGTCACCTGAGGGGGCAGAGCAGCTTCGGAAGCACAGAGTCCAAACACCAGCCGGCGCTCTGGCGACGCCGCCCCGCGCAAGTGTCGGAAGTAAGGATCCATCAGGATGCCCCGCGCGTCCTGCATCACCGCATCCTTACGGTTAATGACCAACTTCATGGCGGGGCGCATCAGCGACGCCTGGGCATCCGGAGTCAGCCGCCCGCACGCGTCACCCTTGAACATGTGGCGCGACATGTGCACGCCGTGAAGGCAGCGCTGGTACATTTCGCGGAACTGCACGCCAGCGGGGTGGGCGATGACCTTCCCAAACAACTGTCGCACGGCAAACATGAACAGGGAGCTGTCGTAGTGCCGGCTGGGCACACAGTGCGACATGCCGTATGCCACAAACTTGGACTCGTGAAGGCGGTTGGCGGTCTTCGTGCTGCTCTTCAGGGCCTCCGGCACACGGTTGACTGTGTAGAACCGTGGGTCAAACGGCGCGCCACCCACGGCCGGCCTCAGACTAGCGTACCCAAAGTCAACCACGGTGGCACACACGGGCGTGCGTAGCACAAAGACGCGGTCAATCCCATCAGCGTCCGGGAGGTGGTACTCCAAGTCCACCGGCGTACGGTCGGTGTTCCAGTACGTCAGACACACGTTGCCGGAATGGAGGTCGTTGTGGCGGAAGCCGTTCGCTGTGGCGGCAGTCCACATGGCCACCGTGAACAGCACCTGAAACAGAACCACGGGCAGAACGTCCCCCAGAATGTCCTCGCCGCCAGGGCCCACCAGTAGGCCCTGTCTGCCAGCCCGGACGAGATGATCCACGTCCTTCGCCGTGCTGCCGTCTTTCATGGGCAGCCCAGTCATGTACTCTATCATCAAGCCCTTCAGACGGAGGGACGGCGACGCGGACGTGTAGGGCAAAGCGGAGCGGCAGGAAAACGGGAGCACGCCAAACAGCTGGGGGACGTGCGAAGACAAACCCCGCGCAGCCAGAATGTACCACGCAATGAACGTCGCTTCAATCTCCAGACCACGGATGTCCGCCAACGCCTTGGCGGTCTCGGTCCAAGAGGTGCCCTTGTTGAACTTTACTGCGAACCGCAGCTCCGGGGCCTTCCTGCTGAAGTACTTGAACACGGCGCTCTCGCCGCCGGCGGCAATGAATTCGTGCGCGTACGGCGACTTATCGTCCATGAGCATCGCCGAGTTGCGCCGTGCGCACAGATCCCGCATGGTTTGGAACGCAGCGTACGCGGGTCCATGCTGGTTCCGGGAGAACGGATGCAGAGCCGCCGCGTCGGCGCCAGGAACCGATTTCCTGCTCGCCATGTCTACACCCGAAGCTAATGAGTTGTGGCCAGCACAAATGAAAAGCCAAACTCCGGGGGATATTTCCGGGGTGGACATTGCATTACTGGGTCCGCAGCGACCTTTCCAACGCGTCCTGTATCAGGACCGCGTAATCTTCGCTCCCGCTGCTGTCACTTTCAACATCCACACAAGCGTCGTGGGCGCAGTCTTGCGCAGTCGTGACGACCCGGCCGGTGTCTCCCTCGCGGCCCCCCGCGTTGTTCGGCCAATCTGCTTGTGCGTCGTCCTCGTTGCCGTCCTGTCCGTCGTGTCCGTTGTCCTCCTCGTTCTTCTTGTCCTTTATCGCGTTTTGCCCGTGGCCCTGTCCGTCCTCTGAGCTTCCATCCCGCTCATCTGCTTGTGCGTCGGCCTCCTTGTCTTGCCCGTCGTCTTCCTTGTGCTCCATGCCCTCTATCTCGTGATCTTCCTCGTTGCCCTGAGCACCGTTCTGCCCGTCTTCCTCCTCGTTGTCCTGCCCATCTTCATCCTCGTTGTCCTCCTCTTCTTCATCCTCGCTGTCCTCCTCGTCTTCATTTTCGCTGCCCTCCTCGTCTTCATTTTCGCTGCCCTCCTCGTCTTCATCCTCGCTGTCTTCCTCGTCGCTCTGGCAACTGAGTTCGACTGAAGCTGTCACGTCAACCACCGCGGCGCGCTCGGCACGGACATCGGAGCAAAACGCGAGTAGCACTAGGCTCGAGGCAATTACGACCAGGGAAACGGGCCCTGGGCTTTGATGGAGGATTAGCAAGCCTGCAAGAAGGCACAATGTAGTGCGTCCTAACATGGTGCCAACGCAATTATCAATCCTCAAGAAATGCATTACCAGAGTTTGGTGAACACATGGTGTTTTCAAACGAGCCCTTAGCCAAACGTAATGTTGAAAAAGATCTGCTGGGGGAACGTGTTTTGGCCGTGCAAACTCTCATCCAAGTTCAATGATTGTGTCCTGTCACCCGTTGTTGCGCTGGCTGCGCAGAGGCTTAGCATAGAATTTCCCCCATGTGCTTCAGTGGCAAAGCGGTTTGCTCGTCGAAACAGGGCTGTGGTTGTTTCGTAAACGGGGTTCCAATACACGAGAGTTGATCTGTGTTGGGTATCTTCAGGTCCCCATTTCACCATCACCGTGTACGTCTCCATTGGAAACGCGTGCCTTCTAATCAGCTTGACACCAAAGTAGCCCTTGACTAAATCAAATGTCGGGACAAGCACAACCCTGGAGTTCATCTGCAAGGCCAAGTTAGGAGCAGGTCTCGGAGGCCCCTCGGATCCCGTCACATAAAGCAGGTGAGTCACAACGTGGCCCTTCTCATATCCCAGTTTGTTCAATTCAGCGACCAGCATCAAAGCGGAGGCGTTTTCGGGAAGCGTTATAGTGTACTCTCTTTCCAACGTGCAGATGCCGTTCAGGAAATCCGAATTGTCGTACCATCGGCATCGCACTGTAACCACAATGGACATTGTGTCGCCTGTTGCGAAACACGACACAATTCCCGTGCAGGCAAGCTGACAGGGTCGGTTGCAACGCTTGGCTCGGGCAAAAAATGGATACAAACTTGGAATCCATTTAACCCTTTCATGACGGTGCGAGCGAATTTGCTCGTTTTTGACTGATTCGCCCTAGAACAAGCGCGTGCATTTGACAATGTCCACACTGCCGTCACGAAAGGGTTAAGGTTGTGTCCCCGCCGTGGAAGGGGGAGACACTGTCTGGGCACCCGTGCAAATGGACGCGCCAACAACAACCGAGGCCCATGCTTCCTTTCTGTATGCCAGGGGCCTGCTTTAGGCAAGAGCTGCCATTCCGGCCCCAGAACCCGGGCCCCTTTGTAGCGGGCGGCCGTCAGCCAATCTTTGCCCTCAGCTCCGTCCCTTTGTCGATTCAAAGCTCTGGGAGCACACCCATGTCCGCGTCGCCGCTGTCCTGCCCTGGCTCCCCAACGCCCCAGTTCCGGTCGTAATCCGTCGGCTCCACGTCCACCGTTTCCCAAGTCGGCTCGGCCCCCGCCTCCCCCGGTCGCGTCACCTCCACCTTGGACACTGCAAACAGCTTCGTATCACTTTGCATGAAGTCGTCCACGTCCGGGAGGGCATCGCTGCCCAGCGCGAGCTCTTTCGCCCGGACGCCGCCCTCCTCAGCCAGGTGTCTAGCTTTGGTAGCAATGCCCTTCTGCCGGATGCGCTCGCTGTTGATGAGGTTGAGCTCCTTGGCAGCACTTTCGCTGCCCGTGCGGTGAGTCTGTGGCACCGCGTCCTCGTCCAACTCGGTGGGAAACAGCCACTGGTCCGTGTCCACCGTGTCCACCGACAGGTCCAGGCACCATGGCGAGATTTGGTGCTCGTTGGCGTCACGCGCGGTCTTCTCATCCACGTACGCCCCCCCAAATATGATGACCAGCAGCTCCATACCAGCCGCGGCAGGGAAGCCGGGGCTTTCCTCTGGCAGGTCCAGGTCATCCAGGACAACCAGGTTGCCGAACTTATACAGAGACACTACGCTGGCGGGGAGCCGCGTCTCCAGCTCCTCCCCTGTCAACCAGTGGGCGGGAACCTCCGCCAGCACCGGCGGCGGTGCGCAGTCGGGGTTGGCAAACGCCCTCGTGGCGGCGCTCATGGGGGCCATGACGGGGACCTCCGCGTCCTTGGCCACAGCGAGGCGCGCCCCCCCAGCCACGTTGTCCACGTCTGGCAAGACCCACTCCTCCCCGCCGTCCTTCGTCTCTTCTGCCCCGACAGCGCTCTCCGCTGAAGCTACGTCGTTCTGTAGCCTGATCAGCGCGGCCCGGCCCTCCCGCGCCGCCTTCCGCAGCGCGTCCGCAGCGGTCATTTGGTCCCCCTCCGCCACCTTGGCGGGCGCACCGGCGCTGTCCAGCCGCAGGGTCCGCTTGGTGTTCTTGTACACGTGGTGGCGATGGTAGGACGAGGCTGCGGTGACCCCCTGCTTGCCCAGACGCACGTGCTGTTCGTACTCCTTCTTCTGCAGCTCGCAGAAAAGCTGATGGCGCTCAATGTTCCGTCGGATCTTGGGCAGCACGTGAGCGGGCGAGGTCGCAGACGCTTCGCTATACGGGATCTGAACTGGCACGTTCGCGGGCACAATGGCGGGCAAGCACCGCAAACCGGCCACCCCTGCCATCCCCCGGACCAGCTGTCGCGCCTGCTCTAGTGCGTGGGTCATATCCTCCACCAGCGGGCTGGCTGACCTCACGAACTCCCGGAGGCGGACGTTGGGCACCATGCTGCGGTTGGGGAAGCCTTCGTTGGCGAAATCCAACACCCAGAACCCCGAGTTGCTGGCCAAAAAAGCGTCACGGGCCACTGCGTCCGCACGCGGCGCAGGCTCAGACGCAATCCTCTCCTGGATTTCCACGGCCGCCTCGTGGCGTCGGTACACCTCCCGGAGGGCGTCGTTGGGGTTCCGTGGGGGCAGCAGTTCCGACAGGGCTTTAGAAACGGACTCGACTTGGGGCTCCATGGGGGGGGGGGGGGGGGGGGGGGGGGGGGGGTGTTGGGCCACCCACAACCCGGGGGGGGGGT
>Ga0105050_10007425_pt1 | contig 13103 bp, 9 predicted proteins | sample FRY01_FD_78088 | JGI IMG/M metagenome (GOLD analysis project Ga0105050, IMG submission 78088) | Freshwater microbial communities from Lake Fryxell liftoff mats and glacier meltwater in Antarctica - FRY-01 | ecosystem: Environmental > Aquatic > Freshwater > Ice > Glacier meltwater ... | reverse complement strand
AGGGTGTCTCCGACCGTTACCACCAGATCATCCAACTGTCGCCCAATGTTCTGGTTCCTGCGATGCACCGCCAGAGGATAGACGCCATACCGCCTTCGCAGGCGCATCGACCCCAGACTACGGCCCACCATCCGGCAACCCGGCGTGATCAGCGCCTCCACCGTGGTGGTCTGCACAGAACTTAACTTGTCCACCATGCGCAGGTCTTTGTGGTCTTGCAGGCTCAGCAATTCCGACATTGGTGTGCGCAGCACCACACGGTCGCCCGCCGCCAGTTCCACTGCCGCAAGATCACGCCGCAAGGACGCATCACCGCGCAGCACGTCGATCACACGGGCACCGCCGCGCTTGAACAGATCCACAGCGTCAAGGCTTTTGCCGACAAGCGAACTGTCATCGGGGACCGCAACCTCCGTGAAAAATTTCATCTTGGAACGGTCGCTGAGCAGCGCGCTCATGGAATCGCGGTTTGGTAGCAGGCGGTTACCGAACAGACCCAGATAAACCATCCCGACAATCGCAAGGGGCAAGCCAACCGGGGTAATTTCGAATATCGAGAATGGCGCAAGCCCTGCCTGGCGCGCCACACCGTCCACCACAAGGTTTGTCGATGTGCCGACCAACGTGATCGTGCCGCCCATGATTGAAAGATAACTGAGCGGGATCAGCAACTTGGATGGGGCTATCTTCATCTGCGCCGCCAATTGCATGAACACGGGCAGGAACACCACGACAATGGGGGTGTTGTTCACCACCGCTGACAGCGCCACGATCAGAACCGCCAACAGCGCCACTGTGATCGTTGGCCTCGAATCTACATGACGCGCCGCAAGCTGCGTTACAAAGTCAAGCGCCCCTGTCCGCACCAGCGCACCGACCACGATGAACATCGCCGCAATTGTCCAGGGTGCGTTGTTCGACAGCACGTTCAGGGCCTGATCCTGCGGCAAAATGCCAAGAATCAGCATCAGCGACGCGCCGGCAATCGCCGTTACCTCGACCGGGAAGGTTTCACGGATAAAAAGAACGAGCATGCCAAGAATGATGGCGATGGCGATATACGCCTGCTGATTTTGCGCCAGTTCCAAGCCTATCATTCTCTGTCCCGCCATCTTGTTTGGGTCTGTCTATCCGGCTTCGTGCCGATTTCAACCCGGCTCAACCACCCGCGCACGCGGTTGCACAAGAAAAAGGCCAACCAGCATCACTGCCAGCGCCGCCCAGACCCAACTGCTGAATCTTTCGCCCAGCAGCAGCATCGCCCACAGCACGCCCGTCCCGGTGACCACATACGATGTCTGCGCCGCAAACACGGCCCCTGCGTTGGCCGCCAGCCAGACATATCCCGCGTAGACCACCGCATGCAGTGTGGAGGATGCGACCAGCGCCCATTCGGCCCGGCCCCATGGCACCAGCGGGTCGATGAACTGCCCCGACGCCAGCGCCAGCGGCAGCGCGATGACCGCACCCACAGCGGAAGCCAGCAGCATCGCCTGCACCGCGTCCAGCCCTGCCATGCCAAAGCGGGCGACGTAGTTGCTTTCCGCCGCGTAAAACAGTGGCCCGATCAGCGCCATAGGCAGAAATGCCACCATCGCAGGCGACGGCAGGCTCGCCGCAGGCAACGCAATCAGCGCGACGCCCAGCAGACCGCAGAACAGGCCCGCCAGCCGCGTCAGGCTGAACCGGTCCATCCCAAGCGCAAGCGCCATCGGAAAGGCCAGCAACGGCACAAGGGAAATCAGGATCGACATGATGCCCGACGGCAGCCGCGCCACCGAGTAATAGAAGAACGAATTCGGAATGATGGTGCCGATCACCGCAATCACCAGCGCAAAGCGCAAGCCGTCTGCTGTCAGCGGCAGCGGCTTGCGCCGCACCAGCGCAACCGCGCCAAGGGCCAGCACCCCCACCACCAATTGCCAGAAGATCAGCCCGAAGTGCTGATAACCCGAAGATACCGCCATTTTGCCAAGGGGTTGCGTCAAACCCCAGCCCGCACCCATCACAACGAGGGCCACACCGAAGCCAAGCCGCTGGTTCATGGCCGCGCCTCTTGCAAGCGCCCGCCGACCCGGATCATCAAGACTTTCTTGGCAAGCCCTGTGCGGTCGTCGGTTTCCACATAGACGCCCGCAAGCGTGGCCGGTCCCGCCGCCGGTTCGAACCGCGTTTTGGGCATCCCCGTGATGAACCGCCGCAACGGTTCCGCCTTGTCCATCCCGATCACCGAGTTGTAATCGCCGCACATGCCCGCGTCGGTCAGGTAGGCTGTTCCGCCGCTCAGGATCTGCGCGTCGCCGGTTGGCACATGGGTATGAGTGCCCACTACAAGGCTCGCGCGCCCGTCACACCAATGGCCCATGGCCATCTTCTCGGATGTGGCCTCGCAGTGCATATCCACCAGCGTTGCCTGTGCAAGCCCGCCCAGGGGATGTGCGCGCAGCACAGCATCCACCGCCGAAAACGGATCGTCAAACGGCCGCTTCATGAACACCTGCCCCAAGGCCTGCACCACCAGCACCTTGCGCCCGTTTGTCGCCGTGAACAGCCGCGCGCCCTTGCCCGGCGCGCCCCTGGCATAGTTCAGCGGGCGGATGATGCGCGGCTCTTGTTCGATGAATTGCAGCATGTCCTTCTGATCGAAGGCATGATCGCCAAGCGTTACGCAGTCTGCCCCCGCCGCCAGCAAGGCTTTTGCATGCTCGGGCGTCAGACCCACACCTGAACTGGCATTCTCACCATTGACCACCACAAAATCGAGGCCCCATTCCGTGCGCAATCCGGGCAGCTTTGCAGCCACCTCGGCGCGCCCCGAACGCCCCATCACATCCCCGAGAAACAGCATTTTCATGGGCCACAGCGGTAGAGCGCGGCGCGGTGAAGGGCAAGGCAATTCCACGGCGGCAGGCTTTGCGATCGGGGCGGTGCAGCCTATGTTGAACCCATGGTAAATTTGCCCCCCACCCTGTCCGACTGGTTCACCGAAAAAGGCTGGTCGCTGCACCCGCATCAGACCGACATGCTGGCGCGGGCAGCGGACCCGGCAACCCTGCTGATTGCGCCCACAGGCGGTGGCAAGACACTTGCAGGATTTTTGCCGACGCTGGCTGAACTGGGGGCCAAACCGCCCGCCGGCTTGCACACTCTCTACATTTCGCCGCTGAAGGCGTTGACTGCCGACATCCGGCGCAATCTGCGCGCGCCGGTGGAGGGTGCCGGTCTGGCGATAAGGGTCGAGGACCGGACGGGCGACACCAGCTACACCCAACGCCGCCGCCAGCGTGCCGACCCGCCGCATATCTGGCTGACAACGCCGGAAAGCCTGGCGCTGCTTTTGTCCTATGAAGACGCGCCGCGCATTTTCAAGGGTTTGCAGCGGGTGATCGTGGATGAAGTACACGCACTGGCCGAAAGCAAGCGGGGGGATCAGTTGATGCTGTGCCTGTCGCGTCTTCAAAGCCTTGCCCCCGGCCTGCGGCGCGTCGGGCTATCGGCGACGGTGGAAGACCCGCCCGCCCTCGCCCGGTTTCTGGCACGCCACCCCGACCCCTGTGCGGTGATCCGTGCCGACCCCGGCCCCGACCCTGACATCAGGATGCTGGAAACCGACGCCCCGCCGCCCTGGGCCGGGGGTGGTGGCCGCTATGCCATCCCCGCCATTCTGGAACAGGTCAAGGCGCATACCACCACGCTGATCTTCCACAACACCCGCGCGCAGGCCGAAATTTTCTTTCACGACCTCTGGTCGCAGAATACCGATAACCTGCCGGTCGCCATCCACCACGGCAGTCTTGCCCGCGAACAGCGCGAACGGGTAGAGGCGGCGATGACCGCAGGCGCGTTGCGCGCGGTCGTCTGCACCGGGACGCTGGATTTGGGGATCGACTGGGGCGATGTGGATCTGGTGATACAGGTCGGCGCGCCAAAGAACGTAAAGCGGCTGGTGCAGCGGATCGGACGGGCGAACCACCGCTATAACGCGCCCTCCAAGGCTTTGCTGGTGCCTGCCAACCGCTTTGAAGTGGTGGAGTGTCATGCGGCTTTGGCAGCGGTCATCGCGCGTACTCTGGACGGGGAGCCGCGCGGGCCGGGTCCGCGTGATGTGCTGTGCCAGCATATCCTGATCTGCGCGGCGTCTGCCCCTTTTGATGCGGACACGCTTTACCGCGAGGTCGCGACGGCCGGCCCCTACGCCGCGCTGACACGCCCCGATTTCGACGCCTGTCTCGATTTCGCAGCGACAGGCGGCTATGCCTTGCGCGCTTATGACCGCTGGCAGCGGCTTATGCTGCGGGGCGGCCTGTGGACCCTGCGCGACCCGCGCACGGCCGCGGTCATTCGCCAGAATATCGGCACCATCATTGACACCGAAACGCTGAAGGTGCGGCTGAAGAACCGGATGGGCGGCACCCCCTTGGGCGAAGTGGAGGAAGGTTTCGCCGCCACATTGACCCCCGGCGATACATTCCTGATCGGCGGCCAGGTGGTGCGCTATGAGGGCTTGCGCGAAATGACCGTGGAGGTGACACGCCAGCCGGGCCGCGACCCGAAGGTGGCCACGTTCAACGGCACCAAATTTGCCACGTCGACCCTGTTGACGCAGCGGATCCTGCATATGTTTCAACAGGCGGATTGGCCTGAGTTGCCGGAACATACCGCAAAGTGGCTGGCGCTTCAGCGCAAGGTGTCACGCCTGCCGGAACCGGACCGGCTGCTGGTGGAATCCTTCCCGCATGACGGGCGCGAGCATCTGTGTGTTTACGGCTTTGCGGGCCGCAATGCGCAACAGACGCTTGGCCTGCTGCTGACCAAGCGGATGGAAGAAGAAGGGCTGCACCCGCTCGGTTTTGTTGCCACCGATTATGCCACGCTGATCTGGGGGCTTGATGCGGTGAACGATGCGGCCCCGCTGTTCGACCCTGCCCGGCTGCGCTGCGGGCTGGAGGGCTGGCTGTCGGGCAACGCGGTCATGAAGCGCACGTTCCGGTCGTCGGCCATCATCGCGGGGCTTATCGAGCGCAGCCATCAGGGGCGGCGCAAATCCGGGCGGCAGGCGACGTTTTCATCGGATATCCTTTACGACACGCTGCACCGCCATGACCCCGGCCACCTGATGCTGGCCATCACCCGCGAGGAGGCCATGCGCGGGCTGGTGGATTTTGGCCGGGTGGAGGAGATGCTGGCGCGGATCGGCGCCGAGCCGGACGGCGGGATTGACTGCCTGCGGCTGAACCGGGTGACGCCACTGGCCGCACCGCTGTTTCTGGAAATGGGGCGGATCCCGGTGGAAGGGGCGGCGCGCGAGCGGCTGGTGGCCGAGGCGGCGGAGCGGCTGATGCAGGCGGCGGGGCTGGCTTAGCCGGGGGAGCCGCCCTCGGGGGCATCGAGCCCCTCTCGGGCGGCGCTGGCGCGCGATGACCTCTGGCCGGTAGGCCTGATCGCAGGGGCAGGGGCCTTCGGCGAGGATATTTGAGCAAAGATGAAAGTGCAGGGCCTTGTGGGGTGGCCGCTGTTGGGGCAGATACAAAGCATGAACGCATATGATCTTGACCTTGCGGGAGTGCGGCTTTGCGCCCTGCCTTCCGGAGCGCTGCACTGGCCTGCGGAGGCGGCGCTGTGTGTATCGGACCTGCATTTCGGTAAAGCCGAGCGGCTGGCACGGCGGGGCGGCGCGCTGCTGCCGCCGTATGAGACGCGGACTACGCTGGCGCGGCTTGATGCCGATCTGGAGGCGACGCGGGCGCGGCGGGTGATTTGCCTTGGCGACAGTTTCGACGATCTGGATGCTGCCCTTGCTTTGCCCGAGGCGGAACGGCTGTGGCTGATCCGGCTGATGGCAGGGCGGGACTGGACGTGGAGTTTGGGCAACCATGATCCTGCCCCGGTAGATTATGGTGGCAGTCACCGCGCGGAACTGCGGATCGGGTCGTTGGCCTTTCGCCATGTTGCCACGGCGGACACGCCAGAAATTTCGGGCCATTACCACCCCAAGGCGGGCGTTGCGGGACGTAGCCGCCCGTGTTTTCTGGCGGATGCCGCGCGACTGATCTTGCCTGCATATGGCACTTATACCGGCGGGCTTGCCTGCCACGACCCGGTGCTGACAGCCTTGATGCAGCCTGCCGCGCTGGCCATCCTGACCGGACCGCGCGCCATAGCCTTGCCGATGCCGCGCGTGGCGGGGCAGACAAGGCCGCGCATCGCCGGCGTGTTGCGGTGACCGGGGCTGACCTTAGTGCACTGCGCTGCGGTTGCGTCGCGAACACGCGGCGCGCGTGACCCACCCGCTTTGGCCAGCGCATCGGAAGACCCGGCGCCAGCGTGTCAGCGGGCAGCCTTCAGACTGGCGGCACAAGAATGCCGGGGACAAAACCAGCGGCATTGCCAGGGCGCGCGCCGTGCGCACCGGCATCCTGATGCTTGTGCACGGCTTGCATGAAAGACACCCTTCACACGGTCAGCCCGTCCGGCTCGGCCAGGCCATTCGCGCGGCAACATGCCGTCAGGGTATTGGCCAGCAGGCAGGCGATCGTCATCGGGCCGACACCGCCCGGCACCGGCGTGATTGCCCCGGCCACCGCGGCAGCCGAGGCGTAATGCACGTCACCGACAAGGCGTGACTTGCCGTCACGCTCCACCCGGTTGATGCCGACGTCGATCACGGTGGCCCCGGGCTTCACCCAGTCGCCTGTGATCATCTCGGGCCGCCCGACCGCCGCCACCAGAATATCGGCGCTGCGACAGACGGCGGGCAAATCATGGGTGCGCGAATGGGCAATGGTGACGGTGCAGCTGTCACCCAGCAGCAATTGCGCCATCGGCTTGCCGACAATGTTGCTGCGGCCCACCACAACAGCGGTCATGCCCGACAGGCTGCCATGGTGGTCGCGCAGCATCATCAGGCAGCCAAGCGGAGTGCAGGGCACCATGCTTTTCTGCCCGGTACCCAAAAGGCCAACGTTCGATATGTGAAAGCCATCGACATCCTTGGCAGGGTCAATCGCGTTGATCACCAGTTCGGCATTCATATGAGGCGGCAGCGGCAACTGCACAAGAATCCCATGAATCGCCGGATCGGCGTTCAGCCGCGCGATCAGGGCCAGAAGCACATCTTCGGTGGTGTCTGCAGGCAGCCGATGTTCGAAAGAGGCCATGCCCACCTCGGCCGTCTGTTTGCCTTTCGCACCCACATAGACCTGCGACGCCGCGTCTTCACCCACCAGCACCACCGCCAGCCCGGGTTTCACGCCCCGTTCCGCCAGCCTGGCCACGTGCGTTGCCACCAGTGCGCGCACCCGTGCCGCAAAGGCCTTGCCGTCAATCACCTGCGCCGTCATCGTCATCCTTCCGTGGGGGCGCCTGGCCCCAGAACCATCTCTTCGCGGTCTATCGACCAGTCGATCAGCCGCCGCCACAGGCTTTCCACCAGTGCCGGGTCCAGCCCTTCGGCCAGCGCCCGCGCCCGCACATGTGCGACCACCTCTTCGACCCGTTCATCGATCCGGGCTGGCAGCCTTTCGGCTGGTTTCAGGGCAATCGCCCGGTCAATATACGCCGCGCGTTGCGCCAGCGCCGCGACAATCCCGGCATCCAGCGCATCAATCGCGGCACGCAGTTCGTGCATGGAATGGCAGTCGGCAGCAGCCTTCATGGCAACGGAAAATGTCAGGGCCTGTCTCCTTCGGCTTTTGCCTGCGTTATGAAGCGCGCAGGCCGAAGGTCAAGAAGACAAATTGCCTTGTCAGAACAGACCTTCCACAAAACCGTCCGCATTCAGGCGGATCACTTCGGCCGAGGGCACGCGGGGCAGGCCGGGCATCGTCATGATCTCGCCGCAGATCGCCACCACGAAACCGGCCCCCGCCGACAGCCGCACCTCGCGCACCGGGATGATGTGGCCGGTGGGGGCGCCGCGCACGGTGGGGTCGGTGGTAAAGCTGTACTGCGTCTTGGCCATGCAGACCGGCAGGTGGCCATAGCCAGCCGACTCCCACGCCCGCAACTGTTCCAGTATGGCGGGGTCGGCCATCACGGCGTCTGCATGGTAGATGCGCCTCGCCACGGTTTCCATCTTGGCAAACAGTCCCATCGCGTCGGGGTAAAGCGGTTTGAAATCTGCCGTCCCGCCTTCGGCAAGCGCAACCACAGCCCGCGCCAGATCCTCGATCCCCGCCGAACCTTCGGCCCAATGGCGGCAAAGGATCGCCTGCGACCCAAGGCCTGCGACGTAATCCTGCACCGCCCGGATTTCCGCCGCCGTGTCGCCTGTGAAATGGTTGATCGCCACGACCACCGGCACGCCAAAACCCTGCACATTGGAGATGTGGCGCCCCAGATTGGCGCATCCGTCCTGCACTGCCGCGACATTCTCGGCAGCGAGATCGGCCTTCGCCACGCCACCGTTCATCTTCATCGCCCGGACTGTTGCCACGATCACCGCTGCCGCAGGGCGCAGCCCCGCCTTGCGGCACTTGATATCGAAAAACTTTTCCGCCCCGAGGTCCGCGCCAAAGCCCGCTTCCGTCACGACATAATCGCTCAGCTTCAGCGCCGTGGTGGTCGCAATCACCGAATTGCAGCCATGGGCGATGTTCGCAAACGGCCCGCCATGCACGAAGGCTGGGTTGTTCTCCAGCGTTTGCACAAGGTTGGGCTGCATCGCATCGCGCAAAAGCACCGTCATCGCGCCATCGGCCTTCAGATCGCGCGCAAAGATCGGCACCTTGTCGCGGGTATAGGCCACGACAATCGCACCCAGCCGCGACTCAAGATCGGCCAGATCGCGCGACAGACACAGGATCGCCATCACTTCCGACGCCACCGTGATATCAAACCCGGTCTGGCGCGGAAAGCCGTTGGACACGCCTCCCAGCGACACCACCACATCGCGCAGTGCGCGGTCGTTCATATCCATCACGCGGCGCCACACGATGCGGCGTTCGTCGATCTCCAGCTTGTTTCCCCAGTAGATGTGGTTGTCGATCATCGCAGCCAGCAGGTTGTGCGCCGACGTGATCGCATGGAAATCACCGGTGAAATGCAGGTTCATTTCTTCCATGGGTACGATCTGCGCCATGCCGCCACCTGCCGCTCCGCCCTTCATGCCGAAATTCGGCCCGAGGGACGCCTCGCGGATGCACACCATCGCCCGCTTGCCGATCCGGTTCAGCCCGTCACCAAGGCCCACGGTCGTCGTGGTCTTGCCTTCCCCCGCAGGCGTCGGATTGATCGCGGTCACGAGGATCAACTTGCCATCGGGGCGCCCGGCAAGACTGTGGATAAAATCCTGCCCGACTTTTGCCTTGTCATGGCCGTAGGGGATCAGGGCTTCCGCCGGGATGCCCAAGGCAGCTCCGATCGCCTGAATTGGCTGTTTATTCGCCGCGCGTGCAATTTCGATATCAGAGGGTAGGGCCATGTATTTCTCCCGGCAACAAAGGCTTTACAGGTAGCTACAGCGAGACGGGCGAAATCCGGAAACCAATTTCGCCGGAACCCGACTTTTTGCAGGTGACTGTGTGTTAAACCTGCCGCGCCACGTCCAGATGCGGCCACGTCGGCTGGTCGGGGATATGCAGGGTGACGCGCTGGCCCAGGTGCAGCATCCCTTCCGCCTCGACCCAGGCCGTAACACCCCGCCGCCCCGCGGCGGCAGGTTTGAAGCGTTTGCCAAAGCCGGGATAAGCACTTTCGATCACCTTCGCGGGCAAGGTGCAGGGCCGGTTTTCCATATCCACCACCAGCGTCGCACCGCTTTCCGCCTGCAAGCGGGACGACGGCGGCACGAGGCTGAAATCCGGGATGCCGTCGATCACGAGGTTCGCCCCCAGAAGCGCCGGGTCCAATGATTCCAGATGCATCGTGGCGGCAATCGCGGCCAGTTCCTGCGCCGACAGTACCGAAAATTGCCGCACATTGCGAATCGTGGTGCCGCGTCTGTACTGCCCCGTCACACGGCTGCATGACGAACGGGTCAGCCCGCCATGCGCCTCGCCTTCCGGGCCGTCAAATCGGGCCATGATTTCAGCAAGCGGTTGCGATTGAAGGGCGGCATCGCGGTCGGGCACATTGCCCAGCCAGGTGACAATGCCGCTAAAGCGGGTGGGGATAAGCGCGGGCATGGGTCACACCGTCAGGATGAAAAGGCAACGCCGGAAGGGAAGCAGCACTCCGCCATCCGGCATCAGGGGTAAGCGGCGGCAAGGGCCGCATCGCAAGCGGCGATGAAAGCGGTTGTTTGCGCCACATCTAGCCGTTCCAAGCAAGGCCGCATCGCAGCAGCTTCCGTGAAACGACGCACCGGGTGCGCGCTGTCTGCCGGGCCAAACCTCTGCACCGGACCCACCGCGCCGTCGCCACCGCACAGGCCGACCACCGCACCATCCGGTAAGCCCAGGCACCTGCGCCAGAAGATCCGGCGCGGGCCGCAAACGCAAACCCCGAAACCGTGCACAGGTTTCGGGGTTCCGGTCTTTCGGGTCAGCGGCCAATCACGCCTCTTACGCCGAGGGTTCGGGTTCAAGGCCGCCATCCGGGCGTACGATCTTGGGCTTGGTCTTCGGTATTGCGGCGATGCTGGTCAGCCCGCCGCCGGACGAAGGCTTGTCGGCCTCATCGTCGATGTCCAGCTTTTCTCCCGCCACGACACGCTTGATCTGATCCCCGGTCAGGGTTTCGTATTCCAGCAAGCCCTTGGCCAGACGTTCAAAGTCTTCCGACTTATCGGTCAGCACACGGAAGGCGGTAGCATAGCCTTCGTCGATCAACGCCTTCACTTCGCCTTCGATCAGCGTCTTGGTTTCGGCGGACACAGAAAAGCCCGCCGTACCACCGGTATAGCCCTCATGTGCTTCGGCATAGTCGATGTTGCCGACGGCATCCGACATGCCCCACCGCATGACCATCGCCCGCGCCAAGGCCGATGCCTGCTGAATATCGCCCGACGGCCCCGAAGATACACCCTCTTCGCCATATTTGATGATCTCGGCAGCCTTGCCCGCCATGGTCATCGCGATCTTCTGCTTGCTCTCGTCCTTGTGCATGTTCAGCCGGTCCATTTCCGGCAGGCTGACGACCATACCCAACGCACCGCCGCGCGGGATGATCGTGGCCTTGTAAACCGGGTCACACTTCGGCATGTTCATCCCGACGATGGCATGGCCCGCCTCGTGATACGCGGTCTTTTCCTTCTGGTCGGCGGTCAGCACCATGGAGCGGCGCTCGGCCCCCATCATCACCTTGTCCTTGGCGTTCTCGAAATCGCTCATCGCCACGAAACGCCGCCCGATCCGCGCCGCAAGCAGCGCCGCCTCGTTCACAAGGTTCATCAGGTCAGCACCCGAAAAGCCCGGCGTGCCGCGCGCGATCAGCCGCAGGTCCACATCGGGGCCAAGCGGGGTCTTGCGTGCGTGCACGTTGAGGATCTTCTCGCGGCCCTTGATATCGGGGTTCGGCACATGGATGGTGCGGTCGAACCGGCCCGGACGCAGCAACGCGGGGTCCAGAACGTCTTTACGGTTGGTCGCGGCCACGATGATGACACCCTCGTTCGCCTCGAACCCGTCCATTTCCACAAGAAGCTGGTTCAGCGTTTGCTCACGCTCGTCATTGCCACCGCCGATGCCAACGCCACGGGCACGGCCCACGGCGTCAATCTCGTCGATGAACACGATGCAGGGCGCATTTTTCTTGGCCTGCTCGAACATGTCGCGCACACGGGACGCACCCACACCCACGAACATTTCAACAAAGTCGGAACCGGAGATGCTGAAGAACGGCACGCCTGCCTCGCCCGCAATCGCGCGCGCCAGCAGCGTTTTACCAGTGCCCGGAGGACCGACAAGCAAAGCGCCTTTCGGGATCTTGCCGCCGAGGCGCGAAAATTTCTGCGGGTTGCGCAGGAATTCCACGATTTCCTCAAGCTCTTCCTTCGCCTCGTCAATGCCCGCCACGTCGTCAAACGTCACGCGGCCATGCTTTTCCGTCAGCAGCTTGGCGCGGGATTTGCCAAAACCCATCGCGCCGCCTTTGCCGCCGCCCTGCATGCGGTTCATGAAGAAAATCCAGATGCCGATCAGCACGAGGAACGGCAGCCAGAGCGAGATCAGCGAGAAGAAGCCGGACTGTTCCTGCGCCTCGGCCCGAACTTCGACGTTTTGCGCGATAAGCCGGTCGGTGATTTCTTCGCCATCAGGCTTGATGGCAATGAACTGGATGCCGTCCTTGCCACGCGCAAGAACCCGCTCGCCGTCCAGTGTGACGGATGCCACCTCGCCGGAATCGACGCGCTGGATAAAGTCGGAATAGGAAATGGTGCGCGAAGCGCTGGTGGTCTGGCCGCTGCTGAACATGTTGAACAATGCCAGAACCAGCAGAAACAGGACAACCCAGAATGCGATATTTCGTGCGTTACCCACGAAGCTCTCCCTTACGGTGCCGGGCCGCGGGTATGCCGCAGCCTTTTGCATAAGATAGACATTAGCGCGCCGGGTTCAATGCGATAACACGAAAGTCCCGAACCCCGCGACAATGCGCGCTTTCCAGCCGGTTGGCATCCCCGCCAAAGGTGCCGAAATCAGGGTGTCGGCCTGCCAGACTGCGGGTGTTACCAAGAGTATATCACGGGAAAGGCCCGTTGCGCGCCAATCCTTGCAGGAGCGCAGACCGTCGGGCCCAAGGGCACGTACATGCAGAGCGACGTCATGCGGGCCGTCAAGCTGCCAGCGGTTATCCCAACATTGATCCGTCGGCGACAAAAGCCCCGCAATAGCCTTGGGTTCACGCAGAATATGTACCGATGTTGCAGCCACGCGCAAACGGCATCCGGCCAGCGTCGCATCGCGGCCTTCTGTGATGGCGGCAAGCACGCGGTCGATGGCCGCAGCCCGTGGAACATAATCCGCGCCACCGACCCACCGCAAGGCCGCTATCAGCAGGCGGCGCGCAATCTCGGGCGGCAAGGCGTGCAGACCTGGACGGTTGATCGCCACTGAACCGGCGTTCTCCTGCGCGACCTGCGCCACCGCATCGCCGAGGGCCGCCACGACCGCCTGCCGTGCCGAGGCGAGGTTTGCAGCCACCGTGGCCCAACCGTCAACGGT
>Ga0105050_10007424_pt1 | contig 13104 bp, 11 predicted proteins | sample FRY01_FD_78088 | JGI IMG/M metagenome (GOLD analysis project Ga0105050, IMG submission 78088) | Freshwater microbial communities from Lake Fryxell liftoff mats and glacier meltwater in Antarctica - FRY-01 | ecosystem: Environmental > Aquatic > Freshwater > Ice > Glacier meltwater ... | reverse complement strand
TAGCCGAACTGAGGGGTTTGGCTGAGATAGTTGACTTTGGTAACCAGCTCCTCAAGCCGGTTAAGGAAAATCTACGCAGCACAAAGAAGCTCTTCGTTACCAGAGAAGATAATCTTCTCATGGAGGAAACCCGACGCGAGCTTAAGCGTATTGATAAGGAAGCCAATCGACAGGGTCTCCTTACTAACGATGAGGTTATCCGTCGTCGCAGTCTTCTTGAGGCACAGAATCCTAATGTAGATATTAACCAGCTCACCCGAAGGATCGTTGAGGAGTTTAAGGGCGTCGATCCTCTTACACTACCTAAGAGTACCCAAGAGGGGCCAACGAGATATAAGGCACTCTTGCAAGCCCGTCTTGCTGTCGAAGAGGAGTATGGCAAATTGCCAGATGACATCTGGGATTTTGCTATGCAGACTCATGTAGCAAACCAGGATATGCTGGCAGGACAAATTGCTGCCGGCGCTGCTGTAACTGAGCTACCACTCCTTGGTTACGTCGCCCGTATCGCCACTCCAGAGGGTCTCGCCCTATTCCAGAAGAGTAAACGGGCACAGAATGCTGTAACCAAGTTTCTTACTTCCCAGCCCGGTGGTCTGGCGGCTACGTTCCAGAGGGAGAGAACCTTCAGGGACTTAACGATTGATCATCTTAATGACGTTCTGAGAGCTGAATTTAAGAAGGATAAGGACTTTATGTTCTTCGATACGGACCTTGCCCGTATCCAGACTACACGATCGCTTCAGGGTGAGCATGTTGCTAACCGAGCACGTTTTGCTCAGGTGACAGTGGATCTTTTTGCACACAAGAAGGCTCTTAAAACAGACGTCGGTATTGAGAATATCATTGGTCGTCCCACGATTATAGACAAAGCGGGTAAGCTGGTACGGGGACCTCTCGTCACCAGCACGCAGGTGCCTATTATCAGTGATATTGATGCCTTCGTTAAGCGTCATACCAGCGATAAGGCTGCTAAGATCGTTACTTCTAACGGGCAGCACACAATTCAGGGCTTTAAATTACCTCTTGACAGTGAGATCATTCTTGAAAAGGCCGCTGCCTACGGTCACGCAACGACAGGTCAGAAAAACTTCAGAGCTATCTCACCTGTCCATGCCGAACTCGACGATCGCTTCCTACATCTCCAGCAGGAGAAAGCATTAACCGAGACACAGGTACGCTTCCTACGAGTTATGTCTTCGCAGCTCGATGACGAAGCTTTTGAGATCATGCGTCGTGACGGGAAGCTTAGTATCAGTACTCATACTCTTGCCCAAAGTAATGCCAGAGCGCGTGTAGTACCTTTTAACTCCGAAGGGGTTAATCACACGGGAAATAGACAGATCCGAGTAGACGGTACACCTATAGAGTCAATTACGGATGCAACAAATCCGGTCAAGGCCGATTTGAGTCTGCGTAAGGACTATACTGAAGATGCCTCCTCGAGCTTTCTACATGAGATTGGTCATATTATGAGCTTCCACCTAGCTCATAAAAATCCCGAATTCTGGAAAACAATTCAGGAAAGATATGTTAAACTTATTAAGGCTGGGGGTGAGCGAGGTACAGTTAAGCGATCGGGTGTATATGTAGAAAGTCCCGAGTCTCTCATACAATTGTTAAACCAAACGGCTCTGCCCGGAAGTGAGGGGGGAGGGCCATACTTTTCTTCAAGCCCTCAGGAATGGTTTGCTGAGACTTTCTCACAGTGGATGCTCGGAACGAGAGTACCGGACTCAAGTATGGAGCTGGCTCTTGGATCCGCTAAGAACGGCTTTGAAGCTTGGCGTAATATGATTGAGGAAATCGGACGCTTTGAGCCAGGTGGGTTTAGGGAGGCGTTTGCTAGTAATACATATAATTACGACAAAAGGATCGCTATTCTCGCTAACGCTGATTTTGACAGTTTAGATCTCGTTGACCTGTTCCCTGGAACTCTTAAGAGTGACGTGGAACAATACTTAGCACACCCTCGTAGCACTCGTGGCAATCTTATGAAGGAGCTTCTACAGCCCGAATGGACACGAGAGGGAAGATTACGAATCAGTGAAACTTCTACCAATAAGCAGATTGTTCAACAGCTTAAGGATTTAGGAGTGGAGGAACGATTCGTTGACAAAGAAATTTTTGATGCCTTCCAGCGTATAACGAAGGTTAACAATTATACGCCTGACGGCGACACCTTTATGGGTAAGTTTATCAACGTCTCGGATCAGATTCACGGTCTGTACAGAACCGCTTTTACACAGTACTTCCCTGCCTTCCATGCACGGAACTGGATCTCCAACGTATTCCTCAATACTATGGCGGGTGTCGTCAGTCCCCTACACTACTTCAACGCCCTGAGAGAAATGCGTGAAATGACACCTGAGCGAGTAATTTACCTCTCAGGCATGGGTGTGCTCGACGAAGGTAAATTGCGTGAGACCTTTGATATTCTCGCGTCATCGAGGGGTGGTATTAAGGAGGGTCTTAAGACATTCTTCAGTCACCCTGTTACTACCCTCGGTCATCCGGATCAGGCCATTAGGGTAGGTAAGCAAATTAGTGATGGAACAAGAAAGTTTGGCCAGATGGTAGAGAACCATACTCGCTATGCACACTTTCTTGCTATGAAGTCTAAGGGTCTTTCGGATGTTGAAGCAGCTGATTCGGTAGCAAAGTTCCTCTTTGACTACTCGGATCTCACAGCCTTTGAACGAGCCGTTCCACGCAGGGCGATGCTCTTCTATACGTTCACGAGAAAGAATCTCCCTCTTATGATGGAGACATCGTTTAAGAATCCTCGTTTCATGGTTACATATGCTCGTGTGACAGGACAAACTAATGAGAACATAGTTTCACCTGAATGGCTTCCGGGTTCCTTCTTCCTCGGTGAGGACGAGAAGGGTAGAACCATCCGAGCCAATTTTGGCCTGCCACCTGAGGATCTCGCTCGCTTTGATCCACACGGTAAAGGACTGGCTCGTATCGCGGAATTGATGATTAGTAACCTCGTTCCCGCTATTAAGGAACCGTTCCAATTTATATCTGGAAGAGATCTTTTCCTCGGTCGTCCCCTTGAAGGCGGTCTCGGTGCACGTCTCGCAGCCGCGGCTCCGACGGCACGAGCCACCTCATCGGGATCACGTTTCCTCGAGGCGGCCGGTGGTGAGACGGAGAGGACTCTTGGTGGGGAGGCCTTCCGTTTTGCCACAGGTATTAACGTGAGGGCGATTGATACGGCTCGACAAGAGAAGATCAACGGTATCGAGATTATCCGTAACAGGCTGGACGAGCTGGTACGCAAGGGTAAGGGTCGTAAGTTTGAGATCGTTGGTCAGCGTAAGGGTGGGGATATTCCCGAGATACGGCAGCTCAATCAGATGCAATCACGTCTTCAATCCGAGCTTAAGAAGCTCGAAGAATCCTCACGATAGATTCTGGTGCGGATGGCCCCTCGCACTTAGAAGTCCCCGTAAGGCTGTCACGCCTTACGGGGATTTTTTACTTCAAACGTCCCTCTGACCTTACAAAGGCCACGTTCTTTTTTCTGCTACTGTAATCAGGTTTGTCCACTACGGTAAGATTACCCACGGTAAGCTCGCCTGTTCCACCGTACTTACCCTTGGGAAAAACACCCACCGGAAGGTGTCTCAGGAAAACATCCTTACTCCAGTGAAGCTTTTCACTCCCGTCGAGGTAACCACAGAAAACATTGTAGAGCGTTTTAGCTGCAATAACTGTGCCGGGTGTTTCGATGCAATGCTCGGCAACAAACTCCTCTGCCTTGTTTCTGTTGGTATCCTGAATCTCCTCCTTGAGATCGCTGTTAATAACGGGCAGTCTCAGGCGGCTAGGAGAGTCAGGTATCTCCAGATTCATAACCGTATGTAAAAAGTATGCTGCCTCATCCAGGAGTCTGTTGATAAATGCTGGCTTAGGTATCTCTGCTCCTTCGAAGGGAGAGACGTATATGACAGTGATTCTTGTGTCGCCGGGGAGGACGGGACAATAACTCGGGTCATTGGCAACTTGGATCCAGTGTGTAGTGTTTGGTACTGTGTAAGCATTCTTCCGCATCTCCCTAATAAGAAGGTTTCTACTTGTGACATAATCCTTGATTCGGTCATAAGCTCTAGAGCTCTTGCTTACATCGACCTCTTCAATAGCACAGAGAACGGCTCCCACTAGCTCACCATTAAATCCCTCGGCAGAAGTGAGTGTCTTATCTGCACGGCAATACCCCAATCCGTCTTTGAAGAGGAGACTGAGTGCTTCGTGCAATAAGGACTTTCCGGTATTCTGGTTTCCGTATACGAAAATATATGGTAGGGGCTCGTGCGGGTATCGGAAGAGCGAAGCAACCAAGCAGCGTAAGTAGTCACCTCCTGTAAGTAGTCCATTATTTTGACACCATGAGTCAAGAACGAGATTCCGTCCAACGTGATTTAAAAGTAAATCCCAGGTAGGGTGTCGTCCTAGTTTAGGTTCGTAAGCAAGCTGGGCAGACTTTTTGTTCCACGTCCGGTCGCCGGGATATTCTTTCTCGAAGGGAATACTAACAATATCCCAATGGTCCTGAACAGCCTGTCCTAGAACGATAGGGATTTCGCTTCGTTGATAACCACAGGAAATGAGTACATCCTTGATATCATCTTTTGCTTTTGGTATCCAGTCGCCCCTTGACTTAACACACCACCCGCTATTAACTCCGTCCACAACGTGCCGGACAATTCCGTCTGGTGGATCAACTTCAACTGTTTCTGTTGTAGTTTCAATTACCTTCTCCCATGTAGGTCCGCGTGCTGCATACCAGTCGGGTGGCGGTTGATCTGTCTCCTCTCTCGGCATACTAAGAATGAGCTCGCCATCCGTTTTGCCGGGTGCAATAGTGACTTCCCTGTCTTGATATGCGTCCGGTATATGAGTCGATTCACCGAGACTCTTAAGAGCCAGAGATGCTTCAGATCCCTTCTTAAAGATGAAGCTTCCCTTCTTGGTTTTCAGTCCTCCGCTGAGCTTACAGCTACTAGAAAGAGTAGGCAAACAGTTATAAAGACAAGTAGTCCACCCTGAAGGAGAGGTTGTCCAATACTTATGTTCTTTAACTCCTGAGCTGTAGCGAAACGCACGCCACTTGCCGCCCCTAAGAGGAAACATAAAACAGTTGTGATCGTTCGGTTTGTCTTTACCCGTCGCATCTGTATAAAATACTCCTCGGAGTCCCAGCTCCGTGTGTGCCTTAATTAGGTCGCTTGTGTGGCAGACGAGCATACTGTTGTCCTCATCCCACCACCACTGAAAATTATGTCGCCCAAACCAGAAGAGAAGCTTCTGATGTTCGGCATCAAGCTTTGCTTTCTTAGTACGACTTACAAGATCCTCTTTTGATTCGTCCACAAATCTTCTGTATCCAGAGGATCGCTTCTCCTTGATGTAGTCCCGCCAGTTAGCAGGGACAGAAGAAAGTGGATTCTTTGAATTAGAGATAACTTGAAAGCTTCTCTTGGTGGCCGAGGCTTCCGAGTGCCAGATCCACAGGACTCCTCCGCAGGTGTCGACCTTGGACTTGAAGTCAAACTTGAGGAGGGAGGCAAGGTTTGAAAGGATGGCCCTCGCGAGGCCGGCATGTTCTGCATGGTTGGCAGTGGGAATCGCTGGTTCAAGTCGTACATAGAGGTGGAATCCTTTACCGGATTTGGAGCGTCTAAGTTCACACCAGGGGATTCCTCTAACTCTGTCACGGAGATCGTCCAGTTCGAAATCCGTAAGTCCCTTGGCATGATTAGTGATGCTATCAAAGTCGAATCCCACCCATTCGCTGATACCTTCCTGCCAATTCCATCCGGTGCATCCAATAGACTCAACGTGATCGGAGAGTTCAAACTCAAGGAGTGAATCTCTATAGTGTGGATCTCCTTCTTTTCCCGCTGCGTTAAAAGGTATTCTGAAACTTGACCACTCGTCATGACCGTCGGTCCAGACAGGGGATCGTCCTTTGTCTCTTTCAACACGATCTTTACCTGCTTTGACATTTACTTGTACCTCCATGCATGGCCTGTAGATATCAATCTTACAGGGCTGTGTGTTGAGAAACTCCGTGATAGCCTGGGTCTTAGAAATCAATTAAAGGTTCCTTAACTTCAGTAGCGACTTTCCACTCCGATGGCCACCGGAAGTGTAGGGCGTCAATAGGCTCAGACGATCTTGCTTTGATCCATGCTTCAATCTTGTTTCTTGAGCCTCTTGAATCCATCGGTGCGTAGTTGTAGAGAAACTCAGCGTAGTGGTGAAGGATGCAGATATTGGTGTCGTCGGCCTGCCAGACGGCTTCGAGCAGGCTGTCCTCAAATACGGCGGTAAGAAACCCTCCTAGCGAAACCCCTCGAGTGAGATAGAGGATTATCCCGCCCCTCATATATTCAGGGATCAGGTTAGCGTTCGGTCGTTCTGTCATCGTTAATCTCCTTAAAAGTTATTCTTAACTTTCTGAAAGGCCTCACAGTAATCAGCGACAGGGCACACCTGACCCCACATGAAACACTTACGCTTGTCTGGTAACGCCCCCTGTGTCTGCCCTACGATAGCACGATTCCAGAATCCTACGAGTGCCTTCCAAAGCTTCTCTTGGAATGGTGCTCGCACCATTGTCCTGTACTGTGAGAAGGTAATCTTATCTCCCCTCACTGTTACCAGCTCAATTGCAACGGGAATATCCCGGAAGGGCAAGAGCCCTACATGAGCCCAGGTATACATACTAAGCTGCCTAGCCCAATAGGGTTCGATCTCCTCGAGAGGAGCACCGTACAGGGCGTGTGGTCCCTTCCTCACTCCGTTAGTGTAAGACCACTTGTATCCCGGTTTGGGACTCACGCCACTCTTAGAGGCCGCACCCGATACCTTCCAGTCAACGATGACACCACTGTTAGTAACAGCGTCGGGTCTCACGAAGACGGGTACTGAGTTCTCCCCGTCACTGATCGTGCACTTCTTATCGAGCTCGACAGTGTGAATACCCTCCTTCAGGATAGAGTCTAGAAGTCCGAATCGTTTGTACTCGTTGTAGGCTCGCTGTCCGAAGGGAATACTGTCGGCAAGGGCTCCAGGATCCACTGACTCGGCAATAAGTTGTTGCAAGTATTCCTGGTGATTATCGACCTGTCCGAGTTCCTTTCTAATTCCGGCCTTAACGTAACAGTCGAAAGCCGATCCACGCTGTGCAGCCAAGCCTGCTGGTTCAACGACGAACGGGGTTGGGCCCAGGCGTTTGAGATAAAAAAGATGTTCACAGCGACGGGACTCCTCAAAGGCTGAAGGGCTGATGTAACTGAGTTCTTTAATTACTGGTAGGCTAAGAGTCACGCTGTCTCCTTTTTAAGATAGTGTAGCAGTTCGGTCTCGTCCTTGGCTGTACGTCCTTCACGTCCGGCTCTTGCTACAGATACATTGAATATGTCAGTCCAATCCACGCCAGTAAGAACAGTATGATGAGAAACAAATAGATCACAGTGCCTATTGTTTCCCAGGAAGCCGCGAACATCAAGGGTTCGATTACCATATCCCAAAGTTTCTTCATAGTCTGGATCTACATATACTGTAGCAACCTCAGGCACTACATAGTCGTTGGCGTCAAGAACATGTGCGGAAGCAATCTGCAGAGAGCAAGCCCTCTTCATTGAATTAAGATAGAACTTCCTGCTGAAAGCTTTGCCGAAACCGGGATGCTTCCAGAGACCTCCGGTGCACTCAACGGCCTTACCATTGAAGGCCTCGTGCTGCAAAGCAAGGAACAGGGCACACCACTTGTACGATCCCTTAGTAGGTGCCTCTCGTTTGACAGCGAGCTTGATATTGAAGTCATAATTATCAGCATAGATTTCTGACCAGACAAGGGGGCTCGACCACTCGGTATGATCGCCGTCGTAGCCTACTGCTTCCTCTACCTGCCACTGCTTGATGCCTCTCCAGAAAAATCCCCAGGGTCCACTGTCAATCATAGTGACAGGTCGGGACCAGTGGGCTGTCACCTCACCAGCTCCACAGCAAATATCGTAAGCCGGCTGACTCTCTAGGGAGCGTTCCCTTATTTTGTTTACGATATTAGAAGAGTACTTGGACTTGTTTCCTTGATACTTAACCATTAAAATCCCTTTATTGGTTGATTGCGTTTGAAGAGAGCTCTCGTTCCTGACTTACGCCAGTTGGCCGGCTTTAACAATATGTCATACTCGTCCGGGCTCCTAAGCACCCATATGCCTACACCCGCTTTGTCCATTGCAGCAAACTCCTTAATCTGTGCTGCCGATAAGAAATTGTTTCCCCACTTACATTCGATCCACCGGCTGCCATACTTAGGGTGAGCAGCAAAGAGATCGGGCAGGCCTGATTGATACTGACTGCCGTGTATCTTTTTAACATACCATCCCCGAGCACGCATGAGAAGCATGAGCGGTCGTACAACCTTCGTTGTCTCGGGCTGGAGAGAGGATCGTTTCTTCTTAAGAATCATTTAACCTCTCCCATCCCTCCTCGACTCCTATAGCTTCAAACATGTACTCAAGCAAGAGTCTTCGACTCCACACTTCCTGACCATTGAGAACCTCTTCATCCAAACGATACCTACAACGCTTTACTCCAATGTATGTTGCAGAGTGACTCTTGTGTCCTACAATCCTGGCTGTTTGCTCCCAGCCCTTGTTATAGTACGTTTTTATGAGGAAGGCTGCTACATCCCTAGACATAACATTTATACCTCTACGAGATTTCTTTCTTAAATCCAGGTCTAGAAGCTCGTTGATAATTGTTACAATCCTGTCGTACTTCTTAATAGCCTTCATTTTCAACTCTCCCTTTGTCAAGACCAAACCTCGGTCTCGTCTTCCACGCCTCACGAACCTCACGTTTAAGGTTGTTGATAACCCTAATATCTGCATGGACGTGCTGGAGCTTAGCCAACCTCTCCCACTGTACGGGCTTGTATTTATTCAAATTGTAAGACAGTCGATCGAGCTCCGGCTTAAGAAACACAGTCCACCACTTGTTAACCTTACAGATGCTAACGTATAGGTATGGCTCCTTAACGTATGCTGATACATGCGATTTGGGTATACCACAGAAAACTAAGAGAGACGACGCAAGGCTAACTTGATCATGAAAGCATCTGACTGCTTCTTCTTTTCGAGGTTTGCTCTTTCCTCCGAATGTTTTGTTACCAGCGAATCCAAGGTCTGTGTTATCGGAGTCTCCTGGAGATACTCCGGCAATTCTTCTTTCTCTTGCTCCTCTTCGATCCTCAGTGCTTCCAGTTCGCCTGGTTTCCATATGATTTTCTCCCTTCGTTTGAGACCTCGTACATGCTGCTCATATTGAAAGACTGCTTCCGCAAAATACTCTACAATTGCTTCTCGTGGGTCCTTGTCAGGATGCTCTCTCGCGAGTCGGGCTATCCCATACTTCAGAGCGTGCATCTGTTTGCTGTCGCTGTTCACAATCCACCACAGGTAGAATCCTTCCAAACTCATCCGTGAGTTCCTTTCTCCATACGGCTATTTTCTTGTTAGAATCGAATCCGAGAATGGCCCTGTTATTTTTAACGCTAAGCAGTTTAAGAGTAATGACTTCACCGCCACAACTGATAATAATCTCCTCATCAATCCTACGAGTTAGTGCTAGCATCTAAGTCCTCTCTGAACCGTATAAACTTACCCATTCGAGGCACGTCCTTTTCTCCTATCTTCAAGTGCTTGAATTCAACAGTCTTTCCTTTGTATCCCTCTCTGTTCCTCCATATGTCTCGTTTGACAGCATCCGTCTGACCCTTGCCCGGACCAACTTTACATGCTCTTCCATCATCCAGACTAACAACGAAAGCTCCGAGTTTGTCATCTTGCTCGTAATCACCACACTTATGAGATCTCTCAAGTTTTCCTGTGCCGCTTCGCACTCTGTCAAGTTCTCTAACCATTTTTCTGGCCGGGAGCACTTCGAGGATTCGTCCATCACTCGTCACCATCTCTTTCATTTTAATCAGGTCATCCTCGGCGAGCGTACACCGCCCGTGCTTGTAATAACCTGTTGGACTGCGTAGAATAATTCCCTCTTGGTTGTTAGTGAGAACGTAATTGTAGAATCCTGAGGCAGTCTCAGAATCGCTGATTAGAGTTTGAGGAATAAGCTTTACGTTATCTATTACTCCCATACCATACATTGTATGGAGCCTAGCTCTGAAGTTATTGCCCCCGCTCCCCCGTAACCACTCGTCCATACTGAGACAATCAAAGACGTGGAAGCCTAGGCTCTCAGGTATAGGCTTGTTAAAGGATCTGACTACTGAAACAATCTCGGAGAAGGACAGATCAGGACTCCAGAGTTCACCCATAAAAACTATGTTTTTAAGAGCGAGTATCCCTTCCAGATGCTTCTTAAGCCTCACGTTGGGAATCATCTTCCTGTCACGACTAAAGATCTCACCGTCATATACCAAGCAGTATACTCCGTCGAGCTTTACGCTGGCATACTTAGGATAGTTAATATCGGCTAAGCTCACCTCGTCGTTAGGTGCGAGCATTACTTCTCTAAGCGGTATGTTCACTTATCACCCCAGTAGTCTGCCTTGTCCCAACCCCAGGCTAACAGAGGAATTTTCTTTCTGTACTCGTCGATAGTTCTCTTCATTACTTCTCCTGTATCAACTGTTCCATCGGTCACTGACCACAACTCATCATGCACTTGAAGCACTGTTATACGCCACGCATTAATTCCTACGGGCTGCTTCTCCCATAATTTATTCTGGCAGCCCTTTGTTACTTCAGCTCCGGGAGATTGGATTTCGTGATTGCATCCGGCTCGCATATTTGCAGCTTGGAGAGAGAAGGCTGCAGCATACAGAGCAGTTTGTACAGCTCCTCCGATAGTCTGGCGTCCTCTTTCAGTTCGTCTAACAACAGCCCCAGGCATGTCCTTGTATGACTTGGGCAGAGATGAAGACAAATCGTAGAGCCCTTTGCAGATCGTATTCTCAAGAGTGAAATACCTTCTGAATCCAAGGATAGATTCACTGTAATCGGCAGGTTTATGCCACTCAACTTTACTTCCTATTCCACCCGGTTGTCTCATACTACAGAATTGCATAGCGATAGAATCTCGAGCTTCATAGAGTTCCGGGTAGTCTCTCTTTAAATGATCGAAGGATTCCTCAACCTCTGACTCTTCGGTACCAAGGACGGTACTTATCTTGAATGGCTGTCCACCATAGAAGAAACCAAAGTCTGCTCTCTTTGACTTATCATACATATCCTCGTTAGTACCCTTACTTTCTAGGATCGCCTCGTAGTTTGTTCTGAACCATACCTCTCCCAGGATAGCATGAAATTTCTTACCGCTTAAGAGCTGCTCGTGTATCCTAGGACAGTGCCATACTGCATCTACAATTCGTACCTCAAACTCATCGGCGTCACCTCCATGAAGCACTTCTCCCTCCTCTGCAAGCGGGAATCCTTTCTTGAAAACATTGTCTCTAGGAATACCCTGCGGGTTAATTGATTCTGTTCCTCCTTCACCTCCGCCAGACATTCGATTAGATTTTGTACCTGAGATTTTAAACTCGGGATGGAACCTCTTGAGCTGTAAGAGTCGGTTACAAAGGCCCAAGCGTGATCGTGCCCTTCGAGCGTCGAGGACTGTCTTACAAAACGAAACAACTCTTCCATCTGGAGACGACTCTGCCAGGGCTTCCAACGTGTCTTTGTCCGTTGATTTAACCACAAGACGTTCAGTTGGGGAAAGTAACTTGTGAAGCAATTTCCTAACAGTAATGCTGGAACTGCAATACTTTGCCAGTTCAAAGGTTTCTTCGTAGACTCTGGCAAGTTTGCGAATGTTATCGTGATCAAGGGCGAAGCCTCTCCAGCGGATCGCACCCACTGCTCCTGCGAGTTCGGAATCAGTGTCCCCTGCAGGAGGTGAACCAAAGTATTTGTGGAGCTTCCGGAGGATGTCAACATCCTTCCAAGCGTAGTGTCTAGCTCTTTCATTTGACTCCCACAATGAGATATGTCTGTGAATTACCTGACCCCAGGGGTGAGTACCGATCTGCCCGTAGGGTTTCCACGACTTTTCAGTAGGGTTCATACCCTTAGGCATAGGCCAGTCAGCTTTGTCCTCACCCAGGAGAACGTGGCCAAGGGCCTTAAGACCGGTACTACCCCTGAAGTTCAAAACGAGGTTTACAAGACTCTCGTCTTGCTCCTCGGTCTCCTGTATACGCCACGTTCCGCCACAGATGGGCGGCAGGACCACCAGGTCGGTTAAGTCCTTAACCAGCGTCTCCGCTGCTATGCGTGGTACTTTCTTAATGAGGACACTCTTTCTCCTCATAGCCATCTGTCCAACTTCCTGTCGTCGAGCATAGAGCATTACATCGTGACAGGCTTTTGGCTTAAGACACCACTCGACGGGTGCTTCGTCCTCAATCTTAATCACCGTCTCAACAGGTGGAATACCGCGATAGCCAGCACGGTAGAGCGGGTAGAGAATATTGTATATCTTGTTGACGTGAAACCAGTCAAAGGCGAGGTTGAAGGCACAGACTTCCTGTGTGCAGATATAGTCTAAGAGACCGATCGTCTCTTCGATAGGCTTGTTCCAGATTTCGTGGAGACAAATATCTCCATCGTCCTCGGCGTACTGGAGGAGGACCATAGGTCCGGTGAAGCCACAGGTTTCACTGTCAAGGTAGATCAAGTCTTGCCCTTCCCCGCGTCGAGGGCGGCAAAAATATCTTCCCAACATCCGGGTGGAAGATGTCCGTGGAACTCATCAATTTTTTCTCGTATTTCCTTTGCCAATCTATGTCGATCCTTCCTCTCCTTCGTCTCGTCAGCGAGTTGGGCTTCGAGTGCGGTGATGCGTTCACTCAATATTTCCAATCGTGTTGTTCCAGGTGTCATCATTGCTTCTCCTAAAATCTGTGTCCTGTGGTTCAGTCAGCGTAATCGTAGTATGCACGGCTCGTCGGACAATCGGGTTTTTGCTTAGACTCTCGACGCATCAATCGGTTGTATTGCTGCTTGAACCACCTCTTTCCTCCGGGCTTACGAAACTTACAACGTCGGGCTTGCTGCT
>Ga0105050_10007423_pt1 | contig 13106 bp, 4 predicted proteins | sample FRY01_FD_78088 | JGI IMG/M metagenome (GOLD analysis project Ga0105050, IMG submission 78088) | Freshwater microbial communities from Lake Fryxell liftoff mats and glacier meltwater in Antarctica - FRY-01 | ecosystem: Environmental > Aquatic > Freshwater > Ice > Glacier meltwater ... | reverse complement strand
GCCCCCCCCCTCCCGCTTTCCGCGCGCGCCCTTGCCATTTACCGCCGCCGCGGCCGCCGGCTCACATCTTCTGGCACATGGCGCGCACGGGGCTCATCACGCTGTAGGTCGAGAGCACGTAGAGCGCGACGCCGGCGGCGAGCGGGACCGTGGTGATGTAGCACGAGGCCTTGGAGTAGTTTTCGTCAAAGGCGGTGCCCGCGAGCGCGACGGCGATGACGGAGAGCACGACCATCACCGTCGCGAGGCCCAGCAGCAGCAGGTACGCGTGCCGGCGCTCCTCGAGCAGCGCCGAGCCCGGCGCGAGCACGAACATGGCCTGCGCCGCGACGCCGGCCAGCACGCTCGTGGAGACCATGTAGAAGTTGGCGCTGGTGTCGGGCGCGGGGTTGGTCATGCACGTGCGCTCGACCGCGCAGATAAAGACAAAGATCGAGAGCATGCACAGGAAGATGCCCGTCTTGGCGCGCAGGTTGAAGAGCAGCGTGCAGCAGAAGACGTACACCGAGGCGCCGGGGAGCCCGACAAAGAGCCCGAGGTAGAAGAGCGAGCAGTCGTACGGGATGTTGGCCATGTCCGGCGAGACTTCGTGCGCGGCCACCGCCTGCGACACGAAGGCGCCGACGGGGAGCAGGATGCACGCGGCGCACACGGCCCACACGCTGTCGATGAGCACGCGCACGTGCCCCGCGGGCGCCGCCGCGCCGCCGCCGCCGCCGTCGGGCTTGCCCGCGGCCGCAGACGCGCCCACCGCGAGCGCCACGGAGTCGGGCTCAAACATGTGGCGCGGCGGCCCCATTTCGAGCAGGCGCGCCTTGCGCCGCGAGGACTTGTCGTCCACGCTGTCGAAGATGCTGCTCATGCGGGGGCACCAGGCGGGTCGGGCGCAGCGCTCGGCGCAGCGCTTATATACACGCACCTCGCCCCCCGGACTGCCGCAGCACCGCCTAGGAATCGCAAGGGTCGCGCGGGGCGGGTATATAAACGCGAGGCGGGCGCTGCGCGTCGCGCAATGTCGTTGCACGGCAGTCCGCGCAGCTTCGCCCCTGCGCACAGCCCGCGCACGCAGGCGCCTGCGCGCCGCGACCCGGGGCTTTTCGGGATGCTCCCAGTCGTTGCGGACACGCGCTTGCGTGCGAATGGAGTGACAGACGAGCCCCCTGCCCGCAAGGCCTCGGGGCTGCCGCAGCTGGAGCAGGCGGGGACCTACCCAGCGCTCGCGCAGGCCCTGCTTGCGCTGCGCGAACCCACGGAGGTCGACGCCATACACTTTAAGAATCGCTTCCCGGTGGTCACGGCGAAAATTGCAAAGCGCGCCGAGGCCATCTGGGAGACGCACCTCGCGCAGCAGTGCCACAGCGATTTCCTGTGGCGGGAAAACGTGCGGAAGCTCGCGCGAGATCTGGCGGGGCTGCTGCTCGCCGTGTACCACAAGGACATCCAGCAGGCGCTGATGACGGACGCGATCATGGCCGGCGTGCTCCACGAGCTCGTCAAGGCCGACCTGCTGGGGAAACTCGCGGCGGACGCCGCGAGGGAGTACCAGCGCCGCCTGCGGTGCGCGGGCCCCGAGCACGCGTACTCGCCGCCCTACCCGTACGACATCGCGCGGCATGCCCAGGCGCTGCACGGGCTGACCTCCGCGGACGGGACCGTGTCGGCGGCCTTTGCCGCGCGCTTCGAGCAGTTCCTCGACCTCGACTACGGCGGCTTCGGCGACGGCGCGCAGAACCGGCTGCACGTCCTGCGCTCGAACCCGGGAAACGCCCTCGCGGCGTGGGACCGCGGCGAGGCGGCGCGCGGGCTGCTCTCGGGGTCGCACCGCCGCGCGCGCACTGCTCGCGCCGTCGAGGCCGCGCTCGCGGGCGTGCGGGCGCTGCTCGCGGCGACGCCGGCGCTCTCGGCGGGGGCCATGCTGGCGGCAGAGCACATCCTGCAGACGGGGCCCGCCGCGGAGCAGGCCGCGGCGGTGCAGACCGCACTGCACGCGGCGGGCGAGGCCGCGCACACGGAGCTCCGCGAGCTGGCGCGCGCGTCTGCGCTGTTGGCGCACGCCGCAGGCGCGCGCGCGCTCGACTCGGACCTCGACGCGGCGACCGCGGCCATTGCGCGGCTCGAGACGCTCGGAGCGCTGACCGCGGTGCTGCTGCACGCGGGCGTCGCGCTCACGGTGCTCGGCGCCGACGCCCTCGAGGCGTGGTACCCGGGGGCCGCCGCCGCGCACGGCGCGCCGCCGCCGCCGTTTCCGCCCGGGGTGCACAGCGCGGCCCTGCAGCTCGCGCGCTCGACGCAATTCGCGGGCGGGCGCCCCGCAGAGGTGTGGGCCGTCACGCCCGGCGCGCTGCGCGGGCCGCTGCTGGCGCGCTGGCGCGCGGACGGGCGCCCGGAGCGCGCGGTGCAAATGCCGCACTCGGCGGCCCGCGCGCACACCCTGCGGCAGGTCCGCGCGCTCAACGAGCGCATCGACGCGGTCAACGCCGTGCTGCCCTCGCGCACGGCGTGGCCGCAGCCCGCGCCTGCGCTGCCGGCGCCCGCGCTCGACCTCGCGCCCGTGTGGGCGGTGTTTCTCGCGCGCGTGCAGGGGCAGCCGCACGTGCCCGACAGCCTCTGCGCCCCCCCGCACGCCCCGCTCAGCGCGCCGACGGGCCTGGGGCTGCGCGACCTCTTGCTCGAGCTGGACGCGCGCGTGGTGCTCGTGCTGCAGGCGGTCCTAGAGCCCCCCGGCACGTGGTTCTCGCCGCCGGAGCAGCGCGCGGAGAGGACGCAGCTGGCCGAGCGGCTCATGAGCGCGGACACGGGGGTGATGCGGGACGTGCGGCAGGCGGGCATGCAGGCCTTTGCGGTGTGGGCGCGCGCGTGCGAGGCGGGCGCGCACGACCCGCTGGCGCGCGCCGCAGACGCGCGCGAGCGCGTGGCCGTCACGCAGCTCTACGCCATGTGCGTGTCCGCGCAGGGGCCGGGGGGGCTGGTGTACGAGGCGCCGCAGCCGCACTGGCTGGAGGTCGTGTCGGAGCACGGGAAGCGCGCGCGCAGCGCCGCGCGCGGCGCGCAGCAGCGCTTCGCCGCCGCCTTCGACCAGCTGCTCGATCTCGACTACCCCGAGGCGCAGTTTCCGGCAGGCGCGCTGACTGGCGCGGAGCACGACAGCTGGGTGCAGGCGCGCGCGGCGCGCCGCCTGCTCTCGACCACGCACATCCGCGCGCACGCAGACGCCGAGATGCACGCCGCGCACGCGGGCGTCGCGGGCTTGCTCACGCGCAAGGCGCACGCGCGCGCGCTGCTGCAGCCGGCGCACGCGGCGCTGCAGGCCGTGCTCGCGCTCCCTGCGCTGCACGCGCTCCCGGCAAACGAGGCCTGGGCGGCGCTCGGCGCGCTCGGCGCGGCCGCGCAGGTGGAGGCCGCGCTCTCCGCGGCCGTGACCGCGCTCAACGCGCGCCTCGAGCACCACGGCGCGGAGTACACCGCGGCGGCCCTCGACGACGTCGAGGCCGCCACGGCCGACGTCGAGGAGCTCTTTTTCTGGCAGGCGCTGCTGGTCGAGTGGGGGCAGACGCTGCTCGTGGCGCAGGCGCTGCAAGACATCCCGTGCCCCGCCTCGCCGGACGCGCTGCAGGCCGCGCGCGCGGTGGCCGCCGCACGCGCCGGCGGCGGCGGCGCGGTGCCCGCGCAGGAGGCCGCGCTGCAGCTGGCCGCGGACGCGCTCCTCTTTAGCGCCCGCGGCGATTTGCCTGCGGTCTCGGCGCGCGTCCCGGGCCTCGCCGGCTCCACGTTCGACTGGGTGCTGCGCGCCGCGGGGGGCTCCGACGCGACCAGGCGCCGCGCGCTCTCGCAGCGGCTGCTCGCGCTCTCCGACCGCGGGCGCGCCCGCGAGGGCTGGCGCGCGGCGCTGCACGCGCCGCCGCCGGATCTGCTCCTGCTGCACGCGCCGCCGCCGGATCTGCCCCAGCACGCGCCGCCGCCGGATCCGCTCGCGCGCGCGCCGCCGCCGGCGCTCGACCTCGGGTGCCTCGAGGAGCAGGTCTACCTGCAGGGGCTTGGCGGCGCAGCGAAGTGCACGCTGCTGGACGGCGCGCGCCTCGGCACCCCCGCCCCAGGCGCAGAGGAGGCGCTGCACGGCGCCTCGCAGGCGGCAGGGCACGCGCTGCTGCTCAACACGTGGCACCTGCTGCGGCAGGACGCGCGCGCGCGCGCGCCGCCGGCCGACAAGCGCGCGTGGGCCGCGCAGTACGGGCGGCTGCTGCGGGACCTGGCCCGCGCGCTCGAGGCCTGGCGCGCAGGGGGCCCGGATGCGCCCGCGGCGGCGGCTGTGCTCGCCGCGGACCTGCCGATGCAGCTCCTCGCGATCGCGCGCGAGCGTTGGCCCGGGCCCGAGATCTCGCTGGACGCCGTGCTCGGCCTGCTCGACGCGCGCGCCTCGCGCGCGGCGGCGGCCGTGCTCGCGGCCGCACACCAGCGCGCGGTGCAGGAGCACCTGCGCGCGCGCCCGCGCACGCACTGCGTCCCTGGCGACCCAGAGTCCGCGCGCTGGGACCCGGAGGCGCCGACGCCGTGCGGGCTCGTGCGGCTTGCCTCGCTGGGCGAGCAAGTCGCGCACGCGCAGCTGTGCTGGGAGTGGCAGCGGCTCGCGGAGATCGTGCCTGCGGGAGAGGTGCTCTGCACGCCGCTGTGGGCGCTGGCGGCGCGCGCGCACAAGCTGCCCCCCCCGCCGCGCGCCACGCTCGTGCAGCTGGTGCTGGCGCGCTTTGGCGCCAGCGCCAAAACGACCGAGCGCATCGCGGGCGCGCCGCCCGGGCCCGCCGCGGGGCTCAGCGCGCAGCTGCGCGCGCACTTGGGCGTCGTGGCGCGGCTGCGCGCGCGCATGGAGTCGCGCTGCCGGAGGCTGCAGACGGAGCCCGCGCACGAGGAGGCGCTGCTGGAGCTCGCCGTGCTGACCGACGCGCACGCCCGCGTCGAGGAGGCCGCGCAGCACGACGCCTTTAACGCGCTGGTCGCGCACGCCGTCGAGCGCGTGGCGGCCCCCGACGTGACCGGCGCGCTGGACGCGCTGGAAACGTCGCTGCGCGACATCGCCGGCGCGGCGCTCGCACCCGAAGCGGCGCGGCGGCTCGACGCGTTCGCGCGCTTCGGGGCGCTCTTTGCAAAGGAGTGCGGCGCGGTGCTGTGGATGTGCCCCGTCCCGTGGGATTCCGCCGCCGGCAACGCCGTGCTCGACCTGAACGCCACCCGCGTCGCGGACGCCAAGGCCGACGAGGCCCTCGCGCGCTGCAGGGCCGCAGCCTCGGCGCGCAGCGATGGCGACGCCCCCCCGGCCGACACGCACGCGGATGTCGGGGAGGCGCTGCTGCGGGAGCGGGCACAGCGCGTCCTCGCGCGGCTCGGGATGCTCCTCGCGGACGAGGCGAGCGGGCGCATGCCCGTGCTCTCGCCGGGGCCGCTGTCGAGCGACGCGGTGTTGACCGGGCCCGACTCGCTGGTGCGCGTGCTGTTCGACGTCACGCGGACGGCGCTCGCGGAGTCCGTGGCCGCCGTCGACGCCGAGGAGGGCGCCGAGGCGGCGGACGTGCCGCGCATGCGCGAAAGGCTGCAGCGCCTGCACGCGCTGCTGCACCTCGGGCACGGGGGGCTGCACGACCTGCTCCTCGACGCGTTTGTGTTCTTTTCGGGCGCGGGCGCGGCGCACGCGGGCGCGTGTCTGCTCCCGCCGCCGCGCGCGCTGGTGCTGCAGGCGCGCGCCGCCGCGCGCCCGTGCGGGCTGCAGTGGGTGCGGTATGTCCCCGCCTCGGTCTTTGACGCCGCCGCGCCCAACGCCTCCTCGCACGCGGAGATCGCCAACCCGCTGCTCAAGGAGGCGCTGCGCGCGCGGTGGGACGAGGTCGCCGCGGGGCGCGGCTGGCAGCAGCGCACGACCCAGCGCCAGGGGCTGCAGGTCCACAACTTCACGCAGGCGCAGTGGGAGCAGCTGGCAGAGCCGCACGTGGCGCACGACTCGTACGTGCAGCTCACGCCTGCGCTGTGTCTCGTGCCGTGGTGCGACCGCGCCGCGCGCGAGGCCGTCGCTGGCGGGCTGCTCGCGTGGATGGGCCTCACGGGGCTGTGCGACGTGCAGGACCTGGCGGCCAACGGCACCGCGTGGAACGCGCGCGTGCCCGTGTCGTGGCTGACGCGCACCGACGCGCGCGTGCTCCCGGGCGCGTGGGCACTGCTGCGCACGGAGCTGCGCGCGCTGCCGGCGGCGGGGCACGCGCCCCGCGCGGAGGACCAGCGCGCGCTGCTCGTGCAGGACCTGGCCGCGGCGGCGCTCGGCAACAGCACCGCGCCCGCGCTCTCCGTGTATTTCAAGCCCGTGCCGCCGGGGCCGGGCGTACAGCAGTACGCCTGGCCCGCACCGGTGCTCGCCGAGATCGAGGGCCCCGGCAGCGTGAGCGCCGAGCTGCTCATCGGCAGCGGCCTGCAGCACCTGCGCGCGGACCCCGTCGTGCAGCTCTTGTGCGCGGGCCAGATCGTCTCGTACGAGGCACAGCTGCCGTGGTATGACCTGCTGCTGCGGTGGGGCGCGCTCGTGAGCGCGCTGCGCGACGAGTCGGCGGGCCTCGGCTGTAACTGGGTGCATCGGGGCGAGCACCCGCCGCGCGAGGGGACACTGCTGACCAACGCGGCGCTGTCGCGCGCCCTGGAGGCCACCGTCCCCGGCGGCGACGCGCTCGAGCCAGAGCAGGTGGTCACGCTCAGCGCCGCGGCGTGGCGCGCGCTCGAGCTGCCCATCAACCTGCCGCTCGACAGCACGCTCCTCGCGCGCGGCGCCTACTTCAGCGTCAGCCTGGACGTGCCCGAGGCCGCGCAGGCCCGCGTGCTCGAGCACGCGGCCGTCGTCGTCGATGTGATCCGAGAGGCCAGCGACACGACCGGGCTCCTCGTGCAGGAGGTCGGCAGCCTCCTGCGGGCCCTGGCCCGCAGCGACGGCGCCGACGGCGCCGAGGGCGCGCGCGCGGCGCAGCGCCTGACGCACACGTCGCGCGACGTGCAGGTGCTCATGGCCTTCCTGCTCGACCGTGTGCTGGTGCGGCTGCCCGCAGAGCACCCCGCGCAGCACGCGCTGCGCCTGGCGCACGAGAGGCGCGCGGCGGGCGCGGCGGAGCTGCGCCAGGCCGCCCAGACGGTGCCCCACGGCCTGCGCGCGCCGGAGATGCGGGGGCTGATGCTCTGCGTGGAGCCCGAGGCCCCGCCGCTGGAAACATTCCCGCTCCTGCCGCTGATCGAGCAGCATCGCGCGCGCCACCTCGCCGCCGCCGTGCAGACGGGGCACGCGAACACGCTGCTGCGCGACATGCAGCTCAGCGCGCGCGGGCAGCGCGCGCGCGACTGCGGTGGCATTGTGCAGCTCGCGGATTCCACAATCCCGCGCCAGGCGCGTGCGCGCGAGGCCGCGGCGCGCGCTGTGCTGCGCATGATCCGCCGCTTGGACAGGAGCGGGAGCAGCGCGCTGACCAACTGGGAGTTTGTCCAGGGAATCGTGGACATGCTGCCACAGACCATCCCCTTTGGCAGCGGGCTCGTCGAGTGCCAGAACGGCCGTACGCTCGGGTTCGACGGCTCGATGGAGCCCGGCTACGTGCTTGTGCTGTACAGCCCACATAGCGCCGCGCAGCGCGCAATCGTCTCTGAGAATGTGCTGCAGGTGGCCGCCCAGCTCGCCCAGCGCGCGCCGCGCGCTGCGCCCGAGTTGTCGGCGCACACGATGGGCGGCGCGATACTGCACACGGCGCAGCGCGCGCTGGCGCTGGACAAGCAACGCGTGGCGTGGCTCAACGGGGGTGTGCACACCCTCAACCGCATCATGACCCTGTGCCGGCTCGGCCTGCATGAGTTCTTCGCGCTGACCGAGACCAAGCCCTGGGTGTTCGAGCTGGCCGCGAACCTGCAGAGCCTCGAAGACAGCGCGGAGGGCAAGGCCTTCATGTTCTCGGTCGTGCAGGCCAAGGCGCGCGCGATGCTGCGGACCCTGACCCCGCAGGACGAAGCGGTCCTGAAGTACGAGTACTGCCTCCGGGAGCTGCGCAAGCCGCCCGAGGCGCAGGACGCGTCCGTCGTGGAGGGCATCGTCCGCATGGGCCGCGCGCAGGCGCGCCTGACCTACACGACGCCCGACCCGCGCGACGTCGACGTGGGGTGCCTGTCGCGCGGGCTGCTCTGCCCCGACACGGCCTTGGCGGCCCCGTGCGCGTTTGCCGGCACCGGCGGCGTGCTCTTCGAAAGCGTGCACCGCGACATCGTCCGGGGCTGCGACCGCGGCGCATCCGCGGCGCAGATGGGCACCGTGCTCCGAAACATCGAGAGCCTGAGCAACGCGCAGTGTCTCGAGGTCTACGTCTCGGTGGCGCGCGTCGCCGTGCAGGCGCACGCGCGCGCGCGCGCTCTAAACTGGCGCACCATCGCGGAGACGATGCGGTGGGTCGTGTATTCGCCCGAGCAGCGTGACGCCGACTCCCCGGGCGTCGCAAGCAGCAGCGGCCTGATGCAGCTCGTCGGCTTACTCGTGGCCCCGGAAGACAAGATGCATCCGTTCTACAAGCAGCTGTCGAGCATCATCGAAGACACTCTTGAGCAGTACGTGCTCTCGCAAATTTTCACGGTGCCGCTGCGGGAAATGGTCGTCAGGCCGCAGCAGGCTGGGACGGTCGCGGTTGCCGACGACACGAGCGACGTGGAACAAGAGACCCGAAAGGAAATCCAACGCGGCGTGGCACTGTGCTACAACGACGTGCGCTCGCCGGCGGCAGCGCTTGCGTCCTCTGGCGATGTCGAGTACTATGCGTTGTCCAGAATCCCCACGACTCGGGACGCGCCAGGCTTCGAGAAGCACGTGCTGCACTGGGCCACACAGTACGTGTATTGCCTGCTCGACTACCCCGCACACAGCGAGGATGAGAAGCGGCGGCGCCGGCAAGAGAACATGCTCGCGCAGTTCCATCTGATGATCGCCAACGAGCACTTGTTTTTATATTGTATTGAACAAAAAATAGCGGGAGCCAATAGCGGTCGCCAAGGATCTAGCGCGCATGCAGCAGGCGCACTCGACGCACAAAGTGGCAGTGCAACGGCTGGATATTCCGAAACTGGCAATGCACTGGCTGGATATTCCCCGTCCGGCACAATTCCAGCCACGAAGGCGCACTTTGCCCAACTAGTGAGCCTCTTGCGCGGACATCACTCGACACGCCGCTTCTTGAAAGCAGAGCCCCTGATGCGAAATGGAGTATTTGGCGAGGACTTCTTTCGGGCCTTGCAGAAATTGGACTGGATGCTCCAAGCGCAGCAGCATTGCGTCAAAGCCGCGTGGGAAAATCCCCACATTGCCATTGGTATGGGAGTGACGGCGTATTGGCTGTTTGGCGAGCATGCCCATAAATACTTGCTCACTCGCGGGAGCATCGCGCTGATGGTGATGCTGGGCCACTGGTGGTATGATTTGCCGCCGTACTTGCTGTATATTTCCCTGCTGATGCTGTGCTATGGCAAGCCGCTGCGCGCAGTGTGGTCGTGGCTGCGGAAAAATATGCGCGCGCTCAATGCGCCCCCCGCTTCGCCCACAGCCATTTCCACCCAGAACGCAACAGGCCCCGACTCGGCCGCAGCGGCCCTCATCCTGCCCACAGCAGCGGCCCTCATCCCGTCCACAGCAGCCGACATCCCGACGACAGAGGCCCCTGCTGAGCCAGCAGCAGCCCCTGCTTTGCCAACAGCAGCTCCTGCCACCGTTCCCCCGCTACCCAATGTGCTGCACCCCGAGGACATCTCGCCCGCACAGATATCCGCCGTGCCCCCCGGGGCAACCCCCGCGTCTCAGGACGCCGTGGCCATCAACGCACCCCCCGTGCCACAAAAACCCGCACCACAACCCCCCGTGCCTCACGCCAAGCCCGCCGCGCCGACCGAACAACCCGAGCCCGCCGCGCCGACCGAACACCCCAAGCCCGCCGCGCCGACCGAACAACCCAAGCCCGCCGCGCCGACCGAACAACCCAAGCCCGCCGCGCCGACCGAACAACCCAAGCCCGCCGCGCCGTGCGGCAGCGGGGTCGATATGTTCCCAATCGCGACCAGTCTGCTCGTGCACATATTTTCGATACAACACGTGCGTAAGAAGCGCACGGAGCGCGCCATTGCGAGCTCCGTGCACGAGGTGCGTGCGCGTGCGGGGCGTGTGCGTGCGGGGGCGTGCGCGTGCGTGCGGCGGAGTGCCGTGTGCGGCTGACGCGCGCGCGCTCTCTGCAGATGTACAACTGGCTGAGCTCCCGGCGCGCCATCGCCTCCGACGAGCGCATGCGCTGCGAGCTGCGCGGCATCACCCGGGACCCCGACGCGGCGACGTGCCTCGCAGCGGCTGTCGTGGATCTCAGCGCGGTGCCGGACACGGACATCAAGCACAGCCTCCTCCCGCTCGTGCTCCGGGCCCTCGAGGACTGCGTCTGCACCCTCGACGGGGAGGCCTGGCGGGACAGTCGCGGTGCGCTGTCGTCCAAGACACGGGCTTTCATGCGGAAGCACCAACGCGCCTTCCAGCGCGTTGGCGTCGTCGGGCCCGCCGCGCGGCGCACCGAGAGCAGCGTCGACGTCGCGTGTGTGTTATTGCGCCTGTGGTGCAACACGTACCACATCGCCCTGCAGACCCTGCCCGACGCCCTGGTCGGGCAGGGCGCGGCTGTCGCCGCGCAGTTTGCGCGGCTCGCCGTGGAAGCGCCGGGGCAGCACTGGTGCGCGGACGTGGCCGGCGCCGCCGCCCCGCGCGGGCCCGAGCTCGCGAGCCCCGCGCTCGGCGCGGAGCTGCTCCGCGTGTTCGCCGACAAGGGGCAGCTCGGCGGGCAGCGCGTCGCCGACACGGCATGGCAGCGCTGCGAAGTGCCGCTGGCCTCGCGCGGCTGCCACGTGCAGTGCAGCGGGCGCGTCTTCCGGCCCGCTGCGCATCCCCCCGACAGGCACGGGCTGGCGCGCGCGCAGCACGCCGCGCGCGCGTTCTGCGACTACGCCGATCTGCGTGCGCTCAAGCGCGAGCAGGAAGCGCTGCTGCTGCTCGCGCACGCGAATGTGGACGTCACCGTGGACGCAAACGACCTGCTGTACGACTCGGAGAACGATTCGGACGGAGGCGCGCCCCCCGCGTCCGATTCCTCCGAGGACAGCAGCGCATCCTCCAGCGACACCGACGACGACAAGAGCTCAGGCAGCAAACGTTCCAGCGACAGCGGCAACGGCAGAGGCAGCGAAAACGAAAACGAAAACGAAGACGACGGCGGCAGAAGCTCACGCAGCACAAGTTCCAGCAACAGCGGCAGCGGCGGCAAAAACGACGGCGGCAGAAGCTCACGCAGCACAAGTTCCAGCAACAGCGGCAGCGGCGGCGAAAACGACAGCGGCGGCGGCACGGATCGAGCCTGCGCGCGAGGCTGTCGCGCGCTGCTCGCAAAGTGCTACGCCCTCAAGTGCACGCGCGAAACGTGCAAAGACCTGCGGCAAACGATCGCCGTCATCGAAGAGCGTCTCGAGCGGCGGCGCGAGCAGCCCGGGGCTCAGCCCCACTGAAGGGCGTCCTCGGCGTCGACGCGCTCCAGCACGAGCCGCGCGAGGCGGACGCTGCTCACGCGCGGTGGCGCGTGCAGCCCGAGGCTCAGCGCGGCGGCGGCAACCTCGTGTATGCTGTGGTGGTCGGCGCCGACGAGCCACACGATGCTGATGAGCAGCCACATGTCCAGGCGGAAGCTGCGGAAGATGCGCATCACGCGCATGAGCGCGTGCGCGTGCCCCGACGGCCCGGCCACCAAGCGCTCGCGCGCGCCCAGCGCGCGGCGCGCGAACGCGCTGGCGGGGAGAATCTCCCAGCGCATGCGCCCCGTCGTCCAGTGCAGGACCGGCTCGCGCGCGCCGTGCACGCGCAGCTCGCGCACCGACAGCGGCGGGAATGCGCAGCGCAGCGGCAGCGCGTGCGCGCGCGCAGCGGCCGCCGCGCGCAGCACCCGGTACGCCTCGGCGCCGGGGGCGTCCCACGGCGCGCTGCTCGGCGCCGCCGCGGCGCGCCGCAGCTGCGAAGCGTCCAGCGCGCGCGCGCACGCCGCACCGCGCAGCGCGAGCCGCAGCAGCTCCCCGAGCACGCGCCGCTCGCCCTCCGCGTGCAGCAGGCGGTAGAATATCCCGCAGCGCTCGCGCAGGTTGCCCCCGCGCAGCGCGCCCGGGACGTCCTCCGGCGCCAGCGCGCCGCTCTCGGCGGCGCTGGCGCTCGTCGCGGCCTGCCACGGCGCGGAGACGCCGCACAGTGCGCCCGCGAGCTCGTCGCAGGTCCGCTGCATGTACGCCTGCACCGCCGCGCTGCGGTCGATGTCGCGCAGCAGGAGCATCGCGCACGCGTCCCCGTTCATCGCGCGCGCACGCGCGGCGCGCGCGCGCGCGCGCTTATATAGCGCTGCGCGCAGCGAGCTCGGCGAAGCCCGGCGCGCCCTACGTCGCGCCGACGAGGCGCTTGATACCCTCGCTCCGCCCGGCGGGCCCCGCCAGCCCCCCCGACATTGCGCACAAGCGTCGCAGCAGGTCCTCGGGCAGGGCATTGCACAGACAGCGCCACCGTCCGGTGCCGCTGGCGCGGCCCAGCCTGAGGTGCGTGCTCATGGCCAGCCCAAGCGCGAGCGCCGGGCACAGACCCTGGTGCGGGCCGGCATGCATGTGCGCGAGCGCGTCGACCGGGCGCGGCCGGGTCAGGCGCTCGTCGCCCCCCCACGTGTAGATGCGGCCGTCCGCAGTCACGGCGACGGACTGCGAGCCGTTGGCCGCGGCGGACACCACTGCGGCGTGCTGGTCGAAGAACTCGACCCGCAGCGGGAGCAGCGCGCCCCCCGCGCACACCGAGCCCCCGCAGCCAAGCTGCCCGTGCTGGCCGCTGCCAAAGGCCCAGAGCATCCCGTCCTGCGTCACGACTAGCGTGTGCAGGCCGCCGCACGCCACGGAGCGCGCGGCACTGCCCGCGCCGCCTGCGCCAGCCCCCGCGCCGCCTGCGCCAGCCCCCGCGCCGCCTGCGCCAGCCCCCGCGCCGCCTGCGCCAGCCCCCGCGCCGCCTGCGCCAG
>Ga0105050_10007422_pt1 | contig 13107 bp, 11 predicted proteins | sample FRY01_FD_78088 | JGI IMG/M metagenome (GOLD analysis project Ga0105050, IMG submission 78088) | Freshwater microbial communities from Lake Fryxell liftoff mats and glacier meltwater in Antarctica - FRY-01 | ecosystem: Environmental > Aquatic > Freshwater > Ice > Glacier meltwater ... | reverse complement strand
GAACAGCAGCATTTGTGCAAGATTTTTGAATCCACGCCATCACCTCCCCAAAATACCTCTCTCCCTCAAACAAATATACTTCAAATGTAGTCGTCAACTACAGTAGATTTACTAAATATTCCTTGAAGATATAGGAGTATTTCCGATTCAATTCCCTCCACTCCAAACACAATCAAATTGCCTTCCCAAGATTTGGCTCGGCTATAAACTGCCTCTACGATCGGCGATACAACCAATGATTCAACTCATCTAGTAGTACTCCATAGTTTCTTTGATCATCCTCACCAAACATCCGCTATGTTGTCCAATAAATTGAACTCGCCATTGTCTGTCAATAGGCTCTCAATCGACTCTTTGAAATGAGCCTTGTCTAAACTGCCATCAAGTATTTCAAGCCCGCCCGCTGCATACTCCTCGAACACTTGCATAGCTTCTAGAAAGTTTTCTTCTCGCAAATACGCAACATCATCGAATTCAGTTAAAGCTAGACACAGCATAAATGGCTGCTCTTGATGCTCACTAAATAAAGACAGCGCTATAGGCTCGTCAGTGTCAGAGAACGAAACCCTCTTTTTATTCTTAAACCCAACTGCCGCCGCAAATATAAGCGCTGATTTGAATGTACTAAAGACACCGTGCTCTCTATCTTTCAACAAATTCAAAAGATTGTCGTATTTTTGAGGCCTTCTGATCCTATATGCTTTCATTAGTCAGCCTCCGAGATTGTAGAAAACTCAAAACGATTGGCAGATCTAACCTGATATTCTGACTCCTTGCTCTCTTCCAAATTGGGAATATGATAGATCAACTTATACGACTTTCCGACCCTGTCTCCACAAGCTTCTTTCACCTTTCCTTTCCATTGGGAATTTGAGACAAACATTATGACTTGCTCTGCTAATTCAGAGACTTTAGATGCAACTTTTTCTCTATAGTCTTCGTCAAGCGCCCCAAACGGAGAATCCATAACTAACGGGTATAGGCCTCCTTGAAAGAACATGGTTTTCTGAGAATGCTTTTGTTTTGCCAACGATATAATGCTCGAAATAAAACTCAAGCTAGTTACTTGCCTCTCCCCTGTGGATTGTTCGCTGGCTACATACTCTTCACCTTCAGAAGATACTTTAAGAACTTGAAGAGAGTAATTTTCATCAATTATTGCACGAACTGGCTTCCTAATAATGGACTGAAAAGTTTCATCCACTTTATCCGACAAATCCATTCTGACTTGATTAGAAAGTGACCCTTGAAGAGCAGTCATAATTTCAATAATTTCATGCGCCTTTTCCATTCGCTTTTTAGCAATATTCTGAAAATCTTTTTGCACGTCTAGCCTGTCCAATAATGCCTGATTATCACTCTTTTCCTTATCAGTCTCTTCCCAATTTTTAGTTGCAGCCCCTTTTTCCATAGTCGCTTTTTCTTGAATACTTTCCTGCTTTCTTTCAGCTTGCAGAAGCTGTGAGATAACAGCATCTGGTACGTGATTCAATTGCGCACTGGTCTCTTCAATCTGGGTTTTCAGCTTTTCAGATTGAGAAAGTAGTTCCGCCAAAGATTTCGCCTCTGACTTATAGTAATCTCTAAACCTATCCACGCTCTCACCATGATTCCGGATTAGCGCTGACACCCCCGTGTACGCCGATTCCAACTGATCTGTACCAGCGGTTCGACGAACCTCTATTAGACATTTATGTTCATTGCTATCAATCTTAGTACCACAAATGCAGACCCCAAGCTCAATCCTATCATCTATGAATTGCTCATTTATGCCAAAAGGCAACACACCTCGCTTTCTATTCTGCTCTACGAGCTCACCACATCGCTCAAACATATTGTCAGATATTACGAGGAAACCACTTTCTTCGATTAACCTTTTTTGCCTATCCCTGACTTGACCAATCGCGCGTTGATTATCTGATAGCCGAGAAAGAAGATCGTCTTTTTCCTCTTGCAAATCTCGTGATTTTTCAAATTTTTTAAGCTCGCCTCTTATTCGCTTTACTTCATTCTTAGCAAGGTCTTCTGCTCTTTTAGCGGCCTCTATGCTAGCTAAAAATCTTTCGAGGTCCTCTTCTTGCTTCTGAATTGAATCATGTAGATCTCGCTGCTCCTCAGAAACCTCTTCTCGAACAACTTGCCTATATTGCTTCTTTGCTTTAGTTAGATGGGTGATAGCGCGATCTACAATTTCAAGCCCCATCAACTTTCTTATCGCATCCCTGACCTGACCGCCCTGATTTACCCCAGCTATATGCTCTATTCGTTCGCCATTGAAAAAGAAATACGGCTGCAAGTCTTCAGGCAATATCGATTTTAATTCTACAAATGGAGTTGGTGATCTTTTAGTTTGACCATCTTCACCAATGACATCCAAACTAAATACTGACTCTTCGATAGGTTCCGCAGACAGTGCGTCGATACACCGAAATTTTTGACGACGTATCGCACCGTAGTACTTGCCATCATGCCTAAAGTTTACACTGATACATATATTCAGCACACCCTCGCCATTTTTCTCTTGAATTGCGGCCTCATTGAGAATTTTATCATTAAATGAATCGAAGTCTGTTTTGCCATAGAAACACCACTTAAATGCATTTAGTAGGGACGTTTTACCACTGCCATTTGCACCGTGGACAACCGTCACATTTTTTTCGCTGTCTGTAGAAAAGTTCAGCTCTACTTCTCTGTAAAACTGTCGAAAATTTGCAATCTTAATGGACTCAATTAGCATCAGTTACTACCTCATCAATAAGCTTAGTAATTGCTGCCACCAAGTCCTTTTCATCCCTAGATCCTGGCTTGACATTCTGAACATGTAGCTTTTGCTTCTCAGCCTGAAGAATTCGATTTAACAATTCCTGGTCTTTTTTGTTGAGCTTTTTGATTATATCTGCTGGGCTATCCAATTTAGTTCTCCATACCAGAGGCCAATTCCTCTATTTTTGAGTCGCAAACCTTCTTGTTAAGTGCTAGCGCTGCGAATTCCTTAGCACGTACTATTTCTCTATATAGAAGATCTGGTTCCTCTGATCTAGAAGGCGGTGGGCAAATTAGAAAATCGTGTATTTCCGCAAACTCTTTGCCTTCAGACTTACGGAGAACACGCCCTCTACGCTGAACATACTCTCTAGGGTTAGTAGTTGATGCTAAAATATATGCTACTTTTGTTTGCGGAACATCAACGCCTTCATCGAGACATTTAATTGCAGCAATAGCTTCAAGTTCTCCACTCGAAAATAGGTTCAGTATTTCCTTCCGCTCATCTATACTTTCAGTTGCCGTAAATTTTCTTACTTTTATATCTAATCCGCCAACTAGCCTAACTGTTCTCTCGATATGTCTTTCACTATTTTCACCCCTACGACTTCCACAGTAAATTAGAGTATGACTAACGCCTCCTTTTCTTTTTTGAATAACAAGAAGGTCTTCTAATTTTTCTAATTTACTTTCAACTTGGGTGATGAGATCCGTTCTCTTACCCTCGAGGCTCAATTGCGCTTTAGATTTACCAATCGCTATACGTTCTTTCAAATTTTCTGTGCGAATCTCTTCCGTAATTGATAAATATTCGTCGTACTCAGATTCTGACATGGGGCAAAGATGTGGATAATAGTTGTATTGGCACAAATAGCCCGCATCTATAGCATCTTTTAACCCGAAATTAATTACTTCGCCACCAAAATAGTCAAGTAGGCTTTTGGTACCGTAAACATCGTTGTGTCGCTCTGGCGTAGCTGACAAAGCTAGACGGAAATTGGCGTTCAGTGGCAAAGATGCCAAATAAATTGACGAGCCCAAGTTGTGCGCCTCGTCGGCAACAAGCATGAAGTCCATTTGAATATTTTTGATAATAGATTGGAAGGTATCAGAAGCGAATGTAGCGTTAGTTACCAAAACTGCAATATAGCCTTCTTTAGTAACGTTTAGAGTAGAGAGCCTCTCCGCTAATTTTCGGCTCCAAGTTACGCTACTTTCGTAACATTTTATTGCTTCTAAACCAAATACTGCAGCCTCTGCATGCCACTGCTCAAGGAGGTGTTTCAAAGGCAAAATAATAACTATAAATAGAGGCCTCTTTTTTCCAAGGACGATTTTTTCGATTAGCTTATCTATCGTTCCTAGTGCGGTTATTGTTTTTCCCGAGCCTGTTGCCATTACATATGTTCCTCGGCCGTTATTTTTCCCCCAGGCGTCTATTGCTTTAAGTTGATAATCTCTAAATACTGGTCGCGTAGTTGTCCGCTTCTTCTTTCTCAGTATAAATTCATCAACTTTTGATCCGCCTTCAGTGCGTATATACTCGATTAAATTTTCACTAGGCTCGTAGGTTTCATAGCCTGGATCTTTGTTTGACCACAAGCTATTGAACCTTTCCTTTAGCCTCTCAATACGTGACGCCTCATTGCCCTCCCAACTTCTAAATATCTCTATATTCTCCCAATTGTATTTTGCATTGGCTGTCATGTTATACGACCCGCTAAATCCAACAGAGTTTCTTGACAAATCCGTCGCTATTCCAATTTTCGCATGCAACATGCCTTGCTGACCTTCTTCCTTTGGAACAGCAACCCTGAACTCAATAACCCTTGCAGCGATAAGAACGCACAACTCTGCTCGCGATTCCTGCTTCAGCGCTTTGATCATATCTACCAATAACCGCTCTCTGAGTAGCTCAAAATTAGCTTCATCTGGAACAGTCGATACAATAATTTCTGCGTCCTCTTTATTCAAAAAAGGAGATATAATCCAACGGCTCGCGCCGCCTCTAATTGCAAACTCTGCCAGTCCCTCAGCTGTATCTCGAAGCCAACCTGAGGTAAAATATCCAACAGCAACATCATAGGTAGCAGCTTGACGCAATAGCGGTACAAACAGTCGCTCAACCGGATTCTCATATCCAGTAGTAACTCCTTCTGGAAACTCTTCGTCAGTCAGCATAACTGTAGCTCTTATCAACATCCGAGAGTAGACCACTCAGTAGGTCTTCGATATCCTCTAACACGCCAATTTCAACTGTATTCTTCAAGTTTTCATTTTTCATTGAGATATGATGTTGCTTTGTATAATTTTCCAAATCGAGGCGTACTGAGCGAGCATTTTTATCAAATTCCCTATATATATCCTGTAAAAATTGAATTTCACATTCTCGGGAAATGAGATCCGACGTTATTACGCTCATGGCAACTTCAATCAATGTAGACTTGGCGGCATCGCTGAGAGAGCTCATCCGGCTCAACGCGAAATCTCTGCTCAGAGATAGTCTTACGTAGTCCCTCTGCTGCTGACTCCCACCTGCCGAACCAGAAACTTCAAGAAAATAGTTTGCCTGAGCTGTGAGCTCAACTGTTTCACGCTCGGATAAGAACAAAAGACCAGCTATATTTCTCTCGATTTGAGATACTTCTGAAGGGGCGATATGGCCGTCAATTCTGGCGAATATCACGGCCACTTGAACCAACAGCAATCCATATCTGTAATTCTTGGCTTTAGGATCAAAATTTCCGTGAGCGCTAAAAATGATAAGCGGAGCATCCAACTCTAGGCTGGTAAGTCGACCTCGGATTCGAGGCACAGTCTCCAAGCTATACTCAGTAAGCAGTTCTTCTAAGATATAGAGTTCCGTGCCCTCGAATTCAGCGCCTCCATCATGCATCGGAATAAATTTTGAAAAATCACTCGCGCTCAATTTGACGAGCTTGGTCCGCTTTAGCTCTACGCATATGTTCCTAGCAAATTCATCGAGTGTTCTTGCCGTTATGTCAACATATTCCCTCATGAACAATTCCTCTCCAGTGCTATAGTTAGAGCTGCTATTTGTCGATTTGTCGAAAACTGTATCCAATACTCACAATCTTAAAATAAGCTTGATCACCAATATATTTGGCCCACCAACACATTTAGTTGCACTCTCTCAAGTGGCTGCCGAATATCAAAAAAATCGCTTAACCTTCTGGACTCTCATAAATAAAGCCAACCAATGGAAGTTATTATTGACTTTAATATGACATACACTTACCATCGATTTAACTTCCTATCTCCTAGCGACGTTTATTCATGGCTGATAACTCTTTTTCCCACACATTCCCGGCTATTAGAGGCGTTCAATCAGGGCGCCCTTGCTACATAGCAATGTGCCCAATGCGAATCGTCCCAAAACTATTCAGGTTTGATGAAGATGACGTGCCGCCAGAGCTCCGCGCGCAGCGCATACTGAATCGATCCAGAATCCCACCGATATCAGCATATCTCATCGATAATAGCAAAGACTATACTCTGTCCTCTCTCACGGCCTCTGTGAACTCAAATGTACAATTCGACCCTATTAGCGACACCGGCATTGGACAAAACATGGGCACTCTATCCATTCCAATGGATGCGCAAATTCTAATCAACGATGGCCAGCATCGCAGAGCGGCCATAGAAGAGGCCATTAAAGTAAACCCCGAACTTGGCCATGACAACATCTCTGTACTATTTTTTATAGACGAGGGGCTGTCGCGCAGCCAACAGATGTTTGCAGATCTCAATAAGCATGCAGTCAGGCCAAGTGACTCTATAAGCACTCTATACGATCTAAGAGATACAATTTCTGAATTAGGCAGGTATGTCCAAGAGCACGTGCACACATTCAGCCGACTAACCGAGCTTGAGAAGTCTAGTATTTCCAATAGAAGCACAAAGCTTTTCACGCTGAGCAGTATTAAAAATGCTACTCGGGCCCTTCTAAGAAAACCTCTTAAAGGTGATGTCTCCAAAGCGGAGAAGGAACTAGCAGTCATATACTGGAATGAGGTCGCTGCCAACATGCCAGACTGGCAATTAGCCCTAAATAAGGAGATCTCCACCAAGGCCCTTCGAGAGACCTGTGTGCACGCTCATGGAGTGATGCTACAAGCCATGGGGCACATCGGTGCGGATTTGCTAAGCAAGAAAGAGGCTGTATGGAAAAAGTCCCTTAAAAAGCTCAAAGATATAGATTGGGCACGAAGTAACAAAGAATGGGAAGGACGGGCCTTGGCGCACGGGCGGATTAGTAAAGCTATAACCAACGTCGCTCTGACGGGCAACTACATTAAGACATCGCTAGGACTAGCGCTAAATGCAGCTGAGGAAGAAATGGAGAGGCAATACAAAAGATGACTAATAACGCACTCCCCTTTAAATCACATAAAGACCTTATTTCAGGCCACAGTATCGCTGGCCGTCCGCTCAAGGATCTAGTCTTAGAAATCCAACAAATATACCTAGCTGATTCTAGGCCGTGGATCATTGGATTTAGTGGCGGCAAGGACTCTACAACGATCCTCTCGCTTATATATAACTCTCTACAAAGCCTCCCAAAAGGACAAGCTCACAAACCCATCTACGTGGTTAGCTCAGACACCTTGGTTGAAACACCAGTAGTAGTGGATATGATCAACCGTGTGCTCGCAACCATCAATGCTCAAGGTGAGAAAGACGGGCTGCCTATCACTGCACATGCTGTATATCCAAAGAACGACCAAACATTTTGGGCAAATCTATTGGGTCGCGGCTACCCTGCGCCTCGCCAGTCATTTCGCTGGTGTACTGAACGAATGAAGATCGATCCGGTAACCAGTTTCATCACCGAGAAAGTCGCTGATTTTGGTGAAGTGATTGTTGCACTCGGCTCTAGAAGTCAGGAAAGCGCTAGCCGTGCTCAAGTCATCGCAAAACATCGAATAGATGGCTCGTCATTAAGCCGCCACTCCACACTGCCCAATGCTTACACATATATGCCAATTCAAGACTGGAGCGCAGATGAAGTCTGGGAGTACCTCCTGAGTGCGCCTTGCCCCTGGGGCGGCGATAATATGGAGCTTTTTGAGCTCTATAAAGGTTCAAACCAAGGTGAATGCCCGTTGGTTATCGACACCAGCACTCCTTCTTGTGGTAATAGCCGGTTTGGTTGCTGGACGTGCACCGTTGTCACTGAAGATAAGGCTATTCATGGCCTAATAGAATCCGGCATGGAATGGATGCGGCCACTATTGGCTTTCCGAAATGGCCTATATGAGTCCACGATACCTGAGAATAAGACGAAATATAGGAACCACAAGCGAAGAACGGGAAGGGTGTCTTATGCCCGCGCAAAAGATATTAATGATGATTCTCAAATTGAAGTGAAACATATTCCAGGCCCCTATTGGATGGAGTGGCGGAAGATATGGGTTAAGGAGTTGCTACAGATACAAAAGGATATGAATGACGCTGGGCATGACATCACTCTCATTCATGACTTCGAGCTCCAAGTTATTCGCGAGCAGTGGCTAAGAGATCCCAATGAACCTGATTGGCTAGACTCATTACCAAAGATATTCTCTGAGGTGTATCCAGATCGCGATTTCGATTGGATAGAAAATGACGCGGGCGTCTTTACAGAACACGACGCAGAGTTGCTGGAATCATTGGGGAAAAAGTACAACGTCCCAGCCCAACTCGTCATGAAATTACTGGAAATCGAGATATCTACCGGTGGTTTGGGACAACGACGAGGCGTTCTCAGCAAGCTGGAAAGCACTCTGAAAAATGACTGGGAAAGCCTTGAAGAAGTTAAAGAAAGAAAAACGCTATCAACGCCTCATGAAGCTTGGAGAGAAAAGTTAGAAGAGCTCCAAGCACAATATGAGGAGACCATGAGCTTATGATCATAGAAAAGCTAGCGGTCACTGATTTTCAATTATTCCAAGGGCGACATGAATTTGACCTCGAGCCAAGGAAGAAATACAACAAAAAACGACCTATAATACTCTTCGGTGGACTCAACGGTGCAGGTAAGACTACAACGTTAACCGCAGTACGGTTAGTGCTGTATGGTAAGCAAATATTAGGTCGAAATGTCTCCCAAAAGGCATATGAGACTTACTTAGAGGAGTGCATTCACCAAGCTCGCGACAGTATTGTTCAAACCGACTCCGCAAGCATTCAGCTTAATTTCACCTACGCAAAACTAGGTGAGCTCAAAAAGTATCGAGTAACTAGACACTGGACTAAAAAGGGCAATAAGTTACACGAGAGCCTTAGAATTGCTGAAAATGAATCGTCTTTATCAGAGCTGACAAACGAACAATGCCAAGGTTTTCTCAATGAGCTTATCCCTGTAGGCGTATCTGAACTTTTCTTCTTCGATGGGGAAAAAATTGCAGAATTAGCCGAGGACACCAATGGCCAGGCGCTTGGAGATGCCATTAAAAAACTGCTTGGCTTAGATATGCTAGATACATTAAGTGCCGACCTTGGCATCTACCTCCGTAACGTTTCAAAAGACAAAGCGAGCAATGCAAGCAAAGCTATCATTCACCAGCTGCAGACTGAACTCGATAGTATTGAGCAAGAATCGGCTTCAGAACTCGTCAAGATAGAACAGCTGAACCCAAACATTGAAGAAATTAAGGCGAATATTCGCAAACTCGAAACAAATCTTTCTGAGCAAGGTGGCGCTTGGGCTAGTACACGCGAAGCTGAAATAGAGAAACAAGCAACGCTTTCTGCACAGCGAAAATCTATTCAGATACAACTTCAAGAACTAATGGCTGGAAGCTACCCGTTCTCTATTGCCGAAACTTCCGTTATCAGTGCACTAAGCCAATTGACGAACGAGAACCTCTACCAAAAAAAGCAACATACTGCGAATTTAGTAAACGAAAAATTAGCACTCCTTGAAACTAAACTAAAGAAAACTCTTGATCCGATTATTTTCAAAAATGTATGCGATGCGCTAAAATTTGAATTCGATTCACTAATCAAAATTAGTCATGAGGTTGAAACAATTCACGACAAATCCGATCGAGCTCTACAATCAATACAATCGGTCTTTGAGGATGCTCTAAAAGTACAAAAAGCAAAAGCTAAAAACCTCAGCGAGCAGCTAAATTTTCTTGAGCTCGAGTTAGATAAGTCAGGGCGCAACATTGCCAGAGCACCAATAGAGTCCAAGATTAAACCTTTAATAGATGAACTAAACACCCTCCAAACTAATCTATCAGAAGCGTTAATTGCTAAGAGCCAGCTCGTTGAAAATTATAAGCGCCTTCTACGAGAAAGCATGGAGCTAGTACGGAAGTTGGAAAAACTCTCCCAGAAGTCATTTGAATCGATCGGAGACAACAGGGCTGCTAACTACGCTCAGTCCTCAAGAGAGGTTCTAAAGGTTTTCTCAAAGGAGATGGCAAAAAGAAAGATTGCAGATCTAGAACAAGAGTTTATTAAGTCATTCCATCAATTAGCCAGAAAAGATGACACCAAAATTTCCGTCAAAATAGATCCCGCAAATTTCTCGGTTACTCTTCTAGACGGCGTCGGCAATGTGGTAGACAAGAAAAGGCTTTCAGCAGGAGAGAAACAAATCTACGCGATATCAATATTAGAAGCATTAGCAAGAACTTCAGGCAGAAAACTCCCTATCATTATAGATACACCTCTAGGAAGATTAGATTCAAAACATCGCACTAAATTGCTGAATAATTACTTCCCAATGGCTAGTCATCAAGTGATTATTTTGTCTACAGATACAGAAGTAGATGCGAATTTTTACAGGGGGTTATCTCCTCATATCTCTCATGCTTATCAGCTAAAATACAACGAAACCACGGGCTCTACTCAATCTAGTGAAGAGTATTTCTGGAAACCATTATTGGAGGCTAATGCCTGATGCTACCAAATCGAGTTACTCTTTCTACAAATGCCACTGGGAAACTTCGTTATATGAAGCAAACCACTGGACTCACGCCCAACATTCTTTCACGTATAGCTATAATGAAAGCAATAGAAGCCGGGGGTAGTTTAAGGAATGCGGGAGTTCAAGATAGCGAAGGGCAAGTGCTTAGTCGCGACGTTCTCTTTGGAGACCACGCAGAAGTCTATGATGTAATACTCACTCAGTATATGTATGAGCACAAATTAGATATCCCAGTACAAGATGTAATAACGGCCCTCATTGAAATTGGCGTCCACAAGATGGGGCACGTCAAAAAGGTTCAAGACCTTGTTTCCGTTTAGCTATTTGTATGTCAGAAAATGCGCTCATGCTCGCAGGGCCACGAGAGTGAAATATTCTCAATCCTTGTTTAGCAACCAGAGTAAACCACTTGATGGTCTCTTTAATATTCCACCCTTCATATACTAGGGAACCTCTGAATTAGTCACATAACCTGGCATAATGTAGCTACTGAATCCAGAGGAACTCTTCATGAACCAGATCACTTTCACGGAAGCCGAATACGCCATCAAGAAGAAGACTACCCGTCGTGCGTTACGGCGTCTGTATATGGTGCTGCCATCTGATATTCGCAAAGCCCTTGAAGGGCGCAAGTTCGTAGAGTTGATCAATGGCCTGAGCGATGCGGAGATCATCGAGCGCTTCATTGTGCCTGCGCGTGAGTTCATACAAAATGGCGAGTCCAATATAACAAGGGGCTCAGCCCCGGTGTTTCAGCGTGGACTGAAGGTCATCGAAGGCGGCAAGAGGGATATGGATGATCGGTTCACCATTTTTGCGATGGCAAAGGCGATGGAAAGGCGTGGAGCGACTGTTTCAGCTATCACCCCTTGGGCCGATGAAAATCTGATGCCGCTTATACGGAAGTTTGCCAAGCCAGGGCAGAGCGCTCAGGATGTTATCAATGAGTCCACAGAGATCGTGAAGGCTGGACCGGGCGGTGGAATGCGTAACTTCAATGCGTTTGTTGCCCGAACTGGATTGACGGAAAATATGCCAGAAAACGCCATAATAACAGGCAAGGGCCTTTTCTCAGTAGAGAATATCAGACGGATCTATATCAACGAGAGCGTTAAGGATGGCCTGAAAAACCCCGATGACTATGCGAGTGAGTTTCCTGACGGCGTGACCGAGGATGGCTTGCAGGCGATTTACACCAGTAATTGGGATGGTTACTACGCGAGCGGCAACCATGAGGACATGGTTGAGGTTTTGCTTATGGGCGATCTGCTCCCGCAGAGTCTGCGCGACGAGTTGGATATGAGCCGCTACTTCAGTCGGCCAGCCCTTGATTATAGCAAGCCAAAGCGCTCTAGATCGCCTACGCAAAGATCAAGCTCGGGCGATGACACCCAGAGCTTTGACACTGACACGGTTCTCTATCATGGCACCAGTGTGGTGTTCTCCGAGTTCAAGGCCGGCAAAGGGATGCTTGGTAGGGGGGTTTATTTAACCTCAGACCCATCCGCTGCGAGCCGCTACGCCGAGGGCTGCGTGTTGAACAAAAAGCGCAAAGGAGATGCACCTAACGTGATGCCGGTGTATGTGCGCGGCAACTATCTGGGCGCGGCGACCATGACCCGCGAGCAATACGTTGATTTGATGGACGCCTCCGGTCGCTCTGACATGGGCGATGATGTGCGGCAGGATATTGAGGATATAGCGGAAGACCCGACGCGGGATGAAGGCTTTGATGGACTTATTAAATTGCAGGGCTGGTATGAGATGATGGAGTACGGCGCGAGTCAGAGCGGCCCCAAATTCAACCCTATTAAAATACTCAAGTCTCTTGGCTACGATGGGGTGAAGATCATCGAGGACTTCTACGACGAGAGCGGCCGGGCTGAGGGCCGCGAGTACCCGGTCACTATGGTGTTCGACCCGGTTAACATCCGCTCCGTTAATGCGCTTGCCGAACAAGAGCCATCGCTCGATACCGGTGGCTGCCAAGCAAGTGAATCTTATTCTGACATAGACGTCAAACCATTCAGCCTCTAGCGAGTTTAGCGATGCCTTTACAAGGATCTCTGGGCAGAATAAAAACTGTAAGCATGATTAGGGAAGTTTTACAGTTGTTAGGCACTTTTGAATAGGTAATCCAGTTCATCTTGCGAAACATCATGCACTTCGACAAGTGTTGTACCTTTATGTTGAATAGTGCAAATTTTGATGACGTCACCATCATCCCATTCCTCTTTTGTATAAACGCAAGTAGATCGTCTTCGTGCAGATGGGTTGTATTCGGAGGTATAACCAAATCTGGTGTTTAAACAGTTGAAAAAAAGCGGCGTATCTGGTTGATTTGTAGTTACGACACATCAAAACAACCTGAGGAGATACACCGCCGTGGATAAGAATAATAT
>Ga0105050_10007421_pt1 | contig 13107 bp, 12 predicted proteins | sample FRY01_FD_78088 | JGI IMG/M metagenome (GOLD analysis project Ga0105050, IMG submission 78088) | Freshwater microbial communities from Lake Fryxell liftoff mats and glacier meltwater in Antarctica - FRY-01 | ecosystem: Environmental > Aquatic > Freshwater > Ice > Glacier meltwater ... | reverse complement strand
AGATGACCAGTGTATCGCCATGCCCCATCGCCCGCAGCGCAAACAATACTTCGGCGTTCAGCCGGTTATCCAACCCCTTCAGCAATTCTGCCTCCTAACCGATCCGCAGACCGTCATCCGCATCAAAGATATGCACCATCCCCGGCACTGGCGACAGATGCACCACATCACCGGGCTTGAATCCGTGGCGTTCGCGGAACACGGCGACCACATCACGCTTGCCCATGCGCAAGACCACATGGGTTTCCGCGCCGGTCGGCTCGACTACCGCCACAGTCGCGGCAAAGCCTGCGGGGTCCAGCGCGAGATGCTCGGGGCGGATGCCGAAGGTCACCCGCCGCCCGTCATTCATTCCCGGCAGGTCCGGCGCGGGCAGAGCCACGCCATCGGCCACTACCATGAGACTGCCATCCCGCCGCACAACGCCATCCATCAGGTTCATCGCAGGCGACCCGATGAAGCCCGCGACAAAGGCGTTCGCGGGCCGGTCATAGAGATCCAGCGGCGCGCCGATCTGGCTGACGTGGCCGTCCTTCATCACCACGATCCGGTCGGCCATCGTCATTGCCTCGATCTGGTCGTGAGTCACATAAACCGTCGTGGTGGCAAGCCGTTGATGCAACTCGCGGATTTCGGATCGCATCTGCACCCGAAGCTTGGCATCCAGGTTCGACAGCGGTTCGTCGAACAAAAACACCTGCGGGTCACGCACAATGGCGCGGCCCATGGCGACGCGCTGGCGCTGCCCGCCCGACAATTCGCGGGGGAACCGTGCGAGATAAGGCTTAAGCCCCAGAATATCCGCCGCGCGGTTCACGCGGGTATCAATTTCCGCCCGGCCCATCTTCTGCATCTTCAGCGCAAAACCCATGTTGGCGGCCACGGTCTTGTGGGGGTAAAGCGCGTAGTTCTGGAAGACCATGGCAATGTTTCGCTCGGCCGGCGGCAGGTTGTTTACCACCCGTCCACCGATGCTGACGGTGCCGGATGTGATCCCTTCCAGCCCCGCAATCATGCGCAGCAGGGTGGATTTGCCGCAACCGGACGGCCCGACCAGCACCACAAATTCACCGTCCGGGATATGAACATTGACGCCGTGCATTACCGACAGACCACCATAGGATTTGTGCAGATCGTGGATCGCTACTTCGGCCATGCTTCCCCCTGCACCAATCACCTTGCCCTAGCGATAACGCAGCCAAATCGCCCTGTCCATCATCCAGACATGCTAACATGTTAGATGCTTGACAGGTTCCCCCAAGGCTGAGAATGTCGGCCTGTGTCCGGCAAAGCCCGGACCCGGCGCGTGGCAGGCTTGGAGGAGTGACCCCGCATGGGGCAACAGCCACCCCGGAACAGACCGCCCTTTTCGGGGCGGAAAACCTTTTGGGAGGTCTGCATGAAAGTCGAACTTTACGAACACGCGGTGCGCGCGGCATTGACCCGCCGTCGCCTGCTGCAATCGGCGGCCAGCCTTGGTGGCCTTGCCCTGATGGGCGGCTTGCCCCGCAAGGCACAGGCGGCAGCGCACAGCGAACTACGCGCCGCCATTCTGCAAATCCCCGGCGTGGGTGCGGGGTCGCCCACCGATGCCGATTGGCAGAAGGTCGGCGAGATGTGCCTTGCCGCCACGAAGGAAAACGTGGCCGAGGGCGAATTTGCCGGGGTCGAGCTGACGTTCATGGGGCTCAACAACCAGAACCTGCACAACTTCCTGTTCCGCGGCTTCCTGAAACCGTGGGAGGCGTATACCGGCGCCAAGATCAACTGGATCGACCTTGCACAGGCCGATTACAACGCCCGCCTGCAACAGGCGATTGCCACCGGCACCGTCGATTTCGACATCGCCGAAATGGGCGCGCCATTTGAAGGCGACGTCTGCGGCAAGGGCCTTGCGTCTGAAGTGCCCGATTGGGTAAAAACCCAAATCGAGATGGAGGATTACGTGGGCTACCTGAAAGCCCCGGTCGGCACTTGGGACGGCAAAACCTACCGCATCTCGGTAGACGGCGATTGCCATACCTTCGCTTACCGCACGGATTACCTGACCGACGCCGCCATCACTGCCGCTACCGGCATGACCGAAGCACCGACGACATGGCAGCAGGTGCAGGCTTATACCAAAGCGCTGAAGGGCCAGAAAGACCCGCTGACGGGGCTGGACGCGCATGGCTACCTTGATCCGCTGAAAGGCTGGGGCGGATTTGGCTTCTACTTCCTGGAAAGCCGCGCCACCGCCTATGCCAAGCACCCGGATAACAAGGCGTGGCTGTTCGACCCGGAAAGCATGAAGCCCTACGTCAACAACCCCGCCTTCGTCCGCGCCATTCAGGACGTGATGGACGTGATGGACACGCAGCCCGCCGACCAGATCAACGCCGATCCGGGCACGACCGCGTTCCAGCAGTTCCTTGCAGGCACAGGTTCGGCGCTCAGTTGGTGGGGCGATGTCGGGTCATCGGCGCGCACGTCGGACGGGTCTGTCGTGGGCGATGTGGTGGGCTTCTCGATCCTGCCGGGGTCGGATGACGTGTATAACAACGTGACCGGGGCGTGGGATACGCTGCCATCAGGGCCGAACTTTGCGCCCAACATGGCCTATATCGGCTGGGGCGTGTACGTCATGGCACGCGTGGACAGCGACGAGAAGAAGAAGAAAGCCGCGTGGTCGGCCGCAGCTCATCTTGGCGGCAAGGATCTTGCATTGTGGACCGCCGCGTACCCGTCGGGGTTCCAGCCCTACCGCAACTCGCAGTTCCAATATGACGAATGGGAAGCGGCGGGCTATGACCGCGCCTTCATCGAGGATTACCTCGGCTCCAACCTCGACAGCTATAACCACCCGAACGCAGCGATTGAACCGCGTATCCCCGGCATCTTCCAATACTACTCGGTAGCCGAGGATGAACTGGCCAAGGGGTTCGCAGGCCAATACGCGTCGGCGCAGGAAACCGCCGATGCGATTGCGGCGGCGTGGGAAAAAATCACCGATCAGATCGGGCGTGACAGCCAGATTGCGCTTTATAAGGCGTCGCTTGGCATGTGACCGACTTTGGGGCGGCGGGACATTTCCGCCGCCCGTTTTCTAACAGTTTCATAAAGGCTGGCCCGTGGCTGATACCGGCGACCTTCTCCATACCGTCACCAACGACAACCTGTCGCCGCGGCGGGTGGCCTTTGGCCGCGCGATCATGTGGGCGGCGGCCGGTGTGCTTGCGCTGGTTGCCGTGGTGCAAACGCTGCATGCAACGGGCCGGTTCGATCTGGGTTTCACCACATGGCGGCCCACGCTTTACGCTTATGTCTTCTGGGCAGTGGCGTTCTGCTGGGGGCAGGTGCTGACGCGGGGCGAGCAGGGCAAGCGGGTGCTGTTCGTGCTGCCCGCCGCGCTGTTCGTGATCTCGATGGTGGTGTTCCCGCTGCTGTTCGGGTTGGTGATTGCCTTTTCTGACTGGAACCTTTCATCCCCCACGGGGCGGAAATTCAACGGGGTGGATAACCTTGTGCAGATGTGGGGCGATCCGTTCTATTGGAACGCTCTGCGCAACATGGTCTGGTATGTGCTTGCGATCATTGTGGAATATACCATTGCCTTTGGTCTGGCCCTGCTGCTGAACAGCCAGATACGGGCGCGCAAATTCTTTCGTGTGGCGTTTTTGCTGCCCCTGATGTTGTCACCTGTTGCGGTGTCCTGGATGGTCGGCAAGTCGATGATGGAAATCCGGTTTGGCCCCCTCGCGCGCCTCGCACGGGAACTCGGCTGGGCAGAGCCGTCGTTTTTCGGCAGTCCGTGGATGGCCAAGCTGACCATCATGGTGATGGATGCCTGGACGTTCATCCCTTTCATGATGATCATGATCCTGGCGGGCCTTCAGGCGATCCCCAAAGAGGTGCAGGAGGCCGCGAAGGTCGATGGCGCAAACGGCTGGCGCGGGTTCTGGGAGGTCACGTTCCCCCTGATGCTGCCGGTGACGATCACGGTCATCCTGATCCGCATCATCTTCAAGTTGAAGCTTGCGGATATCATCATCAACGTAACCTCGGGCGGGCCGGGCGGTGCGACGGACAGCGTTACCAGTTTCATCTTCCGCGAATACCGTGACCGGTCGAACGTGGGCTATGGCACGCTGCTGGCGATGGTGTATCTGGTGATAATCGTGGTGGCGATTACCTTGCTGATGAAGATTTCTGACCGCTGGATGAGGCCGAAATACTGATGGCACCGATCACCCACACCCAGATTTTCCACGACAGCAGCACCGACCTTTCGCACCGGGCAAAGTGGTTCACCGGTCGCGTCGCGGTCTACGGCGCGTTGATTATCTGGACGGTGATCTGCCTGTTCCCGATTTACTGGACCATTACCACCAGTTTCAAGATGGCGCCCGACGTGATGAAGGGCAACATGGTGCCGTGGTGGGATTACACGCCGAAATGGCTTGGCTGGAAATCGCTCGGCCTGTCGCCCGACACTATCGGCACGGAATCGACGGTGCGGGATGAGTTCATGAAACGGTTTCTGAATTCGGTCATCACTTCGGTCAGTTCTTCGGCGCTGGCGGTGGTGCTTGGGTCTTTGGCGGCATATGGGCTGTCGCGGTTTTCTTATCGCTTCGGCTACATGCGCAATGCGGATATTTCGTTCTTTTTCCTGTCACAGTTGATCTTGCCACCCGTTGTGCTGGCGCTGCCGTTCCTTGTGCTTTACAAATCTCTGGCTCTGCTGGACACCCGTATCGGACTGATATTGCTTTACACACTGACCGTCCTTCCCATCGTGATCTGGATCATGCGCGACCAGTTCGCGGGTATCCCCACCGAGCTTGAGGAAGCGGCGATGGTCGACGGGCTTTCCATCTGGGGGGCGTTTGCAACCATCGTGATGCCAATTTCCCTGCCGGGTATGGTCGCAGCCTTCATCTTGTCGCTGGTGCTGACGTGGAACGAGTATTTCTTTGCGGCGCTGCTTACCTCGACCCATGCCAATACCCTGCCCGTGATGGTGGCAAGCCAAACCGGCAGTCAGGGTATTTCATGGTGGTCAATGGCGGCGCTGTCATTCGCGGCGATTCTGCCGTTGATCGTGATCGGCGTGGTGCTGGAGCGGTATATCATCAAGGGCATGGCTGCGGGGGCGGTGAAGTGACGGGTGCGCGATGCTGAAAGGCATAGATCAGCGGCTGTCGGCCGAAGTGGTGCATGTGCTGATGCAGATGGGACACGGCGACGATCTGGTGATTTGCGATGTGAACCACCCTGCCATGTCGATCGCCAAACACACAACCCACGGCCGCCTGATCGACTTTGCAGGCTGCGACATTCCCGCCGCCAGTGCCGCGATACTGAGCCTGATGCCACTTGATACGTTCGTTCCGGCCCCGGTGTCACGGATGGAGGTGGTGGGGGATCCACTGGCCGAAATGCCGGTATTCACGGCGATGCAGGCGTTGATCGACCACGCCGAAGGCCGCGCGGTCAAGATGCAAAGCCTTGAAAGATTTGCGTTTTACGAAGCCGCGAAACGCGCCTTTTGCGTCATCCGCACGTCGGACAGTGGGCCGTACGGGTGTTTCATACTCAAAAAGGGCGTTATTGCCCTGCCACCCTTGTGACACGGAACCACATCATGCCCTTGAAAACGCGCCATTGGGACCGCACCGGAAATGGCGGGCTGACCTTCACCGAACTTGGTTTTGGCGCGGCCCCTGTCGGCAACCTTTACCGCGCGGTCAGCGATCAGGATGCAGACGCGCTGCTGGCGGCTGCATGGGATGCCGGGGTGCGTTATTTCGATACCGCGCCGCTTTACGGCCTTGGCCTGTCGGAAACCCGGCTGAACCGCTTTCTACGGGGCAAACCGCGAGACAGCTACGTTCTGTCCACCAAGATCGGGCGGTTGCTGCGGCCCTGTGCTGCGCAAGACCGCAGTTGCATCGGCAAGTTCTTTGACGTGCCATCGCGGCAGGAAGTGTATGATTACACCTATGACGGCACGCTGCGGTCGGTGGAATTCTCGCTGGAGCGGTTGGGCGTGGACCGGGTGGATGTGCTGTTCGCGCATGATCTGGATGTGTTCAACCACAAGACGCAGGCTGCGCTGGATGCAAAGCTGGCCGAGTTCATGGCGGGCGGCTATCGCGCGCTGCTGACGCTGCGCGATCAAGGGGTTATCAAGGCGTTTGGTGCGGGCGTGAACGAATGGCAGCCTTGCCGGTGGCTGACCGAGCGTGGTGATTTCGACCTGTTCCTGCTGGCGGGCCGCTATACCCTGCTGGAACAGGCGGCGCTGGAATCGTTCTTGCCCATGGCCCAGGCGCGGGGGATCGGCATCGTGATCGGCGGGCCCTATAACTCGGGCATTTTGGCGACAGGCGCGCGGCCGGGGGCGTTCTTCAACTATGATCCCGCACCGCAGAGCGTGCTGGACCGCGTGGCGCGGATCGAGGTGGTGTGTGCCGCGCATGGCGTGCGGATGGTTGATGCCGCCTTCCAGTTTGCGCTGCGGCACCCGGCGGTGGTGTCGGTGATCCCGGGCGGGCAGGGGCTGGGGGAAATGGCGTCGAATCTGGCGGCATCAGAGGCGTCGATTTCGGCCGCATTCTGGGCTGCAATGAAATCCGAAGGGCTGATGCGGGGCGATGCGCCGGTTTGACCCCGCGCCGGTCAGGCCTTGTCGGGGCGGAAAAGATCCGGCCGCTCATCGGCCAGAGGTTCCAGAAATGTTATCAGCTGCCGCAGATGATGGCGGGTGACGGCGCGGGCCTGCGCCGGATCGCGCGCCTCCAAAGCTGCGATGATCGCCTGATGTTCCGCAAGCGTCGCAGGCACCCGCCCAAGCGCAGGCAGGATCAGCTTGCGCGCGCGGTTCACGTGCACCCAGGCGGTTTCCGCCAGCACCGCCAGCCGCCGAAAGCCGGTAAAAGACAGCATCAATTCGTGCATCTGCCTGTCGAGTTCGTAAAAGCCGTTGATGTCGCCATCCGCAACCAGCACCTCTTGCACCCGCAGATTGCGGCGCAACAGCACAAGCTGATCCTCGGTGATGGTTGCCGCTACCTGCTCCACAGCCGCCAGTTCCAGCGCCTCGCGCAGAAACGCGCCTTCGCGGATTTCGGACATTGAAAACCGTGCCACGAAGGTGCCGGCCTGCGGCACCACATCCACCAACCCTTCGGCCGCCAACCGCGTCACAGCCTCGGCAACGGGCGAGCGGGACACGCCCAGTTCGCTGCAAATCTCGGGCTTGCGCAGAATCTCGCCTGGGCGGAACACCAATGACAGGATACCATCCTTCAGCGCCAGATAGACCTTGTTGGCAAGCGACCCTGTAAACGCCTCCAAGGGCCGCAGGGCGGGCCGCGATACCGCTTGCGAAGGCTGGTCTGTTCCTAGTAGCATACTAACATGTTAGCTACGGCCCGCGCCCTGTCAAGTCTTTGGCGGGCGGGCGGCGAGGGGGAAAGCCAGATGAATAGCGCGCGGCCTTTGGTGATACGTCTGCACCCGGACGATAACGTGATCATCGCCTTGCAAGATCTTGCTGCGGGTCAGATCGTGCCGGAATTCGCCGCTCCGCTGTTGCAGGCCGTGCCACGCGGTCACAAGCTGTCCACCACGCCCATTGCTGTGGGTCAGCAGGTGGTCCGCTATGGCCAGATCATTGGGGTGGCAACGCAGCATGTTGCGGCGGGCTCGCATGTGCATGTCCACAATATCGGGATGGGCGCATATGGTCAGGATTACGCGTTCTCGTCGGACTTGCGGCCTTTGCCGATGCCAGACGGCGGGCGGCACTTCCTCGGTTATCCCCGGTCGGATGGGGCGGTGGGGACGCGGAACTATCTGGGCATCCTTACTTCGGTGAACTGTTCGGGGTCGGTGGCGCGTTTCATTGCCGAAGCGGTTGATCGGCAGGGCTGGCTGGCTGATTTCCCGAATGTCGATGGCGTGGTGCCGATTGTGCATGGATCGGGCTGCGGCATGTCGGGCAAGGACGAAGGCTATGACACGCTGTTCCGCACACTTCAGGGTTATGCGCGAAGCCCGAATTTTGGCGGCATCCTGCTGGTGGGCCTGGGGTGCGAGGTGATGCAGATCCCTGATCTGATCGGCGCAGGCCGCATGCGCGGCGATGGCAACTTCCGCTACATGACCATCCAGCAAACCGGCGGCACGCGGAAAACCATCGAGCGGGGCGTGGCGGTGTTGCGTGAAATGGCCGAGGTGGCTAACCGTGTAGCGCGACAGCCTGCGGGGTTGGAACATCTGATGATCGGCATGCAATGCGGCGGGTCGGACGGGTATTCCGGTATCACTGCGAACCCGGCCCTGGGGGCTGCGTCCGATCTTCTGGTGGCGCATGGCGGCACGACGATTCTGTCGGAAACGTCCGAGATTTACGGCGCGGAACATCTGCTGACTCGCCGGGCGGTGACACCCGAAGTGGGGGCGAAGATCGTGGAGCGCATCCATTGGTGGGAAGATTACACCGCCCGCAACGGCGGCGAGATGGATAACAACCCCTCGCCCGGCAACAAGAAGGGTGGGCTGACCACAATTCTTGAAAAGTCTCTGGGGGCGGTGGCCAAGGGCGGCACAGCGCCTTTGACGCAGGTGTATAAATTCGCAGAACCGATTACCGAACGCGGTTTCGTGTTCATGGACAGTCCGGGGTATGACCCATGCTCGGTAACGGGGCAGATCGCGTCAGGTGCCAATCTGATCGCGTTCACCACCGGGCGGGGGTCAGTATCGGGCTACAAGCCCACGCCCTGCATCAAGCTGGCAACGAATTCGGAAATGTACGGCCGGATGTCGGACGATATGGATGTGAACTGCGGCGACATCATCGACGGCGTGACGATCGAGGCAAAGGGCCGCGAGATATTCGAGATGTTCATTCGGGTGGCGTCAGGCGAGATGACGAAATCCGAAGATCTTGGCTTTGGCGGGGCAGAGTTCGTACCTTGGCAGATGGGCGCGGTGATGTGACCATCAGCTCACATGCTGGCGGCAACACCCCCAGACACATGCACCGCGGCAGCGGCGCTGCCCTTGGCGCAGGCGTCCTGCAACGTTGCCCCCCGGGCTAAAGCCGCAGCCAGTGTTCCGGTGAACACGTCACCCGCACCATGGGTGCTTTGCACCACAACCTTGGTGGCGGGAATGCAGAACGCTTTATCCAGTGCCGACCACGCCGCAAGGCCCGCACCGCCCGCCGTCACCACCACGGCGGAAAATTGCGCGGCCAGCGTCTCCGCAGCGGCAGCGGCGGTTTCCGGATCAATGACCGGTGCCGACCCCATCATCTCGGCCTCCACCGCGTTCACCACCAGCACGTCGATCAGCGCCGCCAATTCCACACCCAACACCCGCGCCGGCGCGGCGTTCAGCACCACCGGAATACTGCGTCGGCGCGCTTCCTGCGCGGCGGCCAGGTTCAACGCCTCCGCCACCTCGTTTTGCAACAGCAGCACAGTCACGCCTTTCCACAAAGCATCCTCGCCAAGCGGTGCGGGATCAATCGCCAGATTTGCCCCCGATACGATAATGGCGGCATAGTCGCCCGTCGGTTCGGTAATCGCCACGCTGATGCCGGTCTCGACATCCGCGATCACCTGAATGAACCCGTCCTGAACCCCGCCCGCCCTCAGCCCGTTGCGCATATACGCGCCGAACCCGTCATCCCCTACCGCACCCAGCATCCGGCACGGCCCGGCCTGTGCCGCCGCCATCGCCTGATTGCCGCCTTTGCCGCCAAATTTGGCGAACCAGCGCGTGCCCGCCAGGGTCTCATCCCGGCGGGGCAAACCGGGGGCGTCAACCATGATGTCATGGTGCAGGCTTCCGGTGACAAGAACGGTGGCCATCGGCGTTCCCTATGCTTTGCGTTTGGAGGCGACGGCACGCATCGTGCGTGCCATGTTCGCATCCGCCGCTTTGCGGTCGCGCTGCGCCGTGGCGACGAAGAGCGCATCGAGGATGTTCAGCTGCGCGATCCGCGCTGTGGCGTTTTCACCCAAAAGCGGCGAATTCTGCGCCGTGGAACACAGCACAAGGTCTGCCGCCCGCGCCGTCGGGCTGTCGGCATAGTTGGTGACGGCGATGGTCCGCGCACCGTTGCGGCGGGCCAGCTCCAGCGGCTCCAGCACCGCTGTGGTCTTGCCGGAGTGGGAAAAAACCACCGCCACATCATCGGGGCCAAGAAGCGAAGCCGACATCATCATCATATGGGCATCGTCGAACACCGACACCCGCAGCCCGATGCGCAGAAATTTATGCGCCACATCACGGGCAATCTGCGCCGAACCCCCGACCCCGTAGAAATCGCGCTGTCTGGCGCGATGCAGGTAATCGGCGGCACGTTCAAACGCGTCGATGTCCAGAATGGCAAAGGTTTCTTCCAGCGCCTGCATGGAGGTACGGAATACCTTCTGAATAATTTCGGCCGCCGTGTCCTGTTCGGCGATTTCGGAATAAAGCCCCGCCGTATCCGATCCGTAATAGTCGATAAGACCTTGGCGGAATTCGCGGAACCCTGCAAAGCCCAGCTTTTTCGCCACCTTCACCACCATCGCGTCCGATACCCCCGACCCTTCGGCCACGTCGCGCAAAGACATCGACGTGTCGATGCCCTTCTGCGCAAGGATATGGTCCGCCACTTTCGCCTCCAGCGGCGTCAGGGTGGGAAGGCGCATGCGAACCTGTGCTGCGACGGTGCGGGGATCGTTCATTCAGTGCCCTTGTTTGCCAGCGGTTGCGCGGTCGATCAGCATCGCCACAATGATGATGATACCCGTCGCAAGTAGCTGGTAGAAGGCCTGAACATTCATCAACGGCAATCCGTTGCGCAATGCGCCAAGGATGATGCAGCCAATCAGCGTGCCCAGAATACTGCCCCGGCCGCCCATCAGCGACGCACCCCCGATGGCGGCCGCGGCAATCGCGTCCAGTTCCCACAGATTGCCCATCGTTGGCTCGGCGGCCCCCAACCGGCCCACAAGGATCAGCGGCGCGATGGATGCAGGCCCGCCGGAAATCATGTAGGCCGACAGTTTGGTCAGCACCACCGGAACGCCCGAAATCCTTGCCGCTTCGGCATTGCCGCCCACGGCCATCAGATATTCCCCCAAAGGCGTCTTGTTCAGCACGACCCACGCCAGCAGCGCAAGGCAGGCCACCAGGATCACCGGGTTCGGCACCCCCATCAGCGTGCCGTTGGTCAACGCGCGAAACCCGTCGGGCAGCCCGAAAACCGGCGTGCCACCCGTAAAGATCAGTGCCAGCGCGCGGTAAACCGACAATCCTCCAAGCGTGACGATAAAGGGTTGCAAGCCGCCAAACGCAATCAGCGCCCCGTTCAGCAAGCCGCAAAGGATACCAACCCCAAGGGCCGCCAGCACGGCAACCGCGATCGGCGCGCCGCCGACCATCAAGGACGCCGCCACCACCCAGAGCCATGCCGTCATTGTTGGCATAAAAGCCAATCAGATCGGGGTGCTATTGCAGGATGGTGGCTGCCGCATTGAAGGCCAATTCCCGGCTCCAGTCAGCGGGAATCGACGCCACGACTTCAAAGTTGCCCGCCGCAGTGATGGTTTCGGTGAAACCGGCAGTGCGCTGACCCGCCGCATAGACGCCCGGCTGGCCTTCGATCACAGCCACCTTGCCGCCATCGGGCCTGTTGTCGATGAACCACTGCGCCACGTTAACGCCGTTGCCCTTTTGTACGTTTCCAACATAGTTTTTGGCCGACGGTATCACGGCGTCATTGACGTTCAGCACCGAAATACCCGCCGCATCGGCCTTTTCCACCGCCGGGATCAGGTTGGCGTCGGTTTGGGGCGAGAACAGCAATGCCGCAAAGCCTTGGGTAATCAGGTTTTCCGCGATGGAAAGCTGGCCCAGTTGGTCGCCCTCGGACTGTGCGGCCTGATATGCGAATTCCAGACCCTTGGCCTTGGCCACATTGGCATAGCCTTCGCCCAGAGACCGCCAGTATTCGTTGGTCAGCGTCTTTGACACGCCGCCCACCTTGGTGCCGGCCGCCACGTCGGGAAACGGGCCGAAGCTCGCCTCCAACTCCGACCAATCCATCCGGTCGGGTTCGCTGTCAGAATTCAGCGGGGCCAGATCCTGCGCCTGCGCAAAGCCTACGGTCAGCGCCAGGACGCTGCCCACAAGGCATGATTTGAGAATGTGTTTTATTGGTTCCTCCCTAGTCAACACAGATACATGTTAAGTTGTGAAGTCTTTGGCGGTTTTATTCCCCCGCCATCGTTGCCTGAACGATATCTTGCGCAGCCACGGCGTCTTGCCGCGCCTGCGCTTCGCCAAGTCGGTTATCACCCTCAAGCCGGGCGACCTGTGCCAGCATCCGCCGCACAGTGCGGATGTTCAGCTCGCATTCGCGCACCGGGTCCAGACCCGAGGCGTCTGGGAAGGTATCGAAGTAAATCGCGCCGTCCCAACCGGAGCGCGCCACCTGCCGCAGCAGTTCCAGCGTCGCCTGCCCATGCACCGCGCCGACCATCAGCCCGTCATCCCGCTTGGCGTAGCCATCGTTCAGGTGCAGGCCCAAAAGACGCGAACGGCGCAGGATCAGGGCGGCGGCACTGGCGGGCTGTTCATCGGCATAAAGCGAATGCGCAAAATCCAGCGTGACGCCAAGGTTCGCAGCACCCGTGTCTGCAATTGCAAGCAAAGTTGTCGCGGCATTGGGCAGAAGGCTGTAAGCCCTTGGTTCATTGGGTTTATACTCGATGCTTAGCAGACAATCCCGATCATGCGCTGCCACTTCGGCGATGCCTGCAACCTCATCATCCCACATCGCGGCATAGTCGCACTGGAACGCGTAATCAAACCCGTCTTGCCCTAACCACAGCGTCATCAGATTGGTGCCAAGCCCGCGCGCGGCATCAATTCCGCGCTTGGTCAGATCAATCGCCTCGCGCCGAACGGCACGGTCGGGGTTGGTGAAGGCGCCCAACCTGAACGCAGGGTTGGAGTAATAGCGCATCGCCAGACCGTTCACGACCAGCCCGCAATCGGCGATCATAGCACCCGTCGCCGCCAGATCACCGCCGGCATGATCAGGATAGTTCAGGT
>Ga0105050_10007420_pt1 | contig 13109 bp, 14 predicted proteins | sample FRY01_FD_78088 | JGI IMG/M metagenome (GOLD analysis project Ga0105050, IMG submission 78088) | Freshwater microbial communities from Lake Fryxell liftoff mats and glacier meltwater in Antarctica - FRY-01 | ecosystem: Environmental > Aquatic > Freshwater > Ice > Glacier meltwater ... | reverse complement strand
TGGCCGTCATGACCGCAGGCATGCATCTTGCCCGGCACAGTCGAGGCATAGACCGCACCTGTCGCTTCAAGGATCGGCAGCGCATCCATATCCGCACGCAGCCCGATCACCGGACCGGGCGCCTGTCCACGGATAAGCGCGACAATGCCGGTCTGCGCCAGACCCTCGTGAATTTCGTCCACACCAAATCCGCGCAGTTGTGCGGCCACAAAAGCCGCGGTCTGATGGCATTGTGTGCCGAGTTCCGGGTGCTGATGCAAATGCCTGCGCCAGCCGGTCATCTCAGCGGCGAAATCCGCGATACGGTTGATGACAGGCATGGCTGGACTCCGGCGCTTGGGGCAATACCCTGCGAATATCCCCAAAGGAGGCCGCGCCGCAATGGCACACGACACCACTGACGTTCACGACACCGACCCCGCGCCTGAGCGGCAAATGCGTCGCCTGCTGGCCATCATGGCGCGGTTGCGCAACCCGGCAACGGGTTGCCCCTGGGATATAGAACAGGATTTCACCTCCATCGCACCCTATACGATCGAAGAGGCCTATGAAGTTGCCGATGCAATCGCGCGGCAGGATTGGCACGATCTCGAAGGCGAGTTGGGCGATCTGCTGCTGCAGACGGTTTACCATACGCAAATGGGCAGCGAGGCAGGGCACTTCAGCTTTTCCAGTGTGGCCCGTTCTATCGCGGACAAGATGATCGCGCGGCATCCGCATGTCTTTGGCGACGAAAGCCGCGACAAGTCCGCCGATCAGCAAACTGCCGATTGGGAAATGATCAAGGCTGCAGAACGCGCCGGGCGGGCACAGGGCCGCACGCTCGACGGGGTTGCTATCGGCTTGCCTGCACTTTTGCGCGCAGTAAAGCTGCAAAAGCGGGCGGCACGGGTCGGTTTTGACTGGCCGGATATCAGCATGGTGCTGGACAAACTGCAGGAGGAATCGCGCGAACTCGCCGAGGCACGCGATACGCTATCGCAGGATGAAGTGGCGGAGGAAATGGGCGATCTCCTGTTTGTCATGGCCAATCTGGCGCGGCACATGCACGTCGATCCCGAAGCCGCGCTGCGCGCCGCCAATGCCAAGTTCACAAGGCGTTTCGCCTTTATCGAAGACGCGCTGTCAGCCGCCGGCAAGACGCCGTCGCAAAGCAATCTGGCCGAAATGGATGCGCTATGGGATGCGGCCAAGGTAGCAGACCGCGTAATGAAAAATAGCTGACTAAAAAATTCAGGTATTGACCCGACTAAAAGAGTCAGGCTTAAACACCGCCAGCACAAACTGGAGGTTCCTGACCATGCGCACCATTCTACTTGCGACTGCAGCCACGATAATGGCCATGCCGTCTGTCGCCGATGTCAATATATACACCACCCGTCAGCCCGAACTGATCCAGCCAGTCATCGACGCCTTTACCGCCGGGACCGGAATCGTGGTGAATCTCGCCTTTGTCGAAGAGGGGCTGGTCGAGCGGCTCAAGGCCGAAGGCGACCGCTCGCCCGCCGATCTGGTGATGACGGTCGATATCGCGAACCTGCAACAGATCGTCGAAGCCGACGTGCTGCAGCCGGTGCAAAGTGACGTGCTCGAGGCCGCCGTGCCCGCAGATTTGCGCAGTCCCGACGATCTGTGGTTCGCGCTCACCAGTCGCGCCCGCGTGGTCTATGCCAGTATCGAGCGCGTGGCCGAAGGCGAAGTAACCACCTACGAGGATCTGGCCAGCGAAAAGTGGCAGGGTCGGATCTGCACGCGGTCCGGTGTGCATAATTACAACCTCGCGCTGCTCTCCGCCTATATCGCGCACCATGGCGAAGAGGCCGCACGTGAATGGGCCGCCGGTCTGCACGCCAACCTTGCCCGCAAACCCGAAGGCAACGAGCGGCAGCAGGCCCGCGCCGTCTGGGCCGGTGAATGCGATATTGCAATCGGCAACACTTACTACATCGGTCAGATGCTCGCGGATGATGAACAGCGCGAATGGGCCGAATCCCTCCGCGTCGTTTTCCCCACGTTCGAGAATGGCGGCACGCATATCAATGTCTCCGGCATCGCGCTGACGCGTGCTGCGCCCAACCGGGCAGAGGCCGTGCAATTGATGGAGTTCCTCGTCTCCCCGACAGCGCAGGAGATTTATGCGGAAATCAACAATGAGTATCCGGTTCTGGCCGGAGCCGCATTGTCTGAACTGGTCGCAAGCTGGGGGTCGGTGACGCCGGATACTATCGACCTGACCGAAGTGGCAGGCCATCGCGCAGCCGCCCTGCGGATCATGGAAGAGGTCAATTACGACGGCTGACCTCGGGCACAAACGCCCCGCAGACAAACCGCGCTGGTGCAGGCCAGCGCGGTTTTTGTATGCCTTGTCGCCATGTAGTCGCATTCAGCCAATTCATCCGCGCCGCCAGATGGCGGTCACCGCAACGCGTATCGGCCGGGAAAAATTGGTGCACCCAACAAGATTCGAACTTGTGGCCTCTGCCTTCGGAGGGCAGCGCTCTATCCAGCTGAGCTATGGGTGCTCCTGACCCGGCAAATAAGCCAAAGCGCCCTGCCCCGCAACCCGCAATAACGGGCGATGCAAGCCTGATGCAAAACGGGCAAGTCCAGACCAGAGCATCTGAAAATGTTCACGCGGGAACAACAGCCAGCCGTGCAATCCTGTCGAGATAACCCTGCCATGCGGACTGCCGGGCACCGCTCAGCCTGTCGGGCAAGGCGGGCTCAGCCAAAGAGATCGTGGCAAAGTTCCAGCGCGTCAACCAGAACATCCACTTCGGCGCGGGTGTTGTAGAGGCCAAAAGAGGCGCGGCAGGTCGCGCCAACGCCCAGATGGGTCATCAGCGGCATGGCACAATGCGTGCCCGCCCGCACCGCCACGCCGCGTTTGTCCAGCACTGTGGATATGTCATGCGCATGCGCCGCACCCTCCAGCGTAAACGAGAAGATCGCCCCCTTGTCCGCTGACTGGCCCTGCACGTTCAGCCAGTTCAACCCGGCAAGGCGAGTGCGGGCATAATCGCGCAAATCCCGCTCATGTGCCGCAATCTGCGCCATGCCCAGCCCGGTCATGTAATCGAGTGCGACGCCCAGACCGATCATCTGCACGATGCCGGGTGTGCCCGCCTCAAATTTCATCGGCGGATCATTCCATGTGACCGAGTCGCGGGCAACTTCGCGGATCATGTCGCCACCACCCATGAATGGGCGCATTTCGACCTGCCGGTCGCGATGCACATAAATGGCGCCAGAACCGGAGGGGCCATAAAGTTTGTGACCGGTAATGGCGTAGAAATCGCAGCCGATAGCGCGGACATCGACCGGCATATGCACGGCCGCCTGCGACCCATCCACCAGCACCGGTACGCCCTTTGCATGGGCACCCGCAGTGATCGCCGCCACATCCACCACGGTGCCAAGTACGTTCGACATATGAGTAACGGCCACCAGACGCGTACGCGGACCGATCGCCGCAATTACCGCCTCAGGGTCCAGATCACCGTTGGCATCGACATCGACCCATTTCAGCACAACGCCCTGCCGCTCGCGCAGAAAGTGCCAAGGCACGATGTTGGCATGATGCTCCATGATCGACAGCACGATCTCGTCACCAGCCTGCATCCGGGGCATGGCCCAGCCATAGGCCACCATGTTGATCCCCTCGGTGGTGCCCGAGTTCATCACGATCTCGTCCTCGGACCCGGCATTCAGAAACCGGGCAATCGTGCCGCGAACGGCCTCATATTTCTCGGTGGCAAGGTTCGACAGAAAGTGCAGGCCCCGGTGAACATTGGCATATTCATCGGAATAGGCCCGCGTGACAGCATCGATCACGACCTGCGGCTTTTGCGCGGATGCCCCATTATCGAGGTAAACCAGCGGCTTGCCGTTCACTTCACGGCTCAGGATCGGAAAATCGGCACGGACCAGATCAACATCATACATCTCAGATTTCTCCAAACGTTGTGACCCGGATGATCGTCAGGATCAAAGTTAGACCCAGCGTGATTCCGATAACCGCCAGCAATAGGGTCAGGGCCGCGCGCCCCAGACTGTCAAACCCGTGCAGAACGGCGACAAAATTGACCAGACACCAGAGCAAGATCAGCAACCCGGCCAAAGCAACAGCGCCACCAATTTGCGGCAGCGCCAGCAACACAACGCCCTGACCCAGACGGATCAGCACCGCGATTGCCTCCAGCCAGATCACGATTGCCAATGTGGCGGCAAACCCGCCCGTGCCACCCAGCATCTGTCCCGTGAAATATAGCGCAAAAACCAGCATCACCAATGATCCACCCAGAATCAACACATAGCGGAACGGCGCGACCGCCACGGTCGCCGTGCCCACAGGCAGATCAAGGATCGGCCCTTGGGTCATGGCCGAGACGAGGACGCCTGCAATGGTCACCAGCAGCAGCGCCTGCCATAAAACGGCAAGCGACAGATCGAATGTGAGGATGCGGCGCGCAACGTCGGCCGGCATGACCAATGATTGCATCGCCAACCCGACCAGCGCCCGAAAATCAGCCTGCATGTTTGGCGTCCGGCACCCAGACAAGCGCCTCTCGCAGACCCTGCAACCAGAACCAGCCAAACGCGAGCAACCAACCAGCCCCAACCAGATAGGTGCCTGGCCCTGCCCCGTTGAACCCGGTCAGCAGGCCATAAAACAACCCAAGCGGCGTCGCGGCGAGCCAGGCCCAGAACATCGCAAGCCGCACCCCATAGGCACCGCCCTGCAAACCAAACAGCCGCATGACCAGATAGGACAGCCCGGAGATTCCATAGAACATCAGCGGCCAGATGATCAGCCACGACAGAAATTCATAGGCGATAAGCTGCTCCAGCTCCGCCCCGGTCAGAAAGGCCTGCCGCGACAGACGCGGCCATTGCGCCACGAAAACCAGCACACATCCGGCCATCAGATAGGCCAGCGCACGGTCCTCGCGCTGACCCTGCGCCAGCAGATCACGGACAACCGCGCGCGGCCCGCGCCATGTGCGCAGGATATCCGAGCTTACTGCCATCAGCGGCGCCGCCGCGCCAGCCAGCCTTCAAGCCGTCCGCGCAGATCATCCGCGATGCGCATATCCGCGATCTCGTCCAGCGCTTCGGCCAGAAAGGCCAACACCAAAAGGTCCGTGGCAGCCTGCACCGGCACCCCGCGCGAACGCAGATAGAACAACGCCGTATCGTCTATCGCCCCCGAGGTCGAACCGTGCGAGCACACGACATCATCGGCGTAGATTTCCAGTTCCGGTTTGGCCAGAAACTGACTGTCATCATCAAGCAGCAAGGACTGGCTGATCTGATAGCCATCGGTTTTCTGCGCGCCGGGTTTGACGAGAATCTTGCCCTGAAACACGCCCGTCGCACCGTTGCGCAGGACTTTTTTGAATACCTGCCGGCTTTCACAGGCCAGCGCATCATGGGTAATGAACACAGTGTCATCATGCAGAAAATCCGGGCCATCCCCCAGCGCCGCACCTGCCACATGGGCCACGGCATCATTACCGGTCAAATCGACGATGCATTCATTGCGCGTCAGTTTGCCGTTCAACGTCAGGGTAAAGGATTTGAAATGGCTCTGCGTGCCAAGGCGGGCAAAGCAATGCGTCACAGCGCGGCGTTCATGATCACGGCCCTGAACGCGGATATGATGCAGCCGCGCGCCATCACCGATTTCCGTTTCGAGAACGGTCGAAAACCGGGCCGCCGCCGGGCCATTTTCGAGCAACGTCATCTCGGCGCCGGCCTCCAGCCGCAGCAGATGATGCAAAGCCACGTCAGAGCTATTGTCTCGGTGCAGATAGACAAGATTGACCGGCTTGGAGACTTTTGCGGTGACGCGGATCACCACACCATCCGTGGCAAAAGCGGTATTAAGCGCAGCCAGCGGACGCTCGACAGGCTTCTGCCCCCGCGCTTCAAGAACGCCATATAACTCTTTGGCCCAGTGGATATCTTTGGCCATGGCCTCCGGCAGCCGCTCGATCTCGATCCCGGTCAGCCGCAGATCATCCGAGGCACCGGCATCGAAAACGCCATCGACAAACACGATCCGCAGCCGGTCAAATCCGTCAAAAACCGGCGTCTCATTGTCCTGCAGCACAGCTGCAGCACCGGCCTCGACCGACACCAGGCTCGCAGGATCGGTATAGCGCCAGTATTCATCCCGCCGTTGCGGCAACCCGGAGGTGGCGACCCGACCTACAGCAGCACGGCGCGCCTCCATGGCCCAATTCGCGCCCGCAGGCAGCACCATCGCCGAAAGCCGCGCCGATGTCGCATCCTGCCTGAGCTTTGGCAGCGCCATCAGGCCACCTCTGCCAGAATATCGGCATAGCCGTTCTGCTCGACCTCAAGCGCCAACTCGGGCCCCCCGGTCTTGATGATCCGGCCATCGGCCATGATATGCACGAAATCGGGTGCGATATGGTCCAGAAGCCGTTGATAATGCGTGATTACCAGAAACGAACGCCCGGCAGAGCGCAACGCGTTCACACCATCGGCCACTAGCTTCATGGCATCGACGTCGAGGCCGGAATCAGTCTCGTCCAGAATGCACATCCGCGGTTCCAGCATCGCCATCTGCAGGATCTCGTTCCGCTTCTTCTCACCACCCGAAAACCCGACATTGACCGGACGTTTCAGCATATCGGCATCGATCTTGAGCGCCTTGGCCTGCTCGCGCACCAGCTTGAGAAAGGCCGCAGCCGATAATTCCTCTTCGCCGCGCGTCTTGCGCTGGGCATTTACCGCCGTGCGCAAAAACGTCATATTGCCGACCCCCGGTATCTCCACCGGATACTGAAAAGCAAGAAACAGCCCCGCCGCGGCCCGCGCTTCCGGTTCCAGTTCCAGAAGATCCTGCCCCTCAAGCGTCGCATTGCCGCCAGTCACGACATAACCTTCGCGGCCCGCCAGAACATAGGACAGGGTCGATTTCCCGGACCCGTTCGGCCCCATGATCGCATGCACCTCACCGGCGCCGATCGACAGATCCACACCCTTGAGGATCGCCTTGTCTTCAGCTTCAAGTTTGACCTGCAGGCCTTTGATTTCTAGCATTTCTTCTCTCTGGTTCTGAACAATACTTGGTGTGCCGTTCATTTCACGGTTTCACGATATACGGTAATAGTCCCAAACGTATCGTGGGGATCTATGCCACATTCATAGTCACCAACAATCATATTAGGGTCGTTGTTTTGGTTCGCACGATCATAGACTACTGATCGACACTGTTCGACTGAGCCCACATCCAGAAACGCCTCATGAATAGTTAGGTCGGCTCTGTTCGGGTAATAAAAGGCATCAATCTGAGGACACCAAAGTCCCAAGATACTGCAAAGCATCAGCCAACGCTCCCCTCGAGCGAAATTGCCACAAGCTGTTGCGCCTCCATGGCAAACTCCATCGGCAGCGCCTGCAGCACTTCGCGGCAGAACCCGTTGACAACGAGCGCCACGGCTTCTTCTTCACTCATCCCGCGCGAGCGGCAGTAAAACAACTGGTCCTCATCCACCTTGGACGTGGTCGCTTCATGCTCGACCCGGCTCGAGTTATTGCGGACTTCGATATAGGGCACCGTATGCGCGCCGCAGTTCTGCCCGATCAGCAAGGAGTCGCATTGGGTATAGTTGCGACTGTTCTTCGCCTTGGGATGCATCGAGACAAGACCGCGATAGGTATTCTGCGCGCGACCCGCCGAAATGCCCTTCGAAACGATCCGGCTCTTGGTATTGCGGCCCAGATGCACCATCTTCGTGCCGGTATCGGCCTGCTGATAGTTATTGGCGATGGCGATAGAATAGAACTCGCCCTGGCTGTCATCGCCTCGCAGGATGCAGGACGGATATTTCCACGTAATTGCAGAGCCAGTCTCGACCTGAGTCCAGCTCATCTTGGCCCGGTCGCCCCGGCAGTCGGCACGCTTGGTGACAAAGTTATAGATGCCGCCCACGCCGTTCTCGTCGCCGGGATACCAATTCTGGACCGTGGAATATTTGACCTCGGCATCTTCCTCGATGATGATCTCGACCACAGCAGCATGAAGCTGCGCGATATCGCGCTTGGGTGCGGTGCAGCCCTCCAGATAGCTGACATAGCTGCCCTTGTCGGCGATGATCAGCGTGCGCTCGAACTGGCCGGTATTCTCCGCGTTGATGCGGAAATAGGTGGAAAGCTCCATCGGACAACGCACACCGGGCGGCACATACACAAACGAACCATCGGAAAACACGGCAGAATTCAGCGTGGCATAGTAGTTGTCCGACACCGGCACCACCGAGCCCAGGTATTTGCGCACAAGCTCGGGGTGATCGCGGATCGCCTCGGATATCGGGCAAAAGATCACCCCGGCTTTCTTGAGCTCAGCCTGAAACGTGGTCCCGACAGAAACCGAATCAAACACCGCATCAACTGCAACCCGACGCTCGCCAACCGGAGCCTCGATTCCGGCCAGCAAAGCCTGTTCCTTCAGCGGAATCCCCAGCTTCTTGTAAGTCTCCAACAGCTTGGGATCGACATCATCGAGAGATTTCGGCTTTTCTGCCATGCTTTTGGGGCGGGCATAATAATACTGCGACTGAAAGTCGATTTTGGGGTAATGCACCATCGCCCAGGTTGGCTCTTCCAGCTTTTCCCAACGTGCAAACGCCTGCAGCCGCCAATCCGTCATCCACTGCGGCTCTCCGTTCTTGCTCGAAATCAGGCGGACAATGTCAGGGTTCACGCCCAGCGGGGCATAATCCATCTCGATCTCGGTGTTCCAGCCGTATTTGTAGGCGCCAGACAGCTTTGCCACGGCATCGACAGTTTCCTGCTCCACCCCGTCCCGCGCCACGGTGGTCAGGTCCTCGGTTGTGTCCAAAGCTTGCATCATCAGTCCTTCCTCATGCCACACGGGCACGTATTCTATGGCAGCGATCCGACCAGGCCCGTACAAAGGCCATGATCTCCGCCTCGGTGCTTTGCAGCCCCAATGATACGCGGACAGCACTTGACGCCACTTCGGCGTCATATCCCATCGCGCGCAAGACGCGGCTCTCGCGCACTTTGCCGCTCGAGCAGGCCGAACCTGCAGAAATCGCGAACCCTGCCAGATCAAGCGCCATGACCTGCGTCTCGCCCTTCCAGCCCGGCGTGGCAAAACAACTGGTGTTAGGCAAGCGGTCCATGCCTTTCCCGACTAAAATAGTATCCGGGCTCTCCGCCTCAATGGTTTCTTCTAGAATATTTCTAAGTTGCGCAACCCGCACCCAGTCTCCGGCACTCAATTCACGCTGTGCGGCCGTCGCAGCAGCGGCAAAACCGGCTATCCCGATGATGTTCTCGGTGCCCGACCTGCGACCCATTTCCTGCCCGCCGCCCAGCAACAAAGCCGGGGTCTCGCGCCCGTCACGAATGATCAGCGCGCCAACGCCCTTTGGACCGCCCAGCTTATGCGCTGACAGCACAGCCATAGCGGCGCCACTCCAGGCAAAGCTGAACGGCACGCGCCCGACCGCCTGCGTCAGATCGACCAGCAGCAGGCGATCATCGTCCGGTTGCGGCTCGGTGACCACCCCCGTCTCGCCATTGGCAAGGCCCATCGCATGGATGCGTGGCCCCGGCCCGCTGCGTCGCTGCGCCCAAAGCGCATCATGCGACGTGGGGGCGACTGCGATATCGGCATCAGCCCCAAAGCGCGACAGCACCGCTGCCGCCTCGGTCGCACCAGAGGTAAAGACGACCTCGGCAGGCTTGCAACCCACCGCTGCCGCAACCTCGGCACGCGCCGCCTCGATCAATCCCTTCGCGGCACGACCTTCGGCATGAACAGAGGATGGGTTACCAACCAGATCCATTGCCGCAATCATCGCGGCCCGGGCTTGTGGGCGAAGCGGCGTCGTCGCGTTATGATCAAGATAGACGCGAGTCATGCGAAACGCGTCTCATGCCGCATCTTTTGGCCATGAATATCCCGGGGGAGTGCCGCAGGCACGGGGGCAGCGCCCCCCGCAGACAGAACCGCGCGCCGCAGGCGCACAATTGGATCACACCGGCTCATTCATCCACCAGTTCAAACAAATTGGGTACCGCCGGACAGGGCACCAGTTGATTGCGCACCACGTCTGACAGCCGGGTCTGATGCAGGAAGACATAGACATGCGCCGACATGCCTTCCCACAGCCTGTTGGTCAGCGATTGGGCCCGCGATCCTGACGCACCGCCCTGAACCCCGGCACCCTTGTGCATGGCACTCACCGTTTCATCCACCGCACCCATGATTTCCGACACCCGAATCTCCGACGCCGGGCGCGACAGACGATAGCCGCCGCCCGGTCCACGTACGGAATCGACCAGATCGGCGCGCCGCAATTTCACAAACAACTGCTCGAGATAGGGCAGCGATATATCCTGCCGCTTCGAAATTTCACCCAGATTGACCAGCGCCCCGTCAGGTTGCAGGGCAAGGTCAGCCAGCGCAACCATGGCATAACGGCCTTTTGTGCTGAGTTTCATTGCTACTTCCCCCTGCACAGCCGCAAAAGCGCCCGCAACTGCATTGACGTCTTGCCGGGGGCTGATTAACTCCCTGACATTCACTCTGTCCGCATCGGGCCGAGCTTAGAACCGTTCTAAGGTGCCTGAGAGTTTCTGTCAAGAAACGCGCGGCACTGCAACCGCAAGGCCGAAGCAAGGATTTTGCATGCCCGAAGTCATCTTCCCCGGCCCCGAAGGCCGGCTCGAAGGCCGATATCATCCCCAAAAGGAACGTGACGCGCCGATCGCCATCATCCTGCATCCGCATCCGCAATTCGGCGGGACGATGAACAACAGGGTTGTTTATAACCTGCATTATGCGTTTTACAAAATGGGTTTCACCGTCCTGCGGTTCAACTTTCGCGGCGTGGGCCGGTCGCAAGGTGAATATGATCAGGGGATCGGCGAGCTCAGTGATGCGGCCTCTGCGCTCGATTACCTCCAGTCGATGAATACCAATGCCAAACATTGCTGGGTGGCAGGCTTCTCCTTTGGCGCATGGATCGGGATGCAGTTGCTGATGCGGCGGCCCGAAATCACTGGCTTCATCTCGGTGTCGCCGCCGGCAAACATGTATGACTTCAGCTTTCTGGCGCCCTGCCCATCGTCCGGTCTGGTGATCAACGGGGCCGCCGACCGGGTGGCACCGCCGCAGGACACGGTCAATCTGGTGAACAAGCTGCATGAGCAAAAAGGCATCACGATCACCCACACCGTGGTCGAAGGTGCCGGGCATTTCTTTGAGGATCCGCATATGGACCCGATGATCGACACGGTCAAAGGATACGTCCGCCGTCGCCTGACGGAATCGTCGCGCTAGAGGGTCAACCATGGGCATCACCGAAGATATCGCCGACAAGCTTGCGCTCGAAACCATCGATGCGGCGGAAACGCTGGGCGATGAAAACCTGATCGCCGAAGTCTCAAAGGTCATCGGCGCCGCCTCTTCCACCACACAAGAGGCGTTCATGACCGCGATCCGGGTGCGCGTGTCGGAACGCCGCGCGCGCAAGTTCCTTGAGGCGCAGCTCGCCAAAGGCCCCAAAGACCCCTCGCGCGGCAAGATCGAGCTTGGCAGCAAACAGATTCTCAACGCGCCGGAGGCCGGCGAAAGCCACTGATCCGGGAGCCTTCAACCGCGCCCTGACAATTCGTATACAAGTGTATACAGCCCTTCCCCGACGCCGCATTTTACGCTAAGGACGCGCAACCGAATCCAGCCGCAGGGGCACCTCATGACCAAGATCAAAGTTGCAAACCCGGTCGTCGAACTCGACGGTGACGAGATGACCCGGATCATCTGGGATTTTATCAAGACCAAACTGATCCTGCCCTATCTCGACATCGACCTGAAATATTACGATCTCGGGATCGAAGAGCGGGACCGGACCAATGACCAGATCACGGTCGATGCCGCCCATGCGATTCTGAAATACGGCGTTGGCGTCAAATGTGCCACCATCACACCAGACGAGCAGCGGGTCGAAGAATTCAATCTCAAACAGATGTGGAAATCGCCCAACGGGACTATTCGCAACATTCTGGGCGGGGTGATCTTTCGCCAGCCGATCATTTGTCAGAACGTGCCGCGTCTGGTGCCGGGCTGGACCAAACCCATCGTCGTCGGGCGTCATGCCTTTGGTGATCAATACCGCGCAACCGACTTCCGCTTTCCGGGGGCGGGCAAACTTTCGATGAAATTCGTGGGCGACGACGGCACCACCATCGAACGCGATGTTTATGCGGCCCCCTCGTCCGGCGTATTCATGGGCATGTATAACCTAGACGATTCAATCACCGATTTCGCCCGCGCCTCGCTCAATTACGGGCTCAACCTCGGCTGGCCGGTCTATCTCTCGACCAAGAACACCATTCTCAAGGCCTATGACGGCCGCTTCAAGGACCTGTTTCAAAAGGTCTACGAGGAAGAATTCACCGACAAATTCAAAACCGCAGGCATCACCTATGAACACCGCCTGATCGACGACATGGTCGCCTCGGCGCTAAAATGGTCTGGCGGTTATGTCTGGGCCTGCAAGAATTACGACGGCGATGTGCAGTCCGATACCGTGGCGCAGGGGTTCGGGTCACTCGGCCTGATGACTTCGGTCCTGATGACACCCGATGGTCAGGTGGTCGAGGCCGAAGCAGCACATGGCACCGTGACGCGCCATTTCCGCCAGCACCAGAAAGGTCAGGCCACCTCGACCAATTCGGTGGCCTCGATCTACGCTTGGACCGGCGGTCTCAAGCATCGGGCCAAACTCGACGATAACGCGCAACTGTTGCGCTTTGCCCAAACGCTTGAGAAAGTCACCGTTGACGCGGTCGAAGATGGCTGGATGACCAAGGATCTGGCGCTGCTCGTTGGACCCGATCAGAAATGGCTGACCACGATCGGCTATCTGGAAAAGGTCGATGAGTATCTGAACAAGGCGCTGGTCGGCTGACCGCCCACAAAAAAGTGAAGTGACCTCAAGGGGCTGGCAATGTGCCGGGTAACAGGGGCAAAATCGCGGGCAGGTTGAGGTTTGCGGGGCACGTCGTTGTTGCGTCGAATTGACTCATCTGGTTGGGTT
>Ga0105050_10007417_pt1 | contig 13113 bp, 12 predicted proteins | sample FRY01_FD_78088 | JGI IMG/M metagenome (GOLD analysis project Ga0105050, IMG submission 78088) | Freshwater microbial communities from Lake Fryxell liftoff mats and glacier meltwater in Antarctica - FRY-01 | ecosystem: Environmental > Aquatic > Freshwater > Ice > Glacier meltwater ... | reverse complement strand
TGCGGATCATCGCACCGCCGTGGTGCTGATCGGCTGCATCAATGCGGCGATCATCGGCTATCGGTCGCTTGTTGCCATTGGCGCGTCCGCCTTAACGACGGGATCAATCCGCTGGTGTTTGCGGCAACCCCCCGGCGGTTTTGGCGGGCGGGGTGCGATGATGTCTGGCGGACCACCGCGCCAAAGCATTTTCCTCGGCTGCCGGTTATCCACTTTGCGCATGCGACACCGATTCAGGCGTTGAAGAAATCCGCTGGTGCCTGCCCCAGCAGTTCCCCCGCCAATGCGTGCCCCAGGGCCGCGCCGTCACCCACCGGCCCACGCAATTCGCCTGCAATCGCCGCCGACCCGTCGGGGCGCAAGATCTCGCCCCGCAGCCACAGATCGCCGCCGTCGATCACCGCAAGCCCGGCAATCGGCGTCTGGCACGACCCGTCCAGCCGCAGCAGATAGGCCCGTTCCGCCACCAGCCGCAGCCCCGTCGGGCCATCATGTATAGCGGCAAGCATCGCCTCGGACCGCGCATCGCCAATGCGCCGTTCAATGCCGATCGCCCCCTGCGCAACGGCGGGCAGCATATCATCCACCCCGATCGCGACCTGTGCCACCTGCATCCCCAGCCGGTTCAACCCCGCCATCGCCAGAAAGGTCGCCACGGCCACCCCGTCGCCCAGCTTGCGCATCCGGGTCTGGACGTTGCCGCGAAACTCCACCACCTGCAAATCCGGCCTGCGGTGCAGCAATTGCGCGCGACGGCGCAGCGACGACGACCCCACCACCGCCCCCTGCGGCAAATCCGCCAAGGCCCCGACGTGCGGCGACACGAACGCATCGCGCACATCCTCGCGCGGCAGGTAGGTATCCAGCAGCAGCCCTTCCGGTTGCAGCGTCGGCATGTCCTTCATCGAATGCACCGCAATGTCGATGTGGCCCGCCAGCAACGCATCCTCGATCTCGCGCGTGAACAGGCCCTTGCCGCCGATGTCTTTCAACGCCCTGTCCTGAATCTGATCGCCCATGACCTTGATGACGACAATCCGAAACGCAGATTCCGGCAGGTCAAAGGCCGCCATCAACCGGGCACGGGTTTCATGGGCCTGTACCAGTGCCAGAGGCGAGCCTCGGGTGCCGATGTTCAGGGGCGCGGACGGGGTGGGACGCGTGTATGTCATGCGCCAAGACTTACCCATGTCCAATTCGGCTGACAACTCCCGTATTGACAAGCGGTCTCTGCCTTGGGAACGAGGGGGACCAAGGGGAGAAAAGCAAATGACCAAGACCATCCTGCGCGCGCTGAACGGCGAAGTGCTGCCCACGCCGCCGATCTGGATGATGCGTCAGGCCGGCCGCTATCTGCCTGAATACCGCGCCACACGGGCGCAGGCGGGGGATTTCCTGTCGCTGTGCTACAACCCGGAACTGGCCGCCGAAGTGACGCTGCAACCGATCCGCCGCTATGGCTTTGATGCGGCGATCGTGTTTGCCGACATTTTGCTGTTGCCGCAGGCGTTGGGGGCGGACCTGTGGTTTGCCACCGGCGAAGGCCCGCGCCTGTCCACTATCACCGATATGGCCGGGGTGCAGGCGCTCAAACCCGTGGGCGCTATCCACGACACCCTGTCGCCGATCTATGAAACCGTGCGTATCCTGTCGCGCGCCTTGCCCGCGGAAACCGCGCTGATCGGCTTTGCGGGCGCGCCCTGGACCGTGGCGACTTATATGGTCGCAGGCCGTGGCACGCCCGATCAGGCCCCGGCGCATCTGCTGAAAGATACCAACCGCCCGGCGTTTCAGGCGCTGATGGACCGGATCACCGAAGGCACCATCGAATACCTGTCGATGCAGGTGCAGGCGGGGGCCGAGGTGATAAAACTGTTCGATTCGTGGGCCGGGTCACTCAAGGGCCAGGATTTCACCGATTTCGCGGTGAAACCCACAGCCACCATCATCGCCGCACTCAAAGCCCGCCACCCCGGCCTGCCGATCATCGCCTTCCCGCGCGAAGCGGGCGACGGCTATATCGGTTTTGCAGCCGCCACCGGCGCGGATTGTGTCGCGATCGACAATTCCGTGACGCCGGAATGGGCGGCAGAGCATGTGCAAACGGCAGGCTGCGTGCAAGGCAACCTCGCCCCGCAGCACATGATCGACGGCGGGCAGGCGCTGGATGAGGCCACCCGCCGCGTGGTCCGCGCTTTCGCCAAAGGCCCGCATGTCTTCAACCTTGGCCATGGCATCACCCCCGAAGCGAACCCCGACAACGTGGCCCGCATGATCGCCGTTGTGCGCGAGGGCGCCGCTTGACGTCCCTCGCGGGGCTGTGATCGGTTGGCCATTGCCGACCCTTGCCGACCCTTGGCGGACCTGACAGGCTGGAACCATGTTCAAGCGATTTGTCATCACCCTCGCCCTGACCCTGCCTGCGGCAGAGGCATCGCATGCCAGACCGCAAGCGTGCCTGACCTCGCTCGAAGGCTTTCCGGTGCCGCTGGCCTATGACACCACCGACCCGCAACTGAAGCAAAACCGCACGATCCGCGAGCGGCTGTTCGGTGCGCCGGGGGCCGTTACCTGCCCCGGTTATGTCACCTTGCGCGCGCTTACGCCGGGGCTCAGCGATACCGAACGCACGGTGTTCTGCCTGCAATTCGACCAGCACGCCAAAACTTATATCGGCTTTGCCGAAGGCCAACGCGACGCTTACCTGTCCTGCGCCGTCCCCTCCTCCGGTTTCTGCGAGAAGGTCAACACCACTGCTGAAATCGCCATGTCGATTGCCGCTGTCGGTGCCACCACCGCAGGCAACGCCGCCCGTGACAGCGTCGCAAAGGCGGCGGGTGCGGTGATCCTGACCGGATCGACAGCCAGCGTCTCTGCTGCGCTCAGTTCACTCGGCGCATCCGCCATGTCGGTGCTGTCCGCCCCCGCAGCCCTGACCGCCGCAGCCGTCACCGTGGTGGCGGTGGGGGGCGCTGTCTATGTTTGCAGCGAACAGGGTGCCTGATCGCCCGATCTGCCTGCGCTCTTTCCAGAGCCAAATATCCCACGGGGGTCCGGGGGTGTGAAACCCCCGGCTCCGGCCTCCGCGATGCCGCGCCGGATGTCGCGCTGACGTATGACCCCGGCATCCCGCCGGACCTGCGCTTCATCCCGTTGCAGCAGTTGCCGCCCTATGCGGTGATGGCCCCGTCGCATCCGCTGGCGGGCCTGCCGGGTGTAAGTGTGGCCGATCTGGCCCCGTATCCGATGGTGTTGCTGGTTCTGCCGTGCCACTCTGACGGCGTGACGTTCGGTCAACGATCCGCCATCACACCCATTTCGCCAAAGGTGGCAAGCTCATCAGCACGGCATTTGCATCATGCCCCGATTCAAGCCCGAACTTCGTGCCGCGGTCGTAGACGAGGTTGTATTCCGCATAAAGCCCGCGATGAACAAGCTGCGCGTCTTTGTCGGTATCGGTCCACGGCAGGGTGCGGCGACGTTCCACCAAAGGCTGATAGGCGGGCAGGAAGGCGCGACCGACCGCTTGGGTGAAGGCAAAATCCGCCTCCCAGTCGCCGGTATTCAGATCGTCGTAAAAGATGCCGCCCACACCGCGCGCCCGGCCCCGGTGGGGAACATGGAAATACTCATCCGCCCATGCCTTGAATTTCGCGTAGTAAGCGGCGGAATGCGCGTCGCAGGCCACCTGCATCCCGGCATGGAAATGTGCGGTATCCTCTGCATATTCCAGACAGGGGTTCAGATCCGCCCCGCCGCCGAACCACCAGGCATGCGGCGTCCAGAACATGCGGGTATTCATGTGAACCGCCGGCGCGTGGGGATTTTGCATATGCGCCACCAGGGATATCCCGGCAGCCCAGAACCGCGGGTCTTCTGCCATCCCCGGCACGCCGCGCGCGGCCATCGCCTTTTGCGCCCGTTCCGCCAGCACTCCATGCACGGTCGAGATATTGACGCCAACCTTTTCGAACACCCGCCCGCCGCGCAGCACCGCCATCTCGCCGCCGCCGCCGCCGCCATCGCCTTCGTCTTCGCGGCGGGTCTGTGTAACCATGAACCGCCCCGGCGGCAGATCACCGAACGGCCCGCCCTGCTGGCTGTCTTCCAGCCCCTCGAACGCCCCGACGATCATATCACGCAGGCTGCGGAACCACGCGCTTGCCCGCAGCTTGCGGCTGTCAAAATCTTCGGTCATCCCCTGCCCCCTGCCCGCCTTTTCAAAGAGCTAGCAGCTTTGCGCCACCCGATCCAGAACCCCACAGGAAAAGTTTGGTTCTGTGCGCCGCGCACTGTAACCTGCAGGAGAAGAGGAATCGCCATGAATCGCCTGCTGATCGCCACACTGGGCTTCGCGCTTGCCGCCTGCGGCACACCGCAGGAAAACTGCATCCGTGGCGTGACGCGCGATCTGCGCGTGGTGGATGGCCTGATCGGTGACACCAAGGCCAATCTGGCACGCGGCTATGCGCTGGAGAATTACACAACGTCCCGCGCAGTATGGAAGCAATGCCTGCGGCGCACCGGCGGCACCACGCCCGACGGACGGCCCGCCGTTGCTCCGGGTCTGTGCTTTGAAAATGAGCCCTACACCGTCACCCGCCCCAAGGCGATTGACCTGTCGGCGGAGCAGAGCACGCTGGCGGGGCTGATATCCAAGCGCGCGCAACTGATGCGGCAATCCGAAAGGGCCGTGGCGCAATGCCGCGCGCAGCACCCGGAATAACGGCCCGGCGGTTTATCCTTCCCTGCCGGTCAGTCAGCGCCGCTCACGGCCGGGCTGCCCGCAAGAAGAGTCCGCGCTTCAGTGAACCGGCGCATTCACCGGGTCGATCAGGCTGCGCCCGCCGTCCAGCGTCACTATCTGCCCGGTCATGAACCCCGCCGCATCCGATGCGAGGAATTGCACAGTCTCGGCCAGTTCGGCCGCCGCCGCGATGCGCTGCATCGGGGTGCCGTCGGTGATCGCCACGCGGTAATCGGGGTTTTCTTTCAGCATGGCTTGCAGGCTGGCGCTCATCACCGACCCAAAGGCCACCGCATTCACCCGGATGCCCTTTGGCGCCAAAGCCACCGCCATGGATCGCGTCATCTGATCCAGCGCGGCACAGCTTATCGAATAACCCAGCAACCCCGGCTGCGTGCGGCTCGCCGCAATCGACGACAGGTTGACCACCGAGCCGATCAGCCCGGTCCGGTCTCCCGCCTTTTCGGCCAGGGCAATCATCTTCCTTGCGGTCATCTGCGTCAGGCGCAGGCTGGTCAGCAAGTTCTGTTGCAACAGACTTTCTACCGCGTCATCTTCCGGGTTCAACGGGTCCGAAACCGCCACCTGCCGGCTGGCGTTCACCAGAATATCCACCCGGTCAAAGGCATCCATCGTCGCCGACAACAGGTTGGTGATGGTCAGCTTTTCGCGCAGGTCGCCTGCGAACATCCGCACCTGGCCTTCGCTGCGGGCCGCATCACCGACTTCGGCACTCAGGCGGTCTTCGTCCATGTCTACGAACATCACATTCGCGCCCTTGTCGGTGAAATGCCGCGCAATGGCCAGTCCGATGCCATTGGCGGCCCCGGTGACGATGGCGGTCTTGCCTGCGATGGAAAGCGACATGGCGTCTCCTTTTATGTGTTACCGGCGGGGCTTTTCGGGCCGCGCCGCACGGATTACCCGAAAGGCCGCATCGCCGCCCACGTCATCCACGTCACGAAACGCCGCGGCCAGAATACGGTCATAAGGCAGATGCCGGTTCGCCACCAGCCAAAGCACCCCGCCGGGTTGCAGCATCCGCGCCGCCGCCTGCACAAAACCCATGCCAAGCGCCGGATCCGCATCACGGGTGGTATGGAACGGCGGGTTGCACACGACGGTATCCACCGACCGCGCAGGCTTGAACGTGGTCGCATCGGCCCAATGAAACCGGGCGCGGTCATCGGTTATGTTCACCCGCGCGCAATCCAGTGCTTGCGCCTCGGCTTCCACCAGGTGCAGTTCCTGTACCCCGTCCCGCGCCAGTATGGCCCGGGAAAGGTATCCCCAGCCCGCCCCCAGATCCACAACCCGCGCGGCCAGTTTTGCCGGCAAGGCCGCCGCCAACAGCATCGACCCCCGGTCGGGACCATCGGCAGAAAACACCCCGGGCAGGGTCTGAAATCCACCTTCTACCGTCATGGGCACAGCCGCCCAATCCTCCAGCCCCGGCCCGGCGGGGAAGGTGAACAGCTTGCCATGCGCTTTCGATAGTGCCTCGGATGTTGTGAACCGCGCGCGCAAATCCTTGTGGACGGCCTCGATCCCGTCAGTTTTCTGCCCGTCCACGATCACCAAGCCGCCCGGCACCACGGATGCCGCAGCGGCAGCCAGCAACGCCCGCGCCTCGGCTTTCGCACGCGGAAGGCAGACGATGGCTGCGGCACAAGTGCCCGCCTCCGCCACCGCCACACGGTAGCCTTGTGCCGCAAAACCGTCATGGTCGGGCTTGAACCCCTGTACCACAAGCACGCGGTCTTTCGGCAAATCCGATAAGTCATCACCCAGACGCGGGCGATACACGGCAATCTGCCTGGTTTCGGGCAACACGACAGCGCCTGTTTCCAGCGCCAACGTCATTCGGGATGATCGCATGAGCGGCCGCCGCAGCGGCCCTATTCCTTTTGCAGCGGGCAACGGCGCGGCACGTCGTCTGGCACGGCGCGCGTCACTCTTTTTCCATGGTGCATTGCAGCGGATGCTGGTGACGGCGGGCAAAATCCATCACCTGCGCCACTTTGGTCTCCGCCACTTCGAAGGAAAACACCCCTACCACTGCCAGCCCCTTTTTGTGGACCGTCAACATGATTTCAAACGCCTGAGCATGGTTCAGCCCGAAGAACCGTTCCAGAATATGCACGACGAATTCCATCGGGGTGTAATCGTCATTCAGAAGCATCACCTTGTACAAAGGCGGCCGCTCCGTCTTGCTGCGTGTTTTGGTCAGGATCGACGTTTCATCCACCGGCCCGTCGATCTTGCCGGACATATGAATGGGGGTAGGGTTCACAGCAAACGCTCCTGACGACAACGGATTCGATGGATTAGCAGAAGGATGAGTATAGCCTTTTTTCCCGGCGCGGAAAGGGGGCGGCCCTTTGCAGGCATATGGGGGCTTGCACCGCCTGCGCCAAGTGGGAAAACTGGCGGGCGGAGGCGCCCATGACCCTGACAACCATCGGCTTTGATGCAGACGATACGCTGTGGCAGAACGAGGCATTCTTCCGCCTGACGCAGGACCGCTTTACCGCCCTGCTGGCCGATCATGCCGGCGTGGATCACCTGCACGACCGGCTGTTGGCGGCGGAGCGGCGCAATCTGGGGCATTACGGGTTTGGCGTGAAGGGCTTCGTGCTGTCGATGATCGAAACCGCCATAGAAGTGACGGAAGGCCGGGTGCCTGCATCGGTCATAGCCGACATCATGGCGCACGGCCGCGCGTTGCTGGAGCATCCTATCGAACTGCTGCCCCATGCCCGCGCCGCGGTTCAGGCGCTTGCAGACGACTACCGCGTGCTGTTGATAACCAAGGGCGATCTGCTGGATCAGGAACGCAAACTGGCGCAATCGGGGCTGGGCGATCTGTTCCACGCGGTCGAGATCGTGTCCGACAAGACTGCTGCCGTTTACGGCGCCATCTTTGCCCGCCACGGGCAGGGGGCCGCGCGCGCGCTTATGGTTGGCAACTCGTTGAAATCCGATGTGCTGCCAGTCATTGCCGCTGGTGGGCACGGGGTGCATGTGCCGCATGGCCAGATATGGGCGCTGGAAATGGCCGATGCGCCAACGGGTGCCGCGCGATTCCACGAACTGACCGATCTGGGCGGCCTGCCCGCCTTGGTGGCGCGTCTGGCGCAGACCACCCCATAATTTGCGACCTTGGTTGCCTCTTACGCCAGATTTGCGCATGGCACATGAGAAACACATTAAAACCTGTTGAAATTAGGGGCTTTTGCTGAATCGCCCCCTGTGCTAGCGTTTTCCTTAGAAGACGAAAGCCCCGGAAAAACAGGGGTGGGGCGAGGCAGGAAGAAGGACACAGCAACGTGGCATCGTTTCTGGGGCATTTTGTCCGCAAATCCGCATATATGGCAGTTTTTGCACTTTGCGCAGCCTGTGCATCCGCACCGTCCCCATCGCGGGCAGCGCCTTATGCTGCCATCGTGATGGACGCCCGAACCGGCGAAACGCTGTATTCCGAAAACGCCGATACGCGGCTGCATCCGGCGTCGCTGACCAAAATGCTGACGCTGTACATCGCGTTCGAGGCGATCCAGCGTGGCGAGATCAGCCTTGATACCATGGTCACCGTGTCTAAAAATGCAGCGGCAGAACCGCCGTCGAAACTCGGTCTGCGCGCCGGGCAGAAAATTGCGCTGCGCCACCTTATTCGCGCCGCTGCGGTAAAGTCCGCCAATGACGCGGCCACGGCGATTGGCGAGGCGGTCAGCGGGTCCGAAGCGACATTTGCGGCCCGGATGAACCGCACGGCCAAGGCCATCGGCATGAAAAATTCCAGCTTCAAGAACGCCAACGGGCTGACAGCGGCAGGCCATCTGTCCACCGCGCGCGACATGAACACGCTTGGGCGGCGGTTGTTCTTCGATTATCCTCAATATTACAACATCTTCTCGCGCCGCACCGCCGATGCGGGCATGGCTGAAGTGTCAAATACAAACCGCCGTTTTCTTGATGCGTATGAGGGGGCAGACGGCATCAAGACCGGCTACACCAACGCGGCGGGCTTCAATCTGACCGGTTCAGCGCAGCGCGGCAACAAGCGCATCATTGCCACCGTACTTGGCGGCCAATCCACCGCGCACCGCAATTCCAAAATGGCGGGCCTGCTGGACCTGGGCTTTGGCGAGGCGCCGGCCAATGCAAAGATCAGGAAGCCCGCAGCACCGCAGTATGAAGCCGCTCCGCAACCTGCATTGATTGCCGAAGCACAGGATGCCACCAAAGGCGTCAGTGCGGCCAAAACCATCCGCATTGTCGGAGCCGTGTCCACATCGCTGCGCCCCAGATCGCGGCCCGGTCAGGCGCAGGCTGCCAGCGAGGTGATTCTGGCGATGAAAGACACTATCGGCGCCGCTGTGGCCGAAGCCGCCGCAACTCCGTTGCTGGTGGCCGGGGCCGCACGCGAATCGGCGCCATCCGACATCGTGAGCCTGTCGTCAGCCCCCGCCCCGGAATTCCGGTCGCCCGAAAAAGCGCCGGTTCAAGTTGCCGCCGCCGTCTTGGCACCCGCCCCCAGACCTGTTGTGGCCGAAAAGTCCCCGGTCCCGACTGCGCCGGAAATCGTCACCCGCATGTCCACCTCGGGCGGGCGGCACTGGGGCGTGAATGTGGGTCGCTTCCCGTCGCGCTCGGTGGCTGAACGCACGCTGATGAAGATCGCTTTGGCCGAGAATGCCACCCTGAACGACGGCTTGCGCAAGATCGTGCAGCGCGGCGGCGGCTATGACGCCAACTTCATGGGCCTGACACAGGATCAGGCCGATCTGGCGTGCCGGCGTTTGCAAGCCCGCGCGATGCAATGCTTCGCTATCGGGCCATAAGGCTCTGAATTCCGGGCGTATCCCGCAGGCGGGGCGCGCCGTTACCCCCGCCGCCCGCCGCCCTCCACAAACGCCACCATGCGCGGCAGGCAGATGCTGCGCAGGTCGTAACTGTCGAGTATCGTCTGCCGCGCCGCAAGCCGCAGCGGCATGAAACGCTCCGGCTCCGCCAGCCCTTCGACAAGCGTTTCCGACCAGCCCTGCACATCAAAGAAATCGACGAGTGCACCATTGACCCCGTCGGTGATCAACTCTTGCACCGGCCGGGTGCGCGACCCCACCACATAGGCCCCCGCCGCCATCGCCTCCAGCATCGACCATGACAGCACGAACGGGTAGGTCAGATAGGCATGCACCCGCGCGATCTGCATCAATGCGGTGAAGGTGGGATAGGGCACCTTCCCCACGAAATGTACCCGCGACAGATCAAGCCCGCCCTGCACCTCGGCCAAAAAGATGTCTTTCCACGTGCGGCCATCCGGTGCCGGCTTGCCATAGCTTACGTCATTGCCGCCAACGATGACCACTTGCGCGTCAGGCCGCGCCGCCAACACCGCGGGCAATGCGCGCATGAAAGTGTGGTAGCCGCGGTACGGCTCCAGATTGCGGTTCACGAAGGTCAGCACCTCGTCCCCCGCGCGCAAGATGCGACCGTCTTGCAACGTCACCGACGCGGCCGGGTTGGGTGCCATCACAGCGGTGTCCACCCCGTCATGGATAACCTCGATCAACCCGCGCAGCGCCGGCGGATAGCTTCCGGCCTGCCAATGCGTCGGCGACAGCCCGGCATCGGCATGCAGCAACGCCTGCCCCAGATGCGTGGTGCGGCCCTGCGCCACCATCACCTGATCGAAGGTGCCTGCATCAAATTCGGGGTCAAACCCCACATCCTGCCCGCGCCCGGCATAGTAAAACTCGGCATAGACAATCAGCCGCGCCGTAGGCCAGACTTCCTTCAGGAACAGCGTCTCGCCCCAACCGGAATGGCCGAAGATCACATCGGGCACATAACCCTTCTGGTCACGCAACCCCACCGCCGCGCGGGCTACCGTCACGCCACGGTCGCTCATCTGTGCATAATTGCGGCCCAACCGGGTCGCCGCCGGATCGGGCAGCGGTACCTCATGGCGGTAGCGCAGTGTCGGTATATTGCTGCTGCGCTGGTTCACACCGTCGGTCAACGCAAGGCATTCATGCCCCCGGCGTTTCATCTCGGGTGCCAGATGCAGAAACTGGCCGGGGAAATTCTGATGCACGAACAGAAGCTTCATCGTCGCGCCCTAAACCTCGCCCTGACCAAACGCCGCCGCCATCAGGGTGCGGGTATAATCGGATTGCGGGTTGGCAAACACCGACTGCGACAAGCCCGCCTCCACCACATCGCCATTTTTCATCACCATCACCTTGTGCGACAGCGCGCGCACCACCCGCAAGTCATGGCTGATGAACAGATAGGCAAGACCATAGCGCCGTTGCAGATCGCGCAGCAGATCGACAATCTGCACCTGCACCGTCATGTCCAGCGCCGATGTCGGCTCGTCCAGCACCACCAGCTTCGGGCGCAGGATCATCGCGCGGGCAATTGCCACACGCTGCCGCTGTCCGCCGGAAAATTCATGCGGATAGCGCGACATCGCGCCTGGGTCGAGGCCGACTTCGGCCATGATGTCGGCCACCATCTGCCGCCGGTCGCGGCCCGGTTCCACCCCATGCACGCCCAAGCCTTCGGCGATGATCTGTTCCACCGTCATCCGGGGGGACAGGCTGCCGAACGGATCCTGAAACACCACCTGCATGTTGCGGCGCAGATCGCGCATCTGGCGGCTGCCCCAGCCCTGCACATCCTGCCCGACGAACACAACCGGCCCTTCCGCCGGGATCAGCCGCAGGATCGCCAGCGCCAGCGTGGTCTTGCCAGATCCGCTTTCGCCGACAATCCCCAACGTCTCACCCGCCCGCACCGACAGCGTGGCGTCGTTCACCGCCTTCACATGCCCCACTGTCCGCTTCAGCATGCCGCGCTGGATCGGGAACCACACGCGCAGCCCTTCGGTGCGGACAATCTCGGGCGCGTCCTCTGCCACCGGATCAGGCCGCCCCTGTGGTTCGGCAGCCAGCAGCTTCTGGGTATAGGGGTGTTGCGGGTTGGCAAAAATCGCGGCAGCCGGGCCTTGTTCGACAATCTCGCCGCCCTGCATCACGCACACCCGATCGGCAATCCGCCGCACAACGCCAAGGTCATGGGTGATGAACAAAAGGCTCAGCCCTTCGCGTTTCTTCAGTTCTGCCAGCAGGTCCAGTATCTGCGCCTGAATCGTCACGTCCAGCGCCGTGGTCGGTTCGTCCGCGATCAGCAGTTCCGGCCCGTTCGCCAGCGCCATGGCGATCATCACCCGCTGCCGCTGCCCGCCCGAAAGCTGATGCGGATAAGCGTCAAGGCGGCTTTCCGCATCCCGGATACCGACCTTCGCCAGCAGATCAAGAATGCGCACCCGCGCTTTAGCCCCCGCAAGCCCTTGATGCAGCGCCAGACTTTCCCTTAACTGCCGCTCGATCGTGTGCAACGGGTTCAGACTGGTCATCGGCTCCTGAAAAATAAAGCTGATGTCGTTGCCGCGCACTTTGCGCAACGCAGGCTCTGCCGCCCCCACCATTTCCTGCCCGTTATAGCGCACCGAACCCGACACATCGGCACTGTCGGGCAACAACGATACGGTGGACAGCGCCGTCACCGATTTGCCCGACCCGGACTCGCCCACAAGCGCCACAGTCTCGCCCTTGCCAACCGTGAAGCTGACGTTGCGCACCGCGTCTATCACCCGCCCGTCCTGCCGGAAGCGGATGGTCAGGCCGTTCACCTCGAGCACGCTCATCGGAAAATCTTTCGCGGGTCAAAGGCATCGCGGATGCCTTCAAAGATGAACACCATCAGGCTCAGCATGATGGCGAAGGCAAAAAATGCGGTGAACCCCAGCCACGGCGCTTGCAGGTTTTGCTTGGCCTGCAACGTCAGCTCGCCCAGCGAAGGCGCCGACGCAGGCAGCCCGAACCCCAGAAAATCCAGCGCCGCCAGTGACCCTATGGTGCCGGTGATGATGAACGGCATCAGCGTCAGCGTCGCCACCATCGCATTGGGCAGCACATGGCGGAACATGATCACCCGGTCCGATACCCCCAACGCCCGCGCCGCGCGGACATATTCAAAGTTCCGCGCCCGCAGAAATTCCGCACGCACGACGCCCACCAGCCCGGTCCAGCCAAAAAGCACCATCAATCCAACCAGCAGCCAGAAATTCATCTGCCAGATCGCAGCCACGATGATGATGATGTAAAGGCTCGGCGTGGACCCCCAAAGTTCGATCACCCGCTGAAACACCAGATCGGTCAGCCCGCCGAAATAGCCCTGCACCGCCCCCGCCGCGATACCGATGACCGACGTCAGCAACGTCACGATCAGCGCAAACGCCACCGACAGCCGGAAGCCATAGATCACCCGCGCCAGCACATCGCGCGCCGTGTCAT
>Ga0105050_10007416_pt1 | contig 13113 bp, 20 predicted proteins | sample FRY01_FD_78088 | JGI IMG/M metagenome (GOLD analysis project Ga0105050, IMG submission 78088) | Freshwater microbial communities from Lake Fryxell liftoff mats and glacier meltwater in Antarctica - FRY-01 | ecosystem: Environmental > Aquatic > Freshwater > Ice > Glacier meltwater ... | reverse complement strand
ATTGTAACGATGAGATTGAAGACGATGATGATACTGAAGATAATTATACTGAATATGATGATACTGAACATGAAATAGTGGACTCTGAAAAATTATATTACGAATTTTGTGATAAACAAATTTCTGATAATCGAAACGGTGTAGATCCTGATTATTATGGAATAATCAAAGAAGATGAACTAATCGAAAATATTCGTGAAGGTTTGCAAATTATGGTTTATTTCACGTATGGTCATGATTTCCCAAATGGTGCTTACTACGTTGAGAATGTAAACCAAAAAAATGAATGGGTTGTTCTTGAAGACTTAAAAACATCTGAAATGCATCTTGTTCATACTTGTGACATTTATAAATCTTTCTATATGCTGAAAATTTCATAAGGATAAAAATGAATAGACTCAATGGTATGTCTGTATACCTAGCTGGTCCAATGGATGATGTAAAAGATAGGGGAGTTGGTTGGAGACAAGAACTAACCCCTTTTCTTTTGTCTCTAGGTTTAATTGTGTTTGATCCATGCAAAAAAGCTACTGAATATGCATGTGAAATTGGTGATAATTATGACGAAACAGTAAAATTATTAAAATTATCCAAAGAACATCTTTCTTATAAGGAAAAGAGGCCATATCTTGAAGAAGTAAAAAAAACAATGAAGTCAATCGTGTCTTATGATCTTAGAATGGTTGATCTTTCTGACTTTGTCATCCTGCATGTCAATAGAGATGTTCATGCTTGTGGTAGTTATTATGAGGGAAGCCATGCTGCAATGCAAAGAAAACCAGTAATTGTGTTTTGTGATCAAGGCATTGAAGAAATTCCGCATTGGTTGTTTGGTGTGTGTAAGTATGAAACTTTCTTTAATAATTTGAAAGAAATAAAATCATATCTTTTGCATATCGATAGTGATATTTTGATCGATGATCTGAATAGATGGAAATTTTTTGATAGAAGTAAAATCAAAAAATAAAAAAAATATTGTCTAAGTTTGTGTCAATTAAAAAACTTTGAGGTCAAAAAATGAATTTATTATTTCCTATAAATGAAACAAGTTACGGCTTAACAGCTTTAAATATAATTCAAACATTGTTTGAAAATGATATTGAATATTCATTATTTCCAATAAGTAGATCTCATTTATCAGATAACAAATTTGATGAAGCTATTAAATTTGGTATTGATTCTGCTAGATTTTATAACAAAAATAAACCAAGTATTAGATTATTTCATCAATTTTCATTAGCAGAAAAAGTTGGTAATAGCACTCATATAGGATTTCCAATTTTTGAATTAGATATTTTTACAAACTTTGAAAAACATCATCTCTCTTGTTGTGATAAACTATTTGTTACTTCAAAATGGGCAAAAAAAATTATATTTGATAATGGAATCGATGTAAAAACAGAAGTAATTCCTTTGGGAGTAAACAGGAATATTTTTAATGAAAATAACCAATCTACTTCAAATAAAACTATATTTTTAAATATAGGAAAACTAGAAAAAAGAAAGGGTCATGACTTTTTACCGCAAGTTTTTTCTAAAACATTTAATCAAAATGATAATGTTGAACTGTGGATGATGATTGATAGCTTAGTTCACTCTCCACAAGAGATTTCTTCTTATAAGAAAAGTGTGCAAGATAAGTTAGGTAATAAGGTTAGGTTTTTAAATAGGACTCAAACAGCAGAACAGCTTTCTATGATAATGAGAAGTGTTGATTGTGGCATTTTCCCTTCTAGGGCTGAAGGTTGGAATCTTGGTCTATTAGAAATGATGTCTTGTGGGAAAATGATTATTGCAACTAATTATTCTGGACATACAGAATATTGTAATGATAAAAATTCCTTATTAATTGATATCACTGAAAAAGAATTGGCAAACGATGGAAAATGGTTTCATGGACAAGGAAATTGGGCAAAAATAGATAGCAATGAAACGGAACAAATGATTGAATTTATGCGTTTTATTCATTATTCTAAAAAACAAAGTGAGGAATTATTAAATAAACAAGGTATTGAAACTGCTAAAAAGTTTACATGGAACAATACTACATCTAATATACTATCTAAATTAGGAGATTAATGCAATTTTTAACACAAAAAGAATATATTCTAACAGCTAAAAAAAACTTATCTAAATACGGTGTTCTGAATCCATCTAATGATCAAATAGGAGAAGTTGTTGAATATTTAATTAGAGCTGATTATAAATATAAGTCGGATATAGGGAATAGAGAAGGCTTTAGAATGCTTTATGCAAAATATGGTGTTTTAAAAGCTATTAGAAAAAACAAGCAACAAAATAATAAGAGAGACAAGTCTTTAGATTTTACTATTAAATCAGAAAATAGGAATAATAAATATTTAGATACTTTGCCATCGAGAGAAAAAACTCCTGATTTTTATGTTTTTTTTAAAGAAGTTCTTGACAAGATTAAAATTAATGGTATATTAATAGAAAGAGACAGAGATATCTTATTAGACAGATTCTTAAATATGATGACATATGAAGAAATTAGTCAAAAGTATTCTTTATCAAAACAGGCTTCAAAAGATTCTATTATCAAATCATGTAAAATACTAAGGAAAAAATTAAATGCTTAACTATGTAAAAATGTTTTTCTACTATATATTTCCATACTTTCTTTCTTTAGAAGAAGAAAAGCAAAAAAATTATAAACTTGAAAAAGAAATACAAGAAATACTAAAAAAATGCGACAATAAAGATTGTTCTAAATTAGATGAAGAAGATGAAGAATATGAAGAAGATGGGGAAATAATTCCTGCTAGTCTCACTATTATACCTTTGGAAAATAATAATTTTGAATTCATTTCAAATATTAAAAAAGGAGGAGTAATGAAGTTGTTCTCTATTTTAATTGCGTTAAATGAAATGTCAAACGAACAAATATCTTCTAATATTTATGATTTCATAGAAGATGAACAAGATAAAAAAGAATTTACAAATCTATATATGGAATACGAAAAATTACTAGACCAGCCTTTGGTAAAACCAACATTCATTTCTTCTATAAGAAATCAAAATAATGATCAATCTTAGTAAAGTAAGAACCATAAAATATGTGCTATTAGGGAGATAAAAAATTTATGACAACAGATAAAAAAATAGTTTGGGAAACGCAAACTCTTAGATTAGAAGAAGGTAAATTAAAATATAAAAATAAGGATATCGAAAACTACGAGGATCATTCATATGAAGATGAAGATTTTGCAGAAGATATATTCAGTGAATTGAATCAGGTAAATATGATGGGTAGGGCTGAAAAAATTATTCAAACCCCTTTAGGTATTTTTTCTATGGAAGATGATTTAAATCCATATAAAACTTTATTATTCTATGTAGGTAATACTAATTTTAATATTTCTAAAAAAGTTTCGGATATTATAGAAAAGATTGAAGGAATAGAAATATTTCATGTAATTTCTAGATATAGATTTACTATAGCTATTGGAAAATGTTTCAATCAAATTGAAGTCAGGACTAAAATATTAGAATCTGTATGTTCGAAAACAGAAAATGAAAAACTTATAAAGATATATTCACAAATTTATGATATTAAAAATATAGATCTTAGAAAAAATATATTGTCTTGTTTAAATTTGTGTATTTCTGATTATAAAAAAGCTTGGTATATACTAGCTCTTCCAAATGGAGATATGGATTTTAACGGACTTTGTGAAAATTCTTCAGAAGAAGAAAATAAATTATTTTTAGAAGAAAAAGAAATATCAAAAGATGTCTTTAAAGAATTTCCGGACGGAGTGTTTTTAGAATATGACAAAAAAAACTCAGATAGATCAGGTATCTAACATAGAAATGGTCCATCGATATGGAGTAGATCTAAATAATAGAACAATTTATCTTTCCTGCGAAGAAGACAACGAAGATATTGATTATAGAACTGTTTTACAATTCCAAAAAAATTTAAATATATTAAATAAATCCGGTTCTCTTTCTACTATCGATATCTATCTGAATAGTCCAGGTGGTAATTTTACAGATGGTATTGCTATATATGATATGATAATAAATAGCGATTCTCCTGTTAATATTATTGCTTATGGACAATGTAGTTCTGTTGCCAGTATTATTTTTCAAGCTGCTAAAAAAAGAATTATGTCTAATAATTGCGAGTTCATGATACACGATCTTCAAATTTCTATTGATTCTGATGCAAAAAGCATAAAAAATTACCTGGATCAAGTAAAACTTAACTACGAATTGATGATGGATATTTTTTCTGAAAGGTGTTCAGAATCAGAATACTTTCAAGGTAAAAATATGGAACATGTTAAAAAAATCTTAAAAAACAAAGTAACTAAATACAGAGACTGGTATCTAAACGCAGAAAATGCTTTGTTATATGGTTTTTGTGATAAAGTATTGTGGTAAATATGGGCTATTGGTTCGATCGTAAGCCCTAAACTTTAGAGTCGGAGGTAGTTCATGGTGACGAACGAAATTTTTGAAAAAGCATTAAAAAACGAATATTATTTAAAAATAATGAATCAATCATGCAAAAGATACTCTTCTGCACTAGATTTTGAAGAATTACACTTTTGTAAACTTGAAGCACTTTGGAAAAGTCTTGAAAAATACGATAAGTCAAAGTCAAAATTTACTACTTTTTTACATAATGTTGTAAGATTTTCATGTTTAAATGCTATTAATAAGAAAAATAAAGAAAAAAAACATACTAGTCTAGATGAACTTGATGAAAATTATGAATATATAGATGATTTTTCTTTCATTGTAGATATAAAAAATTCTCTATCAAAAACAGAGTTTCTTATTATAGAAGATAGATTCATGAATCGTATGACAATTGCAGAAATGTCAAAAAAGCATAAAAAATCTAATATAATTAAAGAATTGACAAGAATACTAAATAAGTTATCTGACTAATTTTGAAAAAAAATGTTTTTGGGTGTATAATAAGTTGAAACAAGTTAATTTCACACTTAATAAGGTTATTTATAATATGGCAACTACAGTAGCAGTAAGTGGGCAACCACAAAAAAATGATGGCGGTACTATTTTACAAGCTGGTAATATTGGAGCAAATAGTCCAGTATCAACATTAACATTAGCGACTAACGCTTCTGAGTCTCAAAACGGTTCTAAAGTTATTCAGTCTGCAACATCTAATATCGGTACAATGAAACCTATTAGTGGTGGTGCATTTGCTAAAATGACTGCTGGTAAATATATAGTAAGAGGTCTTACTGGACAGTCTATTGCTGGTGTAGCTTTATCAGGTATTGGTAATATTAAAATTTCAGCAGATCAAGATGGTAATTACTCTATTAAACGTTGGGGTCAATATGAAAGATTGCATATCACATCATGGAATTATTCTACTGGTGTAGCTACTTACGGTGGAAACAGTGGTGATCCAGTATATCTTTCTGCTGTAGACGGAACAGTAGTAGATTCTGCAAATAAACAAACTATTGATGAAGCTGCAAATCCAACTAAAGCTATTCCTGGCGAATTAGTTTATATGACTACTGGATTGCTTCCTACTCAAGCGAATTATTCAGCACGATAATTGAGAATGCTAGTGCTAAGATGTAAGACTCATAAAATTTAGGAGCTGGTACTTTGTGTCTAGCTCTTTTTTTATGTCTGGCAGCTCAAATTTAGAAAAAAAATGAATATAAAATATAATTTGAATGCGTTTTGCCCAAAGTTAGAAAAATATGAAAAACCAATTCTTATAGAGAAAGTTTCAGCTAGATATATTAGGCTTTACGAAGATACTGAAATTTTTGGTGTTCTTATTTTGAAAGGATACGAAACAAATGGAGCTTCTGTTCCTAGATTGTTTTGGTTTTTATTAAGTCCTTTCACTGAGGGTTTTAGAGCTGCTATTATACATGATTTTAGATATACAGACATAACTTTTATAACAAGAGAAGAAGCTGATTTAGAATTTTATGATAATATGCAGAAAGATGGAGTAGGATTCATTAGGAGATATCTAGTTTATCTGGCTGTTAGGACATTTGCTTTTAATATGTTCATTGGTCCTCCAAAATAAGTGAGATTGTTATGAAAAAAATAGTTTGTGTTTTCTCATTATTAGTGATTACTTTGATAAGTATCTTAAATGCTGACACATTAACACTAAAAGAAGCACAAGAAGCTGTGTGTAGAATAACTTGTGACGAAAGCTCGATTGGTACTGGAACAGTTTTTCAAGAAGACGAATATAGGTTTTACATCTTAACAAATGCACATGTTGTAGACGGTTGCAAAGATATTAAAATACAGTTTTTTGAAAAAGTTGATATTTCTGAAAAGTTTTTAGGTATTTTAATCTTTAAAAGATTTGATAAAAAATACAAAGACTTGGCTATAATAACAGTAAACAAAATATTGTTAGGAAAATTAAAACCCAGGATAATACCTTTAGCCCCAAAATTAAATTTTGAGAAAGATACTTATTTATTCGGTTCTGGATTTCCTGCTGGAAGATGGTTGCAATCTTGGCAAGGAAAAATATTATTTAATCATGGGGAAGTTTTCGAAATAAATATGCCTCCTCATGGCGGACAAAGTGGTACTGCTGTACTAGCAAACATAGGAGAAAAAACATATATTATTGGTATTCTCTCTATAAGAGTAGATAATCTAAATTTTGAAGAAACCAAAATAATCTATTCTAGAGGTTTAGTGGTTTCTTTAAATAATATTTATAAAATGTTGGAAGAAGATACTGTAATCGACGAACTTCCAGAGGAAGCAACTGAAAAATAACACAAGAATAAGCTTGAGATAGAGCGATTCTGTGGTAGAATGATGGAAGTCAGGTAGAAAGAACAGTAAGGTAATACATCGAGTGAAAGATTCAAAAATAAAATAATAATATAAGGCTGCGTAGCTCAATGGACAGAGCAACTGATTTCTAATCATTAGGTTAAAGGTTCGAATCCTTTCGCGGCTACTTTTAAAAAAATAATTCACGGGAGTATAGTGTACGGGTGAACACGCGATTCTTATAAAATCGAATGCCAGTTTCGAGTACTGGTACTCCTACTAAATTCAAAAGTTAAATCTCTTACTTCTAATTAAAGAAAAAAAATGAGAGATAAAAATGATTATATAGAAGGTATTGAAACTTACATAGAAGCATCTTCTAATTTTGGTGAAACAGAAGAACTAAACGAAAGTAATTTTCAAGATGTTTTGGACGAAGAATATATTGAAATAGAATTAGAAAAATCTGAAGCTGCGGAATACCAAGGAAAAAAGATAAGTCTGAATAAACCTTTCAGAACACCAAAAGAATCTAAAAAATTTGCTGTTTACACCAAAAATGAAAGCGGGAAAATAGTCATTGTAAGATTTGGTGATCAGAATATGACAATTAAAAAACATATACCAGCAAATAGAAAAAGTTTCAGAGCAAGACATAAATGTGATACGCCTGGTCCAAAATGGAAAGCTAGATACTGGTCATGTAAAATGTGGTAAGAGTTAAGTGAATATAGTCCAAATGGTAGAGGCACAAAATTTAAAATTTTGCAAGTATGAGTTCGAATCTCATTATTCACATTCAAGAATTGTGATGTGTGAGTTAAAGGAAAGTTAGGAAAATCTTAAGGAGATTTATTTTGTATTATGAAATCATAACTCATGAATTGATGATGGTTTGCATCACGATATTTTTGACATTCTTGATCATTCTTCTTTCTGCATTTTTGCCGATAAAAAGTAACAAAAATCAAACTATTGAAAAATTCGAAAGTCAAAATGATTTGCTTGACGATGAACAATTCATGGTATATGCCAATTTGAAATGGTTAGATCAACAAGAACAAGAACAGGAATAATAGAAATCAAAAGATGATAAACTATTTTGCAATAGCAGTGATAATTTTGCAAATTCTAGCGGCAATTAGTTATGCGTACAACGAAAAGTATCCAGATGCAATGGTCTGGCTGTTGTATGCCTTGATCAATCTTGTTCTGTGTAACAGGCATTATTTTGAATGAAATTAAAAATTGTCCTGATGTAAGACTAATAAAGGAAAATAATGGAAACGATTTTATACAAAAGAGATTCTAAAGGCAGAATCCAACAATGGACAATTGAAGTTGTTGATAGTAAGTTCAGAACTCATGAAGGATTAGTTGATGGCATAATTTCAACAAATGCTTGGAAAATATCTACAGCTAAAAATATTGGAAAAAGAAATGAAGTAGCATCAAATATTCAAGCTATTAAAGAAGCTGAATCAAAAATAACTAAAAAGATAGAAAACGGTTATACAAAAAATATAAAAGACGTAGATAACGTAGATATCTTTTTTGAGCCAATGCTTGCTCATAAATTTGAAAATTTCACAGAAACATGTTATTCTCAACCGAAATTAGACGGAATTAGAATGATTGTGATGAAAGAAGGTTCCTTTTCTAGAAAAGGTAAACAATTTGTTTCTGTTAAACATATAGAAAAAATGTTGAGTTGCTTTTTCTCTCTTTTTCCAGATATAGTTTTAGATGGAGAGATTTATAACCACTCTCTTAAATCAGATTTTAATAAAATCGTTTCATTAGCAAAAAAACAAAAAATGACTAATGAAGATGAAAAACTTAGTGAAAAGTATTTAGAATACCATATTTACGATATATATGATAAAAATAAACCAAATATGACTTTTGAAGAAAGATTTACTTTCATTCAATCTAATTTAATGAAAATAGATTTTGTAAAAATAGTAGAAACTGATATTGTTACATCAAAAGATATTCTCGACAATCTCTACTCAAAATATATCGAAATGGGATTTGAAGGCCAAATGATTAGAACCCCAAATTCTTCTTATAAGAAAAGTAGATCGAAAGACTTACTAAAAAGAAAAGAGTTTGTTGATGAGGAATTCGAAATATTAGATATTTCTTCTGGTGTTGGTAATTGGTACGGAAAAGCAAAATCTATATCTTTTATTAATAAAAATGGAAATACTTTTTCTACAGGTTTAAAAGGGAGTATGGAATATGCTACTGATTTGTTAGAAAATAAAGAAAAGTATATTGGTAAACTTGGAACCGTTAGATTTCAAGAATATACAAAAGATGACCAAGGAAATGATAATGTGCCTCGATTTGGCGTTTTATACTCAATTAGGACTTACGAATAAGGAAAAAAATGAAAGTAAAAGGTTTTAAAGATATTACAGGACAAGAATTTTTGGCAGATGTGGTCAAAACAGATAATGTTAAAGGTGTAAAGGTTTGGACGCTTAAAAATGCAACATGCTTCATGCCGACAGAAAATGGTATTGTTCCAATGCCTTATGCTTTTCTAGGTCTTAAAAAAGATCCTAAAATAGAGATTTCTGATGACAAACTACTCATTTCTAGTTTTGATGTAGAAGAACGTCTTGCAAACCAGTATAAACAACTATATGGTGGGATTGTGGAATCTGAAAGTAAATTAATATTGCCAAATTCTTAATATAAGGAGTATAATTGTGTATATCTTTAGTGTTCTTTTTTTTGGAGATCCATAATGGTAATGTTATCAAACAAAAATTGTTTCAATCTAGTTTCAAAAAATGTTAGAAATACACAAAATACACAAAATATCATATATACTGTAGATTTTTTGGCGTGTAAGTATTGTAAAGAAAAATTTTTTGATTTCAAGAAAGATAACATTTGTTGTAAATGTCAGCTAAAACCCATGCAATATGGGCTAATGGTTGATTGAAAGCCTAAACTATAGAGTCGGAGTAGTTCATAATGTTGAATATAGGCGAAGTATCAATAATTGAATTAATTTTAACGATATTCATAATAAGTTATACAGTTTATAATTTTGTTTATTCTAAAATTGTAGAATCGAGAGAAACAAATGGCTTTTATTTTCGTAAAAATATAGAAAATTCTATAAAAATTAGAAATGAAATTTCTTCAATATTTCATTCTTGTAACGCAGATAGCGTAAATTTGCTACATGCTCATAATCATGATATATTAAGACCTGAACAGCCTTGGTATATTAGTTTGCTTTATTTTTATCCAGAAGATCCAAAAAATCTTATAAAAGTATTATGGACAGAAATAGAGATAGATACCCAATATAAAAAAATATTAAAACAGTTATTAAAACATAAACTCATAATGATAGAAACAGAAGATTTGCCAGAGAGTTGTAAATTAAAAAATAATTACGAAACACTTGGAATAAAATCTTCTTTGGTATTGTCTTTAATTACTAGTAAAAAAAACTTTATATATATATCTATAAATTTTAAAGAAAAAATTAAACAACATGAAGAATTAATAAAGATATTAATGACAGCTAGAAGTAGTATTATACAATATCTAGACTAGGAATTTAGGAAAAAACCCCAAATAACCTAAAGGTGCATATAATGCAAGAAATACAGTTAATCTCAAAAAGAATCTATACTAGATTACAAAGTAAAGTCAGTCCAGAAGAAAATCATATTGCTGTTGATCCAGTAACAATGATAATTATCATTCAAATTGTAACTTTATTAATTAGAACATTACAAAATTGTAAAAACGGGGCGTCTTTAAAAAGTACTTTTACAGACCCTACAAGAGTAGATAAATTTATATTAAAAAGAATTATCAGAAAAGAACTAGGGTGGTTTAAAAATTTATTAGAAGGAAAACATTATTATAACTCAATTCTAGAAGAATCTTCTAGAGAAGTTACTATAAAAGAAATTGAATATTTAATCAGGAATGTAAAATAACATCACAATTCTTCTTATAAGAGAAAAAAAATGAAAAATTTAATTTTAGTTTCGATGTTTTTAATTTTTGCAATGTTTAATTCTCCCCATTTGATGTCTCAAGAAAAAGTTGAAAAACCTATTTTTTGGATAACTCACAGCTTTAATCTTGATGAAGAAGTATTGGTTTTTTTCAACGCTGATTGGTGTCCTCCTTGTCAAAAAATGAAAAAAGAAATTTTGATTGATAAAAGAATACAAAATCACATTAAAAATAAATACGATAAAAAATACTTTTTAATAAAGACTGATGACGAAAAGTTTAAAAAAACCGTTGAAAAAGCTTGTATAAAAACTATTCCGACTTTAGTTCGTTACGCAGTCAATGAAAACGGCTTGTTAGTAGAAGTTTCCAGATTAGAAGGTTTCAATACGATAGAAAAAGTAAGGGAATTTTTAGGAAAAAATTTCTTTAAGTTGAAGCAATCTTTGGTCATACCTATCGAAGATATTCCTCCTACACCAAAAAACTTTCTAAAAATCGAAAAATTTCAAAGATTTTGGTTGACTTTTCCTAGAAAATTGGTATACTAAATATAGAAGAAAAAACTTTTGCTCAAATTTCGATTACACAAATTCCAACATAAAATTAAAATAAGTCACAGATTAGATTTCTTTTCTGTGATTATTTTTTGTACATAAGGTTTTCATAAAAAGTTTCTCATGAATTTTCAAATAGTTGAAGTGCCTCCAATTCGTATAAGTAACCAAAAAAAGAAATATGTCAACGATGTTGATTCTAGATTGCCAAAAGGACATCAATTCAAAGATCCGAATAGCGTTACATTTTGTCATGAAGGATGCCACGGTGTCAATAGTAGACTCCGTAATCAATATTCTCAATCTCTTGGTAAAATTAATTGTTTGTACATGTTAGATGGTAAAGCTGTCATATGTCCAGAACCAAGCATAACATTAAGTCAAGTAGCAAAAGTAGTTCCAAAAGAACTTCAAGGAAATATATTTAAGCTTTATCTCGTAAGTCAACAAAGATATTGGAATGACCGAAGCTTGTATTTGTTTGATGAATGGTCTGCTTACCAAGCTGGTTGCATGAATAGAATCGAAGAACAACTTGAAGAAAGATCAGATTCTATTCTATCCATGATTGAGATGTGTGTTTACTGTGGATTCTTATGTATGCTGCAAGAAACTAATACGGACTTGTATCAAGCATATAATGCGTTAGTTGTGAAAACAAAAATGATTTATGATGTTTCTAAAGGAAAGTCAATTGCTGATGAATACTTAGACAAGCTCAAAAATACTTCGGTATACTACTATATTGGCCGGCATGGAACTTGGTTCGATAAAGGAATAGATTTTTGAAAAAAAATAAAAAAAAGTATAAAGCTTTCAATGAAAAATTAATGTGTCGCGACTATCAATTCGAAATCGGTAAAACATATGAAATTGAAGGTGATCCTATTTTATGTGAAAATGGATTTCACTTTTGTCGAGATATGCAAAAATGTTTTAATTATTATGATATCAGATCGCGAATTTGTGAGATTAAAGCAGAAGATATTATTGATGAAGAAAATAAAAGCGTTTGTCGTAAAATCACAATTGTTCGGGAATTATCTCAAGAAGAGATTATGGATAAAATTACTGATTCTGAATATGCTTATATTTGGGCTTTAAATATTGGTGATAGTAATGTAATGATTGATCGAGTTACCGAGTCTGACTATGCTTATCAGTGGGCTAAAGATATTGGTAATGAAGATATAATGATTGATCGAATTGCAGATGAATACGAAAGAAAAGAAATTGAGAAAATGATCAAATGGTAAGTTTGATATAATTAAACAAAGGAAAAGAATAATGTATAAATCTTTCAATACTGACATGACAATCGGCGGCTACCAGTTTGAAGTTGGCAAGACTTATGAAATAGAAGAAGGAGAAGAACTTAAATTTGAATTTGAATTCTGTAGGGATATACAAGACTGCTTTAGGAGTCACGGCATAAAGTCTCGGATCTGCGAGATTAAAGCAGAAGATATTATTGAAGGAGACTATAAAAGCGTTTGTCGTAAAATCACAATTGTTCGTGAATTATCTCAAAAAGAGATTATGGATAAAATTACTGAGTCCTCACATGCTTTTTGGTGGGCTAAGATTATTGGTAATCCTGAGGTAATGATTGATAAGATTACTGATTCTTATCATGCTTATTTATGGGCTAGAGATATTGGTAATCTGGATGTAATGATTGATCGAGTTACTGATTCTTATTCTGCTTATTTATGGGCTTTAAATATTGGTAATCAAGATGTAATGATTGACCGGATTACTGATTCTGAAGATGCTT
>Ga0105050_10007405_pt1 | contig 13128 bp, 12 predicted proteins | sample FRY01_FD_78088 | JGI IMG/M metagenome (GOLD analysis project Ga0105050, IMG submission 78088) | Freshwater microbial communities from Lake Fryxell liftoff mats and glacier meltwater in Antarctica - FRY-01 | ecosystem: Environmental > Aquatic > Freshwater > Ice > Glacier meltwater ... | reverse complement strand
TGCCGCTCAAATCCAAGCAAAGATTATAGTCGACAAGCCGATGGCGCATCTCAGGCCGCTGGCACCTTTTTGACCTGCCCGACATGCTAATCAACCCGTAGCTATGACAAGAACAAGCCAAACTTACACGCGCACGCCACCCGCAGCGGGCCCCGACCCCTTGCCTAACCGCTTGCTGCGTCTGCTTTCCGAGGCCCGTTGGCTGATACTGGCGGTGGTCTGCGCCTATCTCGTTTTAATCTTCCTCACCTATTCCCGCGCAGACCCGGGCTGGTCCCACGCCAGCATGGTGAGTAAGCCTGCCAACTGGGGTGGCATCGCCGGCGCATGGATCGCCGACCTGATGCTCTATATTTTTGGCTTGTCGGCGTGGTGGTGGTGCATCGCCTTGATGGCGCTGGTTTGGGTCAATTATCGCCAGCTGGCCAATCGTTTTTTAATGAACAAACAACCCGAGCTGCTGCATCGCTACGAGCGGGGTATTCGGGCCGGCGGCTTCGTTCTCATGCTCACTGGCAGCGTCGGCCTCGAATTTGTGCGCATGTATTCACTCAAAGTACAGTTGCCCCGGGCGCCCGGTGGCGTGCTGGGCGAACTGATCGGCGGCAGCGCACAGTCTGCCTTCGGTTTTAACGGTGCCACACTGTTTCTTATGCTTCTTTTCGGGCTCGGCTTTAGCCTGTGCTTTCATGTGTCATGGATGGCTGTTGCCGAACGGCTCGGTGCTGCGCTAGAACGTGGCGCGGAGTGGGCAATAGCCCTTTATACCGCGCGCCAGGACCGCAGAGTGGGCCAGGAGGCCGTCGTCAAACGGGAAGGCATTCTCGTGCAAGAGCGAGCCCGCATCGTCGAGGCCACACCCCTCCATATCGAGCCGCAACTGCTTGCGGTGCCGCGCTCTGATCGTATTCAAAAAGAAAAACAAGTCTCGCTCTTTCTTGATCTGCCCGATACCAACCTGCCGCCGCTCTCCCTGCTCGACGAGCCACCACTCAATCAAGAAACTGTCGGCATCGATACACTCGAATTCATCAGTCGTCTCATCGAGAAAAAGCTCTCAGACTTTGGTGTCGAAGTGAAAGTTGTCGCTGCCTACCCCGGTCCCGTTATCACGCGTTATGAAATCGAGCCGGCCGTTGGTGTGAAAGGTAGCCAGATCGTCGGGCTTGTCCGCGATCTGGCTCGCGCCCTGTCGCTCACCTCCATTCGGGTCGTCGAAACCATACCCGGTAAAAATTACATGGGGCTTGAGCTGCCCAATCCCAAACGCCAGGTGGTGCGCCTGTCTGAAATCGTTGGCTCTAAAGTTTATAACGATGGCGCCTCCAGCTTAACCATTGGATTGGGCAAAGACATCGCCGGCCATCCCGTCGTGGCAGATCTCGCAAAAATGCCCCATCTGCTCATAGCAGGCACCACCGGCTCGGGTAAATCCGTTGGTATCAATGCCACCATCTTGTCCTTGCTCTACAAGGCTGATCCTAATCAGGTCCGTCTGATTTTGATTGATCCCAAGATGCTGGAGCTGTCCATCTACGAAGGCATTCCGCATTTGCTCGCACCCGTCGTCACCGATATGCGTCAGGCTGGCCACGCGCTCAACTGGGCCGTTGCCGAAATGGAGCGGCGCTACAAGCTCATGTCAAAACTTGGTGTGCGCAACCTCGCCGGCTACAACCAGAAAATTATCGACGCAGAAAAACGCGAAGAAAAAATCCCGAACCCATTCAGTCTCACCCCTGAAGCCCCCGAGCCACTCGACAAGCTGCCTACCATCGTCATCATCATCGACGAGCTCGCCGACCTCATGATGGTCGTCGGTAAAAAAGTCGAAGAACTCATCGCGCGCATCGCACAAAAAGCGCGCGCCGCCGGCATTCATTTAATCCTCGCTACCCAGCGTCCGTCCGTAGATGTCATTACCGGCCTCATCAAAGCCAACATCCCGACCCGCATCGCCTTTCAGGTCAGCAGCAAAATAGATTCCCGCACCATCCTTGACCAAATGGGCGCCGAAGCCTTGCTCGGCATGGGTGATATGCTCTATATGCCGCCTGGCACAGGCATGCCCGTTCGTGTCCATGGTGCCTTCGTATCCGACGAAGAGGTGCATCGTGTCGTCGACCACCTCAAATCGCAAGGCGAGCCCAACTACATCGAAGGCATCCTTGAGGGTGGTGTCAGCGAAGAAGGCGATATCCTGGCTGGTGGTGAACCCGCCGGCGCTGAGTCTGATCCCATGTATGACCAGGCTGTCGCGATTGTCCTTAAAAACCGTCGCGCCTCAATTTCATTAGTACAGCGCCATTTGCGCATCGGCTACAACCGCGCCGCCCGCCTGCTCGAACAAATGGAGCAAAGCGGCGTCGTCTCCGCCATGCAATCAAATGGTAACCGCGACATTTTAGTCCCCGTTGGCAACGCAGAATGATGATCACTCAAACGACACGCCTTATCCGTTGCACCCTGATTGTTTCCCTCCTCACGGCCGCACTGCCGGCATGGGCCCAGGCCGACGCACTGGCGCAGTTCAAAGCCTTTGTCGCAGGTACACGCACAGCGCGCGGTGAATTTACCCAGCGCTTACTTAAATCAGACGGCGACACCAGCGCACTGCGCATGTCTAATGCCTCAAGCGGCAGCTTTCAGTTTGCCCGGCCCGGTAAATTTATCTGGACTTACAAAAAGCCGTATGAGCAACTGCTGCAGGCTGATGGGGACCGTCTTTATATCTATGACAAAGACCTCAATCAAGTCACCGTGCGCGCGCTGGGGAACGCCATAGGCTCGTCGCCCGCTGCGATCCTCTTTGGCAGTAATGACCTCGAAAAGAATTTCAGCCTCAGTGAAGGCGGTACCCGAGACGGCGTGGCATGGCTGGAAGCGATCCCCAAAACCCAGGACACCAACTTTGAAAAAATCGGTATCGGCCTCAAAGACGGCACCCCGGTGGCCATGGAGCTGCGGGACAGTTTTGGTCAGGTCTCGCTCCTGTCCTTCACGCGGTTTGAAAAAAATCCCACCCTTGCGCCTAACCAGTTTCGTTTCGTCATGCCCAAGGGTGCCGATGTCTTACAGCAGTAAAACCCGGGCCGCAACATTGTCGCCACCCTGATGTCCTCTTCCCCTCTCGCCGAACGCCTGCGTCCCGCCACACTCGACGACGTCATCGGCCAGCAACATCTGCTCGGGCCGGGCAAGCCCTTGCGCGTCGCCTTTGCTTCTGGTCAGCCTCACTCCATGATTTTGTGGGGCCCGCCAGGCGTAGGCAAGACCACACTCGCGCGACTCATGGCGCAAGGTTTTCAGGCGGAATTCATCGCACTCTCCGCCGTGCTGTCAGGCGTCAAAGATATCCGTGAAGCCGTTGAGCGCGCCCAAATACTGCGCGCCAATTCTGGCCGTCCAACGATCTTGTTTGTCGATGAAGTCCATCGTTTTAACAAAAGCCAGCAAGACGCTTTTTTGCCCCACGTAGAGAGCGGACTTTTCACCTTCATTGGTGCTACCACCGAAAACCCCTCTTTTGAAGTGAACAGCGCGCTTCTCTCGCGTGCTGCTGTGTATGTGCTGCAGTCCTTGTCAGACGATGATTTGTCCGAGCTTGTCATGCGCGCACTCGCGAGCGACGGCGTTGACCTGCACATCACCAACGACGCAAAAGGGTCGCTCGTGGCCAGCGCAGATGGCGACGGCAGAAAGCTGCTCAACAACACAGAAATCGTTTTACGCGCCGCCGCCCACAAGCAACAGGCAGAAATCGACAGTGCGCTTTTGAAAGAAAGTTTAGGGGACGCACTGCGCCGTTTTGACAAAGGCGGTGACGCCTTCTATGACCAAATCTCAGCGCTACACAAATCCGTGCGTGGCTCCAACCCCGACGGTGCACTCTACTGGCTCGTGCGCATGCTGGATGGCGGTGCCGATCCGCGCTATCTCGCACGCCGCTTAATCCGCATGGCCACCGAAGACATCGGACTTGCCGACCCCCGCGCACTGCGCCTGACCCTGGACGCCGCTGAAACCTACGAACGACTAGGCACCCCCGAAGGCGAACTCGCGCTGGCTGAGGCCACGATCTATCTTGCCTGCGCGGCAAAATCCAATGCCGTCTACAACGCCTACAACGCCGTCCGGGCCTTCGTCGCCAAAGACAAATCGCGGCCTGTGCCCGAGCACCTGCGCAATGCGCCAACCAGGCTCATGAAAGAACTTGGCTACGGCAAACTCTATCGCTATGCGCATGACGAGCCAGATGCCTACGCAGCGGGCGAAACCTACCTGCCTGAAGGCATCACCGGGCCGGCCTGGTACCAACCCACGCCGCGCGGGCTGGAAGGAAAAATCGCCGACAAGCTGGCCTATCTGCGAGCGCAGGATGGTGCGGCGCGTAAAAAAAGCGAAGAGTAACCAGCCGGTGACGGTGTATCTATTTACGACCTGCGTCTGACTAACTTCGGGCGCACGATCATACGAGACGAATTTTGTACTTATTGCGTTGAGGGATAGAGAAACATGGAGAGCGGTTTGCCAATCAGAGCCTGTGGCCGCAATGATCAGCCTGCTGATGCGCTGAATGCAGCATGCTTTTGCCTCAGCCTGAACCCTGACGCGTTACGACAAGCCCTTAAAGCCGCGCTAGAGGACCCCGAGGTGTTTACGCTGATTGCGCAACGATGTTCTTCTATGTTGTCCGCGCGCCCGGTTTTTATGTCTGACCATCATGCCCGGCAGATTCAGCAGTTGGTGCAGGCTATTCAGTCCGTCGTCGCGCTGCCTGCCTATCGGTCCGCCGTGTTGGCCACTGCACCGGCGATCGCGCGTCATCCTCCGGGTGTCAAGGCTAGCGGGCCGACAGGGGTTTTTTTCGGCTACGATTTTCATTTGCATGAAAAAGGTATTGCGTTAATCGAAATCAATACCAACGCGGGTGGCGCCATGCTCAATGCCGTGCTGGCAAAGGCGCAGCGCGCATGCTGTGCGCCTGTCATGGCGAGCCTGGCGTTGCACAGTGCTGAGACATTTGAACAACGCATTGTCGCCATGTTTATCAACGAATGGGAGCGGGCCGGACGCATGGTGCCACTTCGCACCATCGCCCTTGTTGATGAAAGACCTGAAACGCAATATCTGTATCCGGAGTTCTTGCTGTTTCAGCGCTTGTTGCGCCGTCATGGTGTCAACATGATCCTCGCTGATCCTGCTGCCTTGTCTTTTGTGGGGGGCGCGCTGAAACACGGCGACATGCCGATTGACCTTGTCTACAACCGCCTGACCGATTTCATGCTTGAGGGCGCCAGCAGTGGAGCGCTGCGGGCGGCTTATCTGGCGCAGGCAGTCGTGTTGACGCCGCATCCGCAAGCACATGCGCTGTTTGCCAATAAAGGCAATCTTGCCATTTTTACGGATCGGGAGCGGCTGAGTGCGCTAGGCGTGGCTCAAACGACGCAAGCGATTTTGCTAGCGGGTATTCCGCATACGGAAATCGTCGACGCCGCGCATGCAGAGCGCCTGTGGGCGGAGCGTCGCACGCTTTTTTTCAAGCCCGTGGCAGGTTTCGGCAGCCGGGCGGCGTATCGCGGCGAAAAAATAACCAAACGCGTGTGGCAAGATATTTTGGCAGGTGACTACGTAGCCCAGAGAATTGCCTTGCCATCCGTACGCGTGACTGGCCCCGCCCAAAGCGATGCCCCTCTTAAGTTTGACATTCGCGCCTACGTCTATGACGGCCTGGTGCAATGGACTGCCGCGCGGCTGTACGAGGGGCAAACGACAAATTTTCGTACGACGGGGGGCGGCTTTGCCCCCGTGTATACCTTGCCATAAAGTGGGCGTGCCCGGCCTTCAGGGTTTGACGAATTTGAGTGTCATCCGGTCGGATTCGCCAATCGCCAAGTACTGAGGTTTGTCTGCCTCGCTGATGCCGCGTAAATTCGGTGGCAGATTCCATACCCCACCCGGGTGGTCTGTCGTATCAAGCGGGTTGGCGTTGATGTCGGATTGTGCGGCAAGCCCAAAGCCGGCTTTGCGGGCCAGTTCGATCACCGTGGCCTCGCTCATATAACCCGCGTTGATTTGCTGTTGCAGGCTCGTGCCGGGTCGCGCACGGTGCTCAACGACGCCGAGTACACCGCCGGGTTTGAGCGCGGCATAAAAGCCTTCGAACATGGCGTCGGCATTGCCGGCCTTGGCCCAGTTGTGGACGTTACGAAAAGTGACGACAAGGTCGACGCTGGCCGCTGGGGCAAAGACAGGCGCGGCGGGGTCGTAGGTGACTGCTTTGGCGTGGCCATACACGGCCGGGTTAGCTGCCAGCATGGTCTGATACGCAGCCTCTCTTTTTTTCATCGCCTCTGGCGCGTTATTGCCCAGCCGCGGGCTGGCACCATAAAACTGGCCGTGGTCGCGCACGACGGGGGCGATGATTTCGGTATACCAGCCGTTAGCTGGGGAGATTTCGACGACGCGCATGTCGGGCCGCAGGCCAAAAAACAGCAGCGTGTCTTTGGGGTGCCGGAATGTGTCGCGTGCCTGATTGGCAGCGAGCCGATGCGCGCCGGTCAATGCCTCATCAAGGCGCGCGGCGCTGTCCTGAGCCAGGGCTGATGCGCCGGGTTGTAGTGTCATGCCGGGGCCAAAGGCGGCGATCCAGAGAACGGATGCGGCGAGCAGATGGCGCAAGGGCTTATTGGTGTCTGAAAAAATCACGGGTGTCATGGGCACTCCTGTCAAAGGTGAATGAGAGAGGACGGATTAAAGTAAAACGTGAGAGCAACACGCCCAGCGTGTGTCAGTGTAATCGGTGTTGGCCGTTCAGGTTGATGTTGGGCCGCGCTTGCGCAATTGGGGGTGAATGGCGGTGGCAGCCAGTGCCGCGTGGCCAGCAGCCACACTAATGTGCGACAGGCCAGCCACGATATCGCCAACGGCGTTAAGCCCCGGCACACTAGTTGCCATATTTTTACGATGAACCAGCAGGTCGCCGCCCTGGCTGGATGCCGCGCCAAGGGCGCGCGCTAAGTCCGAGCGCACGATGGAGCCGAGCGCGGAATAGAGCGTGTCGAGGTGGTCGATAGATCCATCGGCGAGCTTGAGTGCGACGATGCGTTCGGATTCGATGATCACTTCCAATACCGGCGTGTCCACCATGCGTACGCCCCGTGCCTGTAAGTCATGACAAGGCCGGCCGGACCCGCGCCGATGATGGCGCAATCGACCGCTTGCGGGAGCGTGAGCGTGGGGGACATGCGTAGACGATGCACGGCTTCAGGGTAGGGAAGCGATTGGACCATGCAGTATTTATGCCTGCCTCTGCTATCCTGCTTAGTTTGAAATATCCGCGCGGCATGTCATTTGACACAGCGCCAGAAAGTTTGAGTTAGGTAATGCATCGATGAATCCTGAACAAGCGCCAACACTTTCCATGCTTGACCTGGTGTCAGTACGCGAGGGCGGCACGGTGGCCGATGCGCTGGCGATTGCACTCCGTACTGCACGCCACGTGGAGTCTTTGGGTTTTACCCGCTACTGGGTGGCCGAGCATCACAATATGCCGGGCATTGCGAGTTCCGCCACTGCTGTGATGGTGGGACACATCGCTGGTGGTACGCGCCGCATACGGGTGGGGTCGGGCGGCATCATGTTGCCTAACCATGCGCCGCTGGTGGTGGCCGAAGCCTTTGGTACCTTAGCTGAGCTTTATCCTGACCGCATTGATCTGGGCTTGGGTCGCGCACCGGGAACGGATCAGGCGACGATGCGGGCGCTACGGCGTAACCGGGTGGAAGCAGAAGACGATTTTCCGCGTGATGTGGCTGAGCTGCAGCAGTTGCTTGCACCGGCGCAGCCGGGGCAGCGACTTGTTGCAATGCCGGGGGCGGGAACGAATGTGCCGATCTGGTTGCTGGGCTCCAGTTTATTTTCGGCCCGGCTGGCGGCAGCGCGCGGTCTGCCGTATGCCTTTGCATCGCATTTTGCGCCGCGCTATCTGATGCAGGCGCTGGCACTTTATCGCGCGCAGTTTTGTCCTTCCGCGACGCTTGCAGCCCCTTATGTGGCTATCGGCGTGCCCTTGGTCGCTGCACCCACCGATGACGAAGCGCAGTTTTTAGCCAGCAGTACGGTTCAACGCGTACTCGGGATTTTGCGGGGCGAACGGCGCGGTCTGCCACTGCCGGTGGCGGATTACCTCAGGCAATTGCATCCCCAAGAGCGCGATGCCATTCAGGATTTTTTGGGTGCGGCCGTGATTGGCGGGCCACAGACTGTGCGCGACGGGCTGGCGGAATTGACCGAGGCCACCGGTGCAAATGAATTGATGCTGGTGTGTGATGTGTTTGATCCGGCGCTGCGGCTGCGCTCGCTGGATATTGCCGCTGCGGCATGGGCTGAAGTCGCTCAGCAAGAAGCACTCACCTGAATCGCCCTCCCGGCGCGATGGCTAAGAGCGAGTCGCACGGTGGTTTTGATCATGATCCCAATACGATGCATTCGATTTTGATCCGGATTTTGGGCGCGCCACCGCAGGTCGCTTTTACTGAGCGGGATTTACATTTTTAGCGGCGGGCTGACGGCTTTGGCGGCGCGGTTAAGTTCGCTCTCTTCAGGGCTTAGGCCATAGGGTTTAACCAGGGGCCAGATGTGGATCGGTATCATGGCTTTCATGCGTGCGGGTTGTTCGCGTCGCAGGTGTAACACCGTTTCAATCGCTTTCATCTCCACACGCGTGCGGGCAAATTCCAGCCCGCGCGGACCGATCCGGGGCATTAACCAGCCGACGATGGGACGCAACCAGTTGGGCATTTTTCGCAAGGGCAGACCGCCGGCGGCGCGCGCGACATTTTTCATAAAGCCCTGCACAGCGCTATGGCGTTTTCCGGCGCTTCCCGGTGCACGCAGCCGGACTTCATCGCCTAAGAGATTGAGTAATTCTTCGCCGCGCTCGTTACGCACCAGCAGCCATTGCTCACCCTGCCCACCCATATAACCCACCGTGATGTCGGCTAACACGTTGGTGTAATCCACGCAGGTGCGGCAGGTGAGCGGGAAAAAATCATTGGGCAGCTTTGACAAAGGCAATTGCAAAAACGGGATCGTGCGGTGGCGACCGTTCGCATAGCGCAGCTCGACGTGGTAGTCCGCGCGAAACTCCAGATAGGTGACTTGTTCGGGGTCGTCTTCGAGCAGGCTCAGAAATTGATGAAAATTGGCGGTCGTGGTGTTGTCCGAGCAGGGTGTGCCGATGACATAGAGCTTGTCGAAACCCAGTTCGTGCTCCAGCGCGCGCAAGGCATAAACCTGGCAAGGAATGCCGATCACGGCCAGTCGCTTGTAGCCCTGCGCGAGTGCTGGCTCTAGCAATGACAGCAGCGGCGCATAGCCCATGCGCATGCCGCGGCAGCGCGCCATGTCGGCGGCGTTGGTGATTAAGACCGGTTCGGGTTTCCAGCGGTCGTGCGCGTCGGCAGTCATGGTCAGCACCGCATCGACGGCACCCGTCTCGAGCAAGCGTTCCGCGATACGGGTGGTGATGCCAGTCCACTGTGCGCCGTCACGCGGTGTGCGCAGGGCGGCGCGTAGCATGCGGCGAAATGGTCCGAAGTGCAGCTCGTCGGGACGCGCCGGGTCACGGCTGCGGCCATGCACGGCGGTTTCGAGTTGCGGGTAGGCGGGCTGAATAAATTGACAGGCCGTCGCGCAGCGTTTTGGATTCGCAGTGCGGGAAATGCCGCAGTCGGTGCAGAGGCTGCGGTGCGGGGGCGCAGGCGATGCCGGTGCGTCGGGTACGAATGGGTTTGTCATGACGCGCTCATCTGTTCGGGACGACAATCAGGATGTTTGGGAGGGCTTGCGTTGCAAACCCTCTGGCAGATGCACTACAGCGGCAAAGGCCGGGGAGTTGAAAAATTCGTCACGCTCTACATATGCTTGCAGCATGTCGGTCGCATCGACACCCCAGAAACGCTTGCCGCCGACGACGGCGGTGGGCACCCCAAACACGCCGGCTGCAATAGCTTGCTGGCCGTTATGGATCAATTGTGCCTTGACGTCGGGCGCATCAAGCGCGTGACTGTCCACTTTGAGTTCTGCGAGTAAGGCCTGCCATGCTTGTGTGTCAGTCGGTAACAGCCCCTCTTGCCAGACATAACGAAACAAACGTTCCACAACGTCGTGGCTTCCACCGACGGCAATGCACAAGCGCAAAAGCGGCAGCGGATTGAAGGGATGCTGTGCGGGCAGTCGCATTGCAATATTATTTTTGTGCGCAATCCAGAGGCAATGTTCATAGGTCCATTCGCGCTTCGGTGAAATTTCGACCGGACCGACGTTATGCCAATGCGCGAGCAGGCCGGCAAACAAGACCGGTATCGGTTTTGGCTGGTTTAGCAACGGTGCTTGGGCTACGCGCAGCAGACGCCATTGCAGAAACGCAAACGGTGAGATGAAATCGAAATACCAATCGACATGCGCAACACGAGACATAGCGGGCCGCTTTATGGGTTACCGCTACTTGCCTGGCCGGGCAGGCAATAGCTGGGCATGTCACAATCGGTGCAACTGCACTGGTTACGTACAAAAGCCATGCACTTGGCCGGGCCGCGTGTCTCGATCATGCCTTGGGTGATGGGGTTGGTGGGTTTGGCGCACTCGGCCAACATACTGGCCTCCAGCGCGGCGCGTTGTGCCTTGGAGCGTTCTCCCGCACGCGGCGCATGCGAAAATGTCATCGTACCGTCGTTGTCAACGGCCATCGGGGGCGTGTCGGCGCAGGCTGCGCTGGCGAAAAACAGGCAGGCTGCAAACAGCGATTTCACAGATTTATTCAAGCGTGTCGGACCAGATGGTTTTTGCCCAGTTGCTGGCGTACGTGCCTTCGAGTTCGGTCGGGCCAGGGCTTACGCCACCAGCGCCTGCCACGACCTTGAAGGTGCGCTCGTTAGGCACATACTCATGCACGCTTGCCACGTGCACGACATGGCGATCATCAACGAAGCTGTAGCAGGTGTTGGTGAGCATGGGTGCCGGGTTGATGTCCCAGCCGTTGAGCTGGGCGACAATAGCCGCAGCCGTGACTTTGCCCTGGTTGTTGGCCATGTGGCCGCTCTTGGGCATGAGCGGCGCGACCTGAATGGCGTCGCCAATGACGAAGATATCTTTGGCGGCAGTCGATTCGAAGCTCTGGTAGTTGACTCCACACCACCGATTGTTTGCCATGTTGTTTAAGCCGGCCTGTTGCGCGATTTTGCCGGCTTGCATAGCCGGCAAGGCGTTGATCACGTCAGCTTTCACGTCGTCCTGCACATCGAATTTGATCAGGCCTTCTTTGGGCGCCACCGCAATGGCTTTGTGCTGGTTGCGATATTCAATGATGCCTTTGTACTGTTCGCTCCAGACCTTTTTGAACAGGCCGGCTTTTGAGACGACATCGGCATTCGCATCGAGGATCAAGACTTTGCTTTTCGGCTTGGCGTTTTTGAAGTACCACGCCACCTGACAGGCGCGCTCGTAGGGACCGGGCGGGCAGCGGAAGGGGGCTTCGGGAATGGTGATGGCGTAGACACCGCCATCAGGCATGGCTTCGAGCTGGCGGCGCAGGGCAACGGTCTCGGCGCCTGCTTTCCAGGCCTGCAGCACGGCACCGGACGCCAGCGCGTCGGCAGAACCTTCGATGCTGGCCATATTGAGTTCAATGCCGGGCGAGACAACGAGCTTGTCATAAGACAGCGTGCTGCCGCCGCTCAGGGTGACGGTGCGGGCGGTCGTGTCGATGGCAGTGGCAAGCTCGTGCACGATGCGAACGCCATGCGTGCGCGTCAGGGCGACATAGGGCCGGGTGATGTCGCCGAGCTGGCGGCTGCCGCCAATGACCAGATTGGACATCGGGCAGGAGATGAATTCTTTGTTGGGTTCGACCAGCGTGACGTCTATCCGGTTGTCTGACAGCAGCCGTATATATTTGGCTGCAGTAGCGCCCCCGTAGCCCCCGCCAATGACGACGACTTTTGCGCCGCGCATGGCAAAGGCCGACAGGGTAGTGCTGCCAAGCCCCAGCGCTGCGCTGGCTTGCAAGAATGTTCTGCGATCCATGACGCCGCTCCTCAGGGTTGCTGGCTAGCGAAATAATCCGCCATCAATTTGATCTGTTCTTCGGAATACCCCTTGGCGATCTGATGCATGACGGTCGCTGTGCGCGTGCCAGTTTTGAATGCGCGCATTTGTTCGGCGATATCATCGCTTTGCATGCCCGCCAGTGAAGGGAGAACCCCGTCTTTGATGCTTTTGCCAAAGGTGCCGTGGCAGCTAGCGCAGGTGGCGGCCAGACTTTTGGTGTAAAGCGCCTGCTGTTCATCGGCATGGGCAGCGAGGCTACACCATAGTGTTGTCGCTATCGCGAGCAGGGCGGGACGGAAAATGGAATTGGGCATTGGCTGTCTCCTGCAACGCCTTGGACGTGCAAGCAAGTTTGTTGGAATAGTTTTATCGGGTCGACACACGACGACACACCACTACATACTTCGCGCGACGTTCGGACGATTGTACCTGCAAATTTCTGCGCTGCTATACTCAGGCCGTTTTCAGATCTGCCATTGCGTCACAACTCCGGAGTCCCTGTTCATGAAAAAAAACCTGCTGTCGATGTTCTTATCGTTTCTGATGTTAATTGCCTCTGCCGTAGCGTATGCGGACTGGGTGCGCGTTGAGCACAGTGCACAAGACCTCGCGGTGTATATGGATCCCGACACTCTAAAAGCTGAGAACGGCACGAAAAAATTATGGCATCTGGTGGATTACCAGACCGTGCAGCAAATTGACGGCAACGATTTTCGCTCGTTTAAAGCCCAGGACGAATACGATTGCGTCAAGGGGATGCGGCGCGAACTGCTATATCTGTGGCATGCCGACCCGATGGGCAATAGCAAGATGGTGCAGGCCGCTTACGTACCGAGTGCATGGACGAAGCCTGCCGAAGGCAGCGTGAATCAGACCCTACTGCAACGCGTGTGTAGCCAGCCCTGAGGGCTGAGCCGAAACCCGTTTTATCCGGATCTGTTTTTTGTGAATTCGCCACCTGAAAAATTCGGCCGCCTGCAGCCCGCCCCGGAAAATTTTGTCGCCGGTGAATTGATC